>ENA-ORXM01001171-ORXM01001171.1-marine-metagenome-genome-assembly--contig:-NODE-1171-length-38300-cov-50.006645_pt1 | contig 38300 bp, 31 predicted proteins | sample MGYA00237867_ERZ511480 | MGnify/ENA primary metagenome ERZ511480 (study PRJEB26309, sample SAMN06266103) | marine metagenome | isolation source: Algal blade | place: United Kingdom:Sidmouth, United... | reverse complement strand
CAAATTCGATTCTCTTCTACAAGGCCATCGAACCGATTGGTCAAGCGGCCATCAACCAACTAGTTGGCACAGACCAACCTGCCTAACGGAACGGAGCAACGGAATAACTTTATGAGCGGCTTTGCGCGGTACGACAGTTATAAAGATAGTGGTGTGGAGTGGTTGGGGGAAATACCAGATCATTGGTCCATCCACCGGATGAAGTTTGTGGGTCGCATTAAAACTGGCGAGATGGATACGATAGATAAACAAGATAAAGGGTCGTATCCATTTTTCGTACGGTCACAAATTGTCGAGCGTATCAATACTTACTCATATGATGAAGAAGCTGTCTTAACTGCTGGAGATGGAGTTGGCGTTGGCAAGGTATTTCACTATATTAATGGAAAGTTTGAATATCATCAGCGTGTTTACAAAATCAGCCATTTTAGAGAAGTTCATGGAAAATTTCTCTACTATTATATGCAAGCTAATCTTGCAAATGAGGTCTTGAAGCTATCTGCTAAATCCACGGTGGATTCGCTTCGGCTGCCAATGCTACAAAATTTCCCTATAGTTAAAGGTAGTATTGCCGAACAAACCCGCATCGTCACTTTCCTCGACCAGAAGACCGCCGAGATCGACGAGGCCATTGCCAAAAAGCAGCGCCTGATCGACCTGCTGCAAGAGCAGAAGGCGATCCTCATCAACCAAGCCGTGACCAAGGGCCTCAACCCCGACGCACCGATGCGCGACAGCGGCGTCGAGTGGATCGGGGAGATCCCAGCGCATTGGGCGGTGAAGAGGTTGAAACATATAGCTACTATCGAATACGGAATAGCGATAGAACTAACTGACAGTTTAAAAGGAATTCCAATTTTGTCTCTTCCAAATGTTTCGATATTGGGCGAACTGAATACAAACAACTTGGCGTACATTGAACTGAATAAGTCTGAATATAACAGATACCTTCTTAGAAAAGGTGATCTGTTGTTCAACTGGAGAAATGGCAGTCCAAAGCACGTAGGGAAAACCGCAATTTTCAATTTGGAGGACGAATACACACATGTATCGTTCCTACTAAGAATTCGAATGAAGTCTACAGATGTAGTGCCAAGATACGTGCAGTATTATCTAAATAGTCTAAGAGCTGTGGGGTTTTTCTCAACTGCAAAGATCCAAATCAATAGCACTTTTAATAAAAGTGAACTAAGCGATTTCCCACTCGTCGTGCCACCGCAGCTTGAGCAACGTGAAATTCTTGAACATGCTCGAATCCGAGTTACGGAAATCAATTCGGTTATGGACAATGCGATTCAGGAAATTCAGCTTCTTAAGGAGATGAAAAATGTGGCTATCGCCAACGCAGTCACCGGAAAAATAAAAATTTAAGGAGATCCCATGGTCAGCAAAACCAATGAAGAGGCCCTTGAAGATCTCATCGAAGCCGCGCTCACGGGCATCAGTCCCACGTCACGTCAAGCCGATGGCGGTGCCACGCTGGGCGAAATGCAGCCGATCTACGGCCCCTATGACGGCTACGCGCCCGGCCACCCCGAAGATTTTGACGCCGAATATGCCATCGACAAGGAATATTTTTGGCACTTCCTCGAACAGACGCAACCCGATCAGCTCGACAAATTGAGCAGCCGCCCCAACTGGCAGCGTGTGCTGCTTGATAGACTGACGCGCAAGATCAAAAAAGAGGGCGTCCTCTCTGTCCTCAAAAAGGGTCTCTCCATCGACGACGCCGAATTCACCCTCTTCTACGCCCTGCCCTTCAACCACGACAACCCCGACCTGTGGACGAATTTCAGCGACAACATCTTCTCGGTCACGCGCCAAGTCCACTACTCGCAGAGCGATCCCAGCCTCTCGCTCGACATGGTCCTCTTCATCAATGGCATCGCCATCGCCACCATCGAACTCAAAAACCAGTGGACGGGCCAAAATTTTACGTACGCCAAAAAGCAGTACATCAACGACCGCGACCCGGCCGAAACGCTGCTCAACTTTGGGCGCTGTCTGGTCCACTTTGCGCTCGACACCGACGAAGTGTGGATGACGACCAAACTGGCGGGAGAAAAGACCTTCTTTCTGCCCTTCAACAAAGGTCACAACCACGGCAAGGGCAACCCCGTAAATATTTCTACCCACAAAAGCGCCGTACCACATCTCGAAAAACAGAGATGGGACAGCGCTTCTGTAGGGGAGCAGAGCGGTGCGCCTGAAAAGTCTGGTGGCCACCGTTCCGCCTACCTGTGGGAAGAGGTGCTGCAGCGCGAAAGCCTCGCCGCCATCATCCAGCACTTTGTCTTGCTAGAGGGCAAACAAACTGATTCTTTGGGAAAAAAGACAATGATCTTTCCCCGCTATCATCAATTGGATGTGGTGCGGAGGTTGTTGGCACACGCCCAAGCGCATGGTCCCGGAGAGCGCTACCTGATCCAGCATTCCGCAGGGTCCGGCAAGTCCCATTCGATCACCTGGACCGCGTTTCAGCTTATTGAACTCTATCACGATCAAGCCAAGATCGGCTCCTCCCCTTATCAGGGGGAGGCTGGGAGGGGGTCGTCCTTTGCCCCAAAAGTTTTCGACTCGATTATTGTCGTCACCGACCGTCGTGCGCTCGACAAGCAGCTGAGCGACAACATCAGAGCCTTTTCCGAAGTCAAAAACGTCGTCGCCCACGCCGAACGCTCGCGCGATCTGCGTGCCGCGCTCGAAAGTGGCAAGCGTATCGTCATCACCACGATCCAGAAATTTCCCTTCATCATGGACGAGATCGAGGATCTGTCGGACCGCACCTTTGCCGTCATCATCGACGAAGCACATTCGTCGCAGGGCGGGCGCGCTGCCGACAAAATGAACATTTCGTTAGGCATCAATTTGCCAAACACAAAAGCCGGGCCAAGTGGAGAGGCCGATGAAGACGTCAATGAAAACAGCGACGCCGACAGCGGGGCCACGGATGCGGCCCCCGAACCGAGCCTAAATCAAGACCGCATTTTATCCTATATGGCGGGGCGCAAACAGGGGCCAAACGTTTCGTACTTTGCCTTTACGGCCACGCCCAAAAACAGCACGCTGGAAAAGTTTGGCGAGCGGCAGGCAGACGGCAGCTTTCGACCCTTTCATCTCTACTCGATGAAGCAGGCCATCGAAGAAGAGTTCATCATGGATGTGCTTGCCAAGTACACGACTTACCAATCCTTTTACGAGATCCAAAAATCGATTCAGGATAACCCGCTCTTCGATTCGGCCAAGGCCCAAAAGAAGCTGCGCGCCTATGTGGAGGGCAATCGCCAAACCATTGGCGTCAAAGCCGAGATTATGGTCACCCACTTTATGCAGAATGTGGTGGCGGCCAAAAAGGTCAAGGGCAAAGCCAAGGCGATGATTGTGACGCGCAACATTCGCACCGCCATCGACTACTATTTTGCGGTGCGCGATCTGCTGGTCGCGCAAAACGCACCCTTCAAAGCCATCGTCGCCTTCTCGGGCAAAAAGATGGTCAAGGGCATCGAGTATACCGAAGCGTCGATCAACGGCTTTGGCGGCAAAGATATTCCCGACAAGTTCGAGACGGACGATTACCGCATTTTGATTGTGGCAAACAAATTTCTCACGGGTTTTGATCAGCCGCTGCTGCACACCATGTATGTCGACAAAAAGCTGCAAGGGCTGCTGGCGGTGCAAACGCTCTCGCGCCTGAACCGCGCGAACAAAAAGATGGACAAGACAGACACCTTTGTGCTCGACTTTTTCAACAGCGTCGAAGAGATTAAAGCCGCGTTTGAACCCTTTTACACCGCCACCTCGCTCACGCAGCCCACGGATGTTAACGTATTGCACGATATCAAGGATACGCTCGACGAGACGGGCGTTTACGAATGGAGCGAGGTCGAGGCGTTTAACGAGCTCTTCTTCGCCAACGCCGACGCCGATCAGCTTAGTCCCCTCATCGACGTGGCCGCCGAGCGCTTTATCCACGAATTGGATCTCGAACTCGACGAGCAGATCGACTTCAAAGTGAAGGCCAAACAGTTCGTCAAAATCTATGCGCAAGTTGCCAGCATCATCGCCTTTTCGAACGTGCGCTGGGAAAAGCTGCACTGGTTCCTCAAGTTCCTCATCCCCAAGCTGCCGGTCAAGGATCCAACTGAGGATCAACTCACCGATCTGCTCGACAGCATCGATCTTTCCACATACGGTCTGGCGCGCGTGAAGATCGAGGTCCCCATTGTGCTCGACGCGTCCGAAACCGAAGTCGATCCGCAGAACCCGAATCCGCGCGGTTTTCACGGCAACGATGTGGAGCAGGATCCGCTGGACGAGATTATCCGCATGTTTAATGAGCGGTGGTTTGAAGGATTCGCCAACACGCCGGAAGAGGCGCGGGTGAAGCTGATCGAAATGGGGAAGCAGTTGCGATCAACTGAGAATTATAAGATCCAAGTTCGCGACAATCCCGATGATCAGAACAGTGATTTAGCGTTCGAGAAGTTGGTCGATGAGTTGTTTTACAAAGATCGTCGTACAGGGCTTGAACGCTACAAACGCTACGTTTCCGATCCTGACTTTAAACGCATACAGATCAGGCGGTTAAAGCAGATTGTGGAGCTGCTGGATCGGGAAGAGGAAGAGAAGGCTGCGTAGTTTGTGTATATATTTCATCGCGGAATTGAGTGAAGGTCGAAAACCATCATGGACAACAACGAACGAAATCATCACTTATGGAAGGCACTGGATCAATTGAGAGCCACAGACATCTCGTTTTCTGATGCACAATCGGTTGCGGTAGCGCTTATTGATCAGGGTGAGGAATTAACGTGGCGCGATTACGACCTGCTGCTGCAACAACTTGGCCTATTTGCTCGCGGCTCAGGCTCCCCTCGTTTCAATCCACGCTATAAGCCAACCAACCAAATCACGCTCGAAACGATTCGGCATTTTGTTGGCGAAACGCTCAAGCCATCGACAATTGATACTGTCTTCGAACCGTGGAATAGCGGGCTGCCGCTCATGCACGCCCTCATTGATACAGGACTCGCAGCCAAGGGCGTAGGGTATACGCCAAACCAACAAACGGCGGAGCTTTTATCAAATCTCTCTCATAATAAGCCAATCGAGTGGCATTGCGCCTCCTATCTACACGCTCCCGAAATCATCAATCAGCAAGCAGATCTGATAGTCTGTTTCCCGCCTTGGAATGTTCGTAAGAAACAGTCATGGACTGATCCGGCTGACGGTACATCCATAACAGACGAAGATGCTCATATATTGCTCATCAACATGGGTGAACATCTGGCCGAGAATGGTCTTGCAATCTTTGCATTACCAAACTTCTTTTTCTTCAGCCAGAGAAAAGGCTGTGTGCGAGATAATCTTTATCGTGCTGGTCTGTCGGTGGAGGCCGCGATCAATATTCCAAATATGAGCGCCTATCTTGGAACTGCGATACCGTTCAACTTAGTCTTTGTTCGGAAGACCTCTGATACGGACGATAGCTACTTTGTAGGTCAACTATCCGCCTCGCCGGAACGTAATTCTGTACTTGCAAAGAATCTTGTTGCTCGGACGAGAGGTGAGTCGTCCGAGCTAGGTAAACTGATCTCAAAAGCCGAGTTTACGGGGTTTTCTGCCGTCCAAGCTGAGGAACGTTTCTCGAAACTTTCTGCTCCTTATCAAAGCTACCCCAAAGTCTCACTTGCTGATATTTCGTTCAAGATCCTTCACGGTCGAGACAAAACCGATTTTGAGTTTCAGCATGACTCAAATTCAATATACGTGCCTATGCATCTGAATGGACAAGTTGTAACTGACCCAACGGAAATGCGCAGCGCGAAAAACTGTCTACAGGTGAATCTCGATCTAGGCAAAGCATATCCGCAATATGTAGCGAACTATCTCAATACTGAGTTGGGTCGTCACGCACGTGAAATGTTCTCACCGGGAGCTATGCTTCCGCATTTATTAAAAGCAGGTGCTAGCAAACTTCCGATTTATCTCCCAAAACTCGCAGAACAATTAGAATTAACACAAACCGATCTCTCGATCCAATCGCTTATTAGCGAACTTACGCAACTTCAGCGCCAGCTCACGGAGCAACCTAAAGCTCTACCAACAATTCAAAAGAAGCTTGACACATACAGCAATCCACAGGCCGACGAAGAAAAATTTACAGAGTGGCTCGAAACATTGCCCTTTCCGCTTGCTTCGATTTTGTGGACATATCATACGGCTGACCGCGACAAGGATCGATACGAACATCTGCTTCATTTCTTTGAAGCCTCTACCCAATTCATGGCCACACTAATGCTGAGCGCGGTCGAGCAGAACCCAGCTTTTGCAGGCGCTATCAAAGACACAATACGCACGTCTCAGAAAAACCAGCAGTTAAGTTTAGAGCGCGCAACGTTTGGCACATGGGTAAGCATTTACAGCACGATAGCAAAAGCAATACGTATCAAATGGAACGATAATAATGAATCCGAGAAGAATGAATGCATACACATGTTCGCAACCGATAGAGATAAGACATTTGGCCTGATAACGTCCAAAAAACTGGTGGAGATTTTTTCAAAAGCCAATGAAATGCGAAATGCTTGGACAGGTCATGGAGGGGTTGTTTCGGAAAAAGATGCCATAAGTAGGCATGAACAATTAGTTTTGCTGCTACAGAAAATGAAAATTGAAACCGGCAATGTTTGGTCCAACTATGAGCTAATCCAAGCAAAATCAATGACCCTTCGCAAAGGTGTATATCGCTCACAAATACAGCGAATTATGGGAACTAGAACACCGTTTGAGAATACGAACATTGAAACAGATCATGGATTAGAGGCTCAGCTTCTGTACTTCTTCGACAATGATCAAAATCAAGCGCTACCACTTCTACCACTTATTCGACTATCTTCATCACCCAAAGAGGCACAGAATGCCTGCTATTTTTACAATCGCAAACAGAAGGATGGTATTAAATTTGTCTCATATCATTTCAAAGACGAAACATCACAAGTGGGCGAATTTAGCGACACGTTAGAACTGCTCAACACGATTGGGCTTTAATGTGTTTTATCACTATTGTTAAATGCGTAATCGCTACTTTTATTGTGCCATCAAGGTATGATGTCCATGCTTGAACAATTAGCCTTACTTATTCTTTTCCTGACCGTAATCACCTTATGGATGGCTTCAGTAATTGGAGCCATCTGGTTTGTCATGAATATAGAAAAAGTTCAGGCTTGGCTCCGACGACAAGATGATCCGGTTCGGGTGGCAGCATATGTACTTTTGGGGTTAAGCGCGCTAATTGGTGTGATGGGATATTTTGAGCTTTTGCCGCTACCGATGAAGGTCATAGAGGATTTTTATGCCAACGGCGCGGCAGAGTTGGCAAGCATTGCGATTACGGTATTGATTGTGGATCGGCTGAGCGAATGGCGGGCGGAGCGGAGAGAGAAGGAGCAGATTCTGAGCCAGATATCGAGTAATAGTAATCAATTTGCGCTTGAAGCAATTCGCGAAGCTCAAAATCGTGGGTGGCTCTACAATGGAACGTTACAAGGAATTACCATTACAAGAGCAGATCTATCAGGCGTCAACCTATTTCAGGCGGATCTAGCTGAGTCGATCTTTTACCGAGCAAACTTGTCTAAATCGGATATGGCTTTGGCTGATTTTCGAGACGCATATATTCGTTCTGTCAGTATGAAGGACTCTGATTTACGACATGTTAATTTTGTCAACACCTATTTGAGTAGGGTTCAATTTGACGGGTCAAATCTCAGAGATTCTCAATTCACGGGTGCATACTTACGTCGAGTCTCGTTTTTGAATACAAACCTTGATGGCGTTGATTTTACTGGAGTCCGCTACACATCTCTCATGGAATGGCCGGAAGGTTTTGATCCGATTGAGGCTGGGGCAGAGATGGTGCCTGACAATAAAGAGCATGATCGTCACACGAAACGAGTACGTCATCTTAATACCGTTTCGGAGCAACGAATGGTATTAAAGTGAGGAGATCAAGCTAGCGTGTCATTGTTCTCCGTTTGCATGTCATGACGATGTGATTAAGAGTGCGATTCTATGGTTGATAAAAGAAGAGGTTGTGTAAAAAGAAAGGCTTAAGCGGGAATCATTGCAAGAATTTGTAAAAAGTTGGTTTAGTCATGAGGGCTAATGTGTAAAAAGAAAGGCTCAAGCGGGAATCATTGCAAGAGCCTTTCTTCTTCTAATTCATGATAACTCAGGAGCCGGGCCAAAGGCTAAAAATATCGCGTCCTCGCCCTTTCAGCAGCACTGCCGCTTTGGCACGCACCAGCATCGCCTGAAATGGCAAATGCCTCGGCTTCTGCCATTTCAGCAGAACTCAATCCGCTCGACTGCTGTTTCCAAAGCAGAAATTCCATCCGCGTCTGTTCGTCCTCGCTCAAACGCGTACGTGCTGCATTCCACAACTCTGCGTCTGATAGATCAGCAAGCCGATCCAACTCATCGGCCAATGATCCATCAAGAGGTCTACTCGTCACTTCCGCCCTGCGTAATTAGCTCATGCAGTCGCGAATAAAAGCCATCCAACCCATCAGCCTCAAGCGCAAGCGAACCAAGCTCTGAGAGGGACTCTAGTTCTGAGATTTGCTCTACCTTTTCCGCAAGCTCAGTGTGTTGTTCGGGCGTTACCCCAGCGTGTTTGTCCAAGATATCAAGCAACGTCTTGCGGAAAAACGGTGCTGCTTGCTCAAAGCCCTGCTCGATGCCTTGTTCGATGCCCTGCTCAATGCCTTGTTCGATGCCCTGCTCAATACCGCGTCGCTCTGCATAAGTTACATAAGCCATTTTCTGCTCCTCTTCATACGATCGCACCTGCTGCCAATACGCATCCTCCAACTCCGGAGGCAATTGCATTACCCAATCAATAAACCGATACAGCCGTTGGATATCCTCGCGGCTATATCCCTTTACATACAGCGCCCGAGTCAGATTCCATTTCCACTCTTGCCGTGACGTTGCATTCTGACGCGTCTCCTGCGCCTTCAAATGCGCCATCACCACCGTTGCAAATGGATTGTCGTCCTGCTCCAGCACGATCCAATTCGTAGCGTACTCCTGCAATTTTACCACAGAAAACTGGAAATCGATCGTCGTTCCCCAAAGTTCATATCTGTATTGACTGGGTTTCCAGCCCTTCCCCTCATCCCCCAGGATTGCAAAGCTAGCCACCTGTCGATCAAACCGATCAAACAACCGATGATTGTAAATATAGACCCGTTTTGCAAACTCAGTCTCATGCTGACTCTGTACTTCAACATGCGCCAGCACCCACGCCTCATCGCCATTTTTCAGCCAAACCTTCACCAGCTTGTCAACGCGCTGCCCGCCAATCTCCGATTCTGGCGTCACCTGCTGAAGTTTCTTATCCATAAATTCAGGCTGACGATTCCAGTCAATTCCAGCATGAGCATCAGGAAAGAAGAAGAGCATGAACTCTTCGAAGTAGACTTCTAGCGCCTCTTTTCAAACGCCATCGAAATCAATTGCACTCTCCATCTTACTCACTCAACCCCCTTCGCAAAAAAGCGCCAACCCCAGCCATGTACCGTCACAACATGTTCCGCGTCCGACACCTCCCGAATCTTCGCCCGCAGCCGCCGAACCATCGCGCCAACGGCTTGTGGGGTCACACCGTCGATCACCACATCATCTTCATAGATAGCATCAATGATCTCATCCTGACTCACAATCTTCGACTCGCTCTCATGCATTAGCATATAAAGCGCCCACTGCGACCGCGACAGCGTCGAACTTTGCGCCGCTGTCGCACTGTTCACAATTGTCTTCAAATCGATAGTTGGTTTTAGCATCATGCCTCCAATTATATCAAAAACAGAACAAACGTTCAATAAGTTTGCAATCAATAGTGGATGGCCGATGCACCCACAAACAACACCTAATAGACGCATCGGCCACCCAACCTCAACTCACAATCTAAATGCTCCAAGCATCGCCAACACTTGCACGTTTCTGCTCCGTTGTAGCTCAAGAGGACTACCTCCATTGCGCAAAAAATGATCGCAAACGTATGCCGAAAACGATGCGGTCCCACGTTCGCTACGCCATACCGTTTCCCCGCGCGCGACACCAATCGATAGAGATAGTCTCGATCAAACGCACCACCCTTCTTCGTCACAAACAACGGGTCCGCTGCACCGCACTCCCCGCGCTTCGTCAGATATTGCCACAGCCGTCTGCGACTGCGATCACCCAGTGGTAATGTTCTCTGTTTGTCTCCCTTCCCATGCATCACAATCAGCTTCCCACTTTTTCGGTTAAAATGAGCAAGCTGTAAATCACACAACTCACTCGCGCGGATCCCCGTATCCAACAGTACCGCCACAACTGCCAAATCGCGCACAAGCGTTCGCCGTTCTACCTCAACATGCTGTTCACTCGCTGGATCCCATGCCTTCATATAGCGCACCCCGCGCAGGATCAACTTCACCTCTTCATGTGTATAAGGCATTCTCTGCTTTTGGCGTACCTTGGGGCGTGGCACACCCTCCGCGATCACATGTGGAACACCTAACTCCTTCGACGCCCACTTCCAAAACGACGAAAGCGGAATCCAGTGATTCAGCACCGTCTGCGCCTCTACCCCGCGTACCTCATCCAAATAGTTCAGATACCCATCCGCGCGCTGAGCCGTAATTGTTTCAAGTTCATCATTCTCAACCCACTCTTCAAAACTACTAAATATCCTCGAATAGGTTCGATAAGTCGAATCAGCTCTATTCCGTTTATTGGTCAACCAATATCCTTCGACTGCATCTGAAAACCGCATAAAACTCCCTCCTGAAATTACCATAAAGCAATTGGTTAAACAGACTCAATGTACGCGATATGTGTCATCTAAAAGGCACTGCGTTATAATTTAAATCTGTTGACTATCCTATTGCTTCGAAAAATAAGAACCGTTTACACAACTAATCAAAAATCGTAGAAATTAACTCAGAATATATTTGTGTGCTAGCCCCCTACTTGCAATAAAGATTGAATTATTCCTTTAGTGATAATTTCACTTGCGGTGATAATAAATTGGGTCTGTAAACGCAATGCGGGGCGTATTTCAGGAGTTTCCTTCCTAAAATACGCCCCGCAGGACGAACATTTGTTCTTTTCGGTAGTATTGTAAATCAGCTAGCTGATAATTACAATTCTATGAGGTTAGCTACAGATTTCGCAGATTAGAAAGCTTTTCTTAGGAGTTCTTCGCGTCCTTGTGCCTTTGCGGTTAAAAATTAATAAAACACGACAGATCTCAATAAAATTCTGCGTAATCTGCGGTTCTCAAGTAGTTTCAATCGGTGGTACCTTATGCCAAAAAAGAAAATCACGCTAGTCAACATAAATGACACCAGCACGTGGCCCCGCTATAAATCGGGCATGTGCGATGATTGCGTTGCCAACTGCTGCCGGATGCCGGTCGAAGCCACCATCGACGACATCGTTCGCTTAGAGCTAATTACCCCCTTCGAAGCCACCGATAAAGTACGTCTCATCGTGCGCAAACTCAAAAAATTGCAGCTAATTGACAGCCACAATCCAAGCCGAAACGTCTTTACCATCGCCCGCCGCCCAAACTTGGACTGCATCTTTCTCGATCCACAAAGCCGCCGCTGCACCGTCTACGAAAAGCGGCCCGAAATCTGCCGTAACCACCCAGAAGTTGGCCCTCGCCCAAATCATTGTGCCTATCAAAAGAGGGACTAAATTTGCGTATAGTTTTTTATGTCTTCTGTCTTTCTGGGGCAAAAAACTCTAATCGGAGAATCGTAATGAAAAACACCCAACAATGTGCCGACTTCCTGCTAAGCCTACGCTTAAATCGGGAAAAAACGGCCCACATTCCAGACACGTTCCGCCCCGCAACCATTCAGGATGGCTACGCAGCGCAGGATCTGCTGGTATCGCAGCTACTGGACGAACATGGCGCAAAATTAGTCGGATACAAAATCGGCTGTACTAGCACCTACGCCCAAGAACTGCTTGGCGTGGACGAGCCATTTTACGGCCAGCTACAATCTCACGACATCTACCAAAGCCAAGTCGAACTCGCGGCTAGCGACTTCCGGGCCCGCATTATCGAACCTGAGATCGGCTTTCGCATCAAGCAAGATGTGCCGCACGCCAACATACCTTACACCGCGGAGAGCATCCGTCCATACATCGGCGCAGCCTTCCCAACCATCGAAATCGTCAACCCCAGCTACGAAGATTTTGGCACAGTTGGCGGGCCATCGCTCGTCGCAGACAACGCAGTTTGGGGCGTCTCAATCGTCGGTCAGTCGATACCAGATTGGCAAATGATCAATTTTGCAGCAGTCGAAGTCAAGCTCTTTTTGAATGACAAGTTAATCGAAGAAGGCATAGGATCCAATGCGCTAGGAGATCCGCTGAATGTGGTTGCATGGCTTGCCAACACGCTGCAATCCCATGGCAAAACCCTCGCCGCAAACGCGCTTATCAGCACAGGCACGACCACAAACGTTTACGCCGCGCAAGCAGGCGATTCGATCCGTGCAGAGTACGCGAGATTAGGATCGGTTGAGGTTGAGTTTTGTCTTTGATCGGGATATCAAAAAAATAGTAGTTTCGAGAAGAAAAGATGTTATAGATAAATCTGAACTGCTTCGGCAAAAGGGTAAAGCTCGAGCCTTGAACATAGTAACCAGATGATCGGTCCGCATATATTTGTCCAACTCATTCGATTTTTTCAGAAGCATCAGCGCGCGCTTACATGGCTGTCGGTGGCCCGAATTCTAGCACTTCTTCATGAGAGGGTTGGCTATCCATAAATTCAAGAATGTATTGATAAATTTGCTAGGCATAAATCTGTCCATTTTCATCTTGGATCGTTCAACCAACACCAAATCCCGTATGATGACGCAAGTGTGCAGGTCGAAAGCCCAAAACAATATCGTCTTTGGGAATACCATCTTCTGCCAGTTCAATCGCAACGCCTGGCGACGTTCCATCATGCTGAATCCAAATTCTTCCGCCGATTATATCGATGTGCAAAACGCTGCCATGAACCCGCCGCTGCCCATCCCAACCGACATGCATTAGTTCAAAATGATTCTATTTGTCGTCAATGATCACTTCTGTATCGATTTCGCCATTTGATGGCTTATCACGCAAGTATTCTATGATTAATTCACGCACCTTCTCACGATGATTGTTTAGGGGATCCATTAAATAATCTTCTCCATTTCATCATCAAATACGATCAAGCGCAACTCTTGCTTCTCTACAATCAACTGGCCGATTGAGGTGCTAAAATGCCCGTGTACGCTCGTTTTGGAATCGCCAAGTAAAGAACCCTTTCAGACCCTACAGCAGTCAGCACTTCACGATAAAGACTGTACTGTCCCAAAGCGGATTCTAAATCGTCTACATCTGATGGACTCAAAAAGCTCTTGATTTCTACAGCAATAGGCTGAGTACCTTCTTCGCTCCAATAAGTTTTTCTGCACCAAGGTCGATAAATGGATCCTTATCGCTATAGGGTACGGCAAGTGGATCGTCGGTGATTACCCAACTATCTGCTTCAAGTGCAGTGACAACAATATCGTGGTAAGCGTCTTTTCGTGGCATATATCTATTTTGGTTCCGATTGTAATGCAATATTTTTCTACGATTACACAATATTTATCAATTAAATAGTTGATCCGTCAAGAAATCCGTTACCCCCAACTCCAGACATCATTTCACATCCAAATCTCACGCAACTTGCACATTTCCCCAATCGCCATCGCGCACATAGTAGATCCTCACTTCCCCCGTGCCGAGATGTTCCGCGCGCTGCGCCACGTAACGGATCCGCTGGTGATCAAGCGTGAATTCGCTCGAGTTGGGTACAAAGTCGTCGGCAAAGATGCGCTTTTGCAGGGCGGCGTTCGGGTTAAATTGGATCACCTGATGCTCTTGACCCGCAGTGCGCAACTGCTGCTGGAGCGTCATTGTGGGTGCAGGCTGGGATGGGGTAGGTCGGGTTGGGGCAGGTTGCGTCGGTCTAGGATCAACTGGTCTCGGTGGCGGCGGTGGGGCGGCGGGTGTGCTTGGATTGGGCGCAGGCGTGGGTGCTGGCAGCTCGGGTTTGCTCAGGACGGGTGGTGGGTTGCCATTCTGCAGTTGATCCAGTCGGTTGACGATGCCACCCAAATGCTCAAAACTATGCCACGGATCCACCGCGCCAACGACGAAAAGTGCTGCGCCCATCACATAGCTGTCTCGCATAAGCTCACCGTTGTACCACATCAGCGAATCCCAGTAAGACTGTTCCGAAATAGGGTGGCTTTCGTGCCACGGGCCCACATCGTTGCCGCCCTGCACACCCTGCGTCATGCCACATTCAGTCATGACCACAATATGGCGGTTGCCGTAGCGCTGCCGCACCTCGTTCATAATTCGGCGATAGCGCAAACAGAGCCACATACCACCCTCATTCTTCTCTTTGATATTCTGCTCGTGGATGCGCCACATAGTCGGCCAATCATATTCGTGAAAGCCTAAATAGCGGCAACTTTCCAGCGTGCCAGGGAAAAAGTTGAGAAAATCTTCGCCCAGCATGTTGCCCGTTGCAAAGTTCATGGCGACAGGCTCAAACCCAGCCGCCGAGATCTTGCGCGCAAAAGCGACCTGAAAGTCATCGTATTTCTTTTTCAATTCATCGTCAGAATGACCAAAGAGCAGCTCATTATAGGTCTCCCAGCCGTCAATCAACCGCCTGCCGTTGACCGTGCTTTGATTAACCTCTAGCCCCAAAATTTTATCTGCATAATTTGCACCCGCTTCAGTCGGATTCGATGCAAACCGATCCTGTTCGTGATTGGGAATATAGTCGCGACCAATCAAAAATACGTCGGGGTGTGCCTCGCGCACGCGCGTCCAAAAGCCAACGTCGTAATCCAGCAGCTTGATAACCTTAGGCTTGATCCGCACAATCGCGTCAAAGATATCTTGGCCTGTGCGGTTAACGTGGAATCCATATTTGTGGTTCATTTATTCCTTTTTTGTACTTGATACGTGGTAAGCATTTTCGTTATTGACGTACAATCTAAGACAGTTTCTTATTTTAGGCCATTCCAAAAATAAAATATACCACATGGCCACAAGCTATTCTAGAAAAACCTATAAATTCCGTATAATTATTTTTCTGGATTAGCCTTACTGCCCCACCTTCTCAATCACCTTTGCCGCAATCTCGCGAAATACACTCGCTCCATTCTCGGTCAACAGCGCATGATTTTCATCTACCTTGCGCCCCACGTGCGGATCCAACGGCACGCGGCCTAGAATCTCCAATGCATCTTTTTGCACAGTCCACTCTGCATCACTCTTGGGAAAGATTTCGATCGGCTCGCCGCAGTGTGGGCAGTTGAGATAGCTCATGTTTTCGAGCACGCCTAGCAGCGGAACCCCCGCGCCTTCGTAGAGCCCGATTGATCGACTGGCATCCATCAGCGACATCTCTTGCGGCGTTGTCACAATCACAACGCCGTGGATCTGAATCGTACGCAGGAGCGTCTGCTGCGGTTCGCCAGTGCCGGGTGGCAGATCGATCACAAGATAGTCGAGCGCCCCCCACTTTACATCCTGCAACGTCTGGCGGATAATGTCACCCGCGGCGCGCGGGTCGGGCGTGATGGCGTCGTTGCTACCCATGAGCAGCGCAATCGACATTACCTTGAGGCCATAGCGTTCCAGCGGCGGAATGTATGGTTTGCTCGACGCGCGTACAGTTGGGATCATGTCGATTGGGTCGTCGCTAGCTTTGGATTGTTTACGCCGTACGCCCAGCATCAGCGCGACGTTTGGGCCATAGAGATCCGCGTCGTAAATGCCTACACTTGCGCCACTCTGAGACAGTGCCAACGCCAGGTTTACCGAGCAAGTGGTCTTACCCACGCCGCCCTTTCCGCTAGCCACTGCGATGATTGTTTGCACGCCGGGCATCAAGCGCTTCATATTTGGGGTAGGAATAGACATAAGATACGTGGTTGCCTTTTGTGACTTGGGCCATTGAAACAATTGCATCTGTATATGACAATGGTGACGGGACGGGCACAGCATTCACTGCTAAGTTCTATCTTCTACATCAATCCAACTACACCAGTCTAAGTGTGCGCATTGCACGCCACGGTTCGGTTTGTGTATAGTCGAAATATTTAACGCTTTGCAAATCTAACTTAAATGCACACAATGAATCGAGCACGGAAAGCGTTCCAGTATAAATGCGTACGTTGTAATAATAGCTAGGCGACAGAAGCGCAGTAACTGACTGATGGATCTCATTTTTACGCCATTCTTCGATTGTTTGCGGAGATTTCATTACGACAAAATTAGCATAGTTGTGCGCATCGGCCAAGAGGTTTGTGATGTAACAGACCATACTCGACAAGTCGTATAGCGCGTCGCAGAGCTTCTTGCCTGCGTCGGAAACTTCTCTTTCCAAATCGGGCGAAACGTCAACGCGCTTATTGCCAAAAAAGCCAACACACGATAATAGTTCGTGATTTCGCATCGCCGAAGTGTCAAATAACATGGTTCGTTTTTGCCAAGCGTTCGGACATGGATAGTAATTTACGGGTGAATGTATTTGGCTAGAAAGATTCCAAGCCTGCATCGCCATTGTGCGCATGATAGCGGAATCAGCAGCAACGTGATCAGGGTCGGTGAATGGACGTTCAACGAGAAGATCATTAAGCGTGAGTTGAACCATTTCTTCCATAAAAAATAAACTCCAGTATAGGGTTGTAGAGTTGGGAGATGACCTCCAGTTTTTGGGTTATACAAGTATCTTCTCAATATTTTGGGATACAAATAGCGCGGGCTGAGCTTTGCACTCTGTACAAATGGTCCAAGCCGAAGCGGTCACCGCCATTTATTGAGAGGATACTTATACAAAAATTATTTAGGGCAATACAAACAATTTGCATTAAATTCTACTGCTGATTTTACTGGATCATCGGTCATTCTTACAAAGAGCGATAATCTATTGCATGTATCTCAAATTCAATCACATTGAAGAATCTATACTCTCTTCAGAATCTCATTTACCACAGCTTTTGCGGACCGCTCTTCTGTGTCAATCGGCTCACCAAACCGTGGATCGCCATGGACCGCCGCACATTCTTCGATGCGACGTGCCAGCCATGCACCATCTGGCCCTTCGGCTGGTGTGCCACGCGCGGCAAGTCGCTGCTTTACAGTTGCCAAGCTTGCTTGCAGGCAAAAGAGTTGCACGTCTGAATCAAAGCGCCTGATGCCCACCATAATTTCGTCAAGATAGGGGTAGTGAGTAAACGTCATAGGCACGATCACTGGGCCAGCAGCAAACGCTCGAAACAGGCGGATGCCCGTTACTACAGAACGTCGCCACAAATCAATATCCTGAAAGTCGTCTGTGCCTGAACCAGTCAGTGGAATCCACCGGGGCAAGCGGCGCAAGACCGAACCAACCCACTCGGGATCGTAGAATGTGCTGTCGGGAATCGCTTCACAAATAAGTCTCGCGACCGTGGTTTTGCCGACCCCAAATGAGCCGTTAATCATAATGATCATTGCGTACACTTTTAGCAGATGAGAGTATGGACCCATCCCAGTAGATTGTACCTCTTCTATGGTGGTGCAAGCCCAACCGTATCCCCGCCCACATCGGTGATGGCGGTGTGCCGAGTGGTTGCTTATTTATTTTCAAAAATTCTAGATTCGCGGAATGGGTTATGGATAAGAATTATGGATAAGAAAGTATAAACGGGGATAGGGAATTCAGGCCCAGTCTACGATTTTCAGGGTTGGGGATTGTTTAAAATCATGTCGATTACGCGTGATCAAAGTTGCGTTTATAGAGATAACAATTGTCACAGCCAACTCTTGCGGTTCCGCGGCATGGATCCGATTTCCCCGCCCTGCTATGGCCAGCAATTTCGCCCGGATACATTTGTTCCAAGGCGGTAAGGGTGCCAAATCGTTTAGAGAGATTGACGGCTCGCAGAAGTAGGTCCATGGTGGGTGGGCCGCATTTAGGGCAATGGTAAAGAAAATAAATATCTACAGATTACGCGGATTAAAATTTTTCTTTGCGACTCTTAAAGCCTCTTGTTATTGCGATAAAAATTGTTTCTGTCACAAATAAAGCAGATACGACACGGTTAATCATTTTACCGTCATCCCTGCCAAGCAGAACTCGGCTCCCTTCAGTTCACGCACAACGCACCACCTTTTCTACGCGATACCAGATTGCGCCCGACTACGACGCGAGATGGCGTCAATAATCACTGCAATCAGCAACACCAGTCCCGTGATCACAAATTTGCGACCCGAGCTATAGTTCAGCAGCCCCATCCCATTTTCGACCGAGGAGATAACCAGCGCACCAAGCAGTGCGCTCGACACGCGTCCACTACCGCCAAAAAGACTCGTGCCACCGATCACGGCTGCCGCAATTGAGTTAAGTAGCAGATTACCGCCACCCGCACCAGTATCGACCGAACGCAAACGAGAGGCAAGAATAATGCCACCCATACCCGCCATCACGCTGGAAATAATGAAAACGTAAATCCGAATGCGCTCTACGCTGATGCCCGCCCGCCGAGCAGCTTCAATATTGCCGCCAACTGCATAGACGTAGCGCCCAAATTGAGTACGCGTCGCTAAGAATGAAAAGCCCACAAGCAGTGCCAGCAGAACAAGCCCCACGCCGGGAAAGCCAGCAAGCGGATTGCCGTTAGGTAGCCCGCGATTCAAGTTTGCCACATACATTACCACACCGGCGATGATGGCCAGCAGCAAAATGCGCAGAATGATAATAAACATCGGTGTGGTCGACAGGCCACTTTTGCGCCGCGTATTTAGCTGAACAAATTGACTCACGGCGTAGAGTAAAACAAGTACAACCGCAATCGCCCAGCCAATATTTACGGGTAACGTGGCATTGGCAATACCGATCACAAGTTTGTCTTGCAAGATGACCGTGCCGCCGTTGCCGATCATCATCAGCACAATCCCGTTCCACACCAGCAAACCAGCCAGCGAAACGACAAAGGATGGCACCTGAAAACGAGTAATGATCAGCCCATGGATCAGCCCAATGACGGCGGTGAGGGCCAGCGCAGCAGGAATGGCAAGATACCAAGGCCAGCCATCTTCAAAAATTGCATACCACGGCCAGGTGGATGGATCGCCCCCGGGGACGCGCAGCAACAGCGTCATGGCAACAGCAGCAACAGCACTCACGTAGCCAATTGACAAATCGATCTCGCCGAGCAGCAGCACAAAAACAACGCCAATCGCAATCGTTGTGATCCCCGCCATCTGCGCGATCAAATTGACAAAGTTACGTGGTGTGATGAAGTTTTCGTTCTGTGTCTGAAAAATAATTGCAATAATAATCAGGCCAACAACAATTGGAATCGATCCTAAATCACCAGAGCGAACTCGTTTAAAATAGCCGCCAATATATTCGCCTAATGATTGCGATTTTTGGCTGGCAAGTAATGCGCTTTCTTGCCCACTGATTGTCTGAATATCTTTATCTATACTCATCTTTCTTCAACCCAGCTTTCTTTACTCAGCTTAACTTGAATGGTTTTGTATACATGGCTTGATAGATCTAAATTCTACGCGTCGACCATACCAGGAACTTGTTCCATGGATCCAGCGGTGATTGAGTGGACAACATCTTGCTGGGTGACTTCGGATGTAGCAAATTCGTCTACTTTTTGGCCCAGCCGCAGCACTGTAATGCGATCCGCAACCTCGAAGATATCGTGTAAGTTATGCGAAATTAGGACAACGGCTAACCCCTTCGATGCCAGCGTTTTAACTAAGTCGAGCACTTGGCGCGTTTGTGCTACGCCCAATGCGGCGGTTGGTTCATCGAGAATAACAAGCTTCGAGTTCCACATGACCGCTTTGGCTACGGCAATAGCTTGACGCTGACCACCAGACAAGCTGGCAACGGGCTGACGCACCGAGCGCAGGGTGTTCACCGAGAGCGAATCGAGCGTCTGCACGGCAGCGTGCTCCATGCTGGTTTCATCTAATTGCCAGCGACCCTGTAATTGTTCGCGACCCAAAAACATGTTGGCAACTACATCTAAATTGTCGGCCAAGGCCAAATCCTGATATACAATTTCAATATCGAGCGCGGCGCTATCGCGTGCATTGTTGATGGTTACTTTTTTCCCATCAAAAAAGATCTCACCTTCATCAAATGGATAGATGCCAGCAATTCCTTTGATCAGCGTTGATTTGCCCGCGCCATTGTCGCCGACCAGCGCCATCACTTCGCCCTCGGTGGCGCTAAAATCTACTTTATACAGAGCTTGCACTGCGCCAAAACTTTTCGAGACACCTTTTAGTTCAAGAAGAGACATATGTTGTTTGATCCAAAATATTTTAAAAATATAAGTGCTGCGTCATGCGTGGTGCGTGAACTAATGAGCGATATGGTTGTGCTAAAGGATTGAATTCAAGCAGCGAATCTGTCATAGTTGCATCCCGTAACACACAATAATCTAAACTAGTCCACGCACCATGAAGAGGATCCTACTATCTACAAGCAGCCTAGCAGGATCCTTACACAGTTCATCTACTATCGATCCGCGGGGCAGAACTCTTCGAAATCACCGACACAGATCTCATCCCATGTGCGGAAGCCATCGGCGATAACCGTTTCGGCCACATTCTCTGCCGTAACCGAGACAGGAACCAACAGCACAGATGGAACGTCGCTCGTGCCGTTGTTTACGCTGCCCGTCGCCATGCTCGATGTGTCTTCACCCTTGAGAATCGCCACAGCTAGCTCGGCGGCAGCCTCGGCCTCGGCCTTGATTGCCTTGTAGACCGTCATGCTCTGGCGGCCAGCAAGCACGTTTTGAATACCGCCAACGGTTGCATCTTGGCCCGTCACCGGAATTGGGTCCAGACCTTGGTTTGCCAGCGCCGAGTAGACTGCGCCAGCCAAGCCATCATTTGCGGCGATTGCAGCATCAATCTCTCCACTTGCAGCAGTTAACATCTGCTCGAAGATCACCAGCGCCTGCTGATTGTCCCAATCTGGCACGGATTGATCGTCCACCAGCGTCCACTCGCCCGAGTCGAACTTTTCAGAGATGACCGAATTGTAGCCATTAGCAAAAAGTGTGGCGTTGTTGTCCGTTGGCGAACCATTTAGCACAGCAACCCGTGGACTTTCAAGACCAGCAGCATCAACCGCAGCAACCAACCCTTCACCCTGCAAGCGACCAACCGATTCATTGTCGAAACTTACGTAGAAATCGGCCCCATCGCCCTCAATTGTCAGGCGATCATAGTCGATCACGGCGACGCCAGCTTCGCGCGCTTGGGCAATAATTGCAGCACCAGAGCCACTATCCAGGTTGACCATCAGCAGCACCTTAGCACCATTGGTGATCGCCTGTTCGGCTTGCGTCTGCATGGTGCGGGCATCGCCCTCTGCATTTTGGATTGAATACTCAACGCCAGCAGCGTCAAAGGCTTCTTCTAGAAAGCGACGGTCGTCAGCCTCCCAGCGAGCAGAGGATGCGCTGTCTGGTAAAAGTACAGCAATGCTGCCTTGGCTCATGGCATCATCACCGGCATCAGCTGCGGGTGCTTCGGCTGGAGCCTCGGTTGCTTCGGCGGCCGCATCTGAACTTGCTGGGGCATCACCACCGCCACAAGCGCCTAATACGACAAGCATGAGCGCCATCAATATAAATGACAAAAATTTACGCATAGTTTCTCCTTAGCGCATACAGTCTTCAACAGGATCCGATGAGTGGCCCTGTGAGCAGCGTAATAGATTTTAGATTGCTAAAATCTATTATGCAACCTTCAAAGTAGCACAAATCTAAAAAGAGTCTGATGAAACTGTAAGTTAATATGTTATGTTGATAGAAAATTGTAGAAAATAAGGATTGGTTTGTTCGGCTCGAAAGTACAATGGTTACTTCTAGAAGGGGAGTGCATTATTGACTGTCGAGTCAACCAAAAGTTAGCATATCGCATCAGTATATAAATGTAAACTCCCATCGCCCCTCATTTCGATAGGGGATTCTCCCTAAAGCCCACCTTGATTCGGGACATATGCTATCGTCACAGCTAGGAGTAATGCTATGAAGAAGACATGAACCGCCTTAGCAGACGATCACAAAGTGGTGAGCGCGGAGATTCGCAATGCATTAACCAGTATAGAGCAGTCAGATATTGTGGGTTAAAGTGGCAAATGGACCCGAGATGCTCAACTGCGACGCATGGTGGGGAAAGCGTGCGCTCACGCGAGCATCTGCTAAGCCGACTCGATCCAGGATGCCGCAGAACAGGCGATTCAGCTTTTGCCTGAACTCGTATTGATCGACGTCGTGCTGGGCGATGAAGATGGTATCCGGTGTACGCGTCGCGTCAAGGCACTCTCGCCCGCTTCGCGCATCGTCTTGCTCACAGCCTACCCGGACCGCAAGTTCCACCGCCGCGGTCTCGAAGCAGGTGATCGAGGACTCAATTTGATGTAAGTTCTATAGCACTATCCACTCGCCGACAGCTTCTTACTCTTCTTCTTTATCACCCTTATCCATCTCGTGCAGCCGCTCATTGAACAGCAGGCTTACCGTTGTCAGCAGATAGATAGCCACGACAATAATGAGCGTGACCTGCAGCCCCAGCCATTCAAGCGCATAGCCCGCCAGCAGCACGCCCAGCGGCATAGCCATCATTGCGCCCGAACGCATGACGCCGAGCACGCAAGCGCGCATGATGGCTGGAATGCGGATATAGTTAACCGTACCCATAATCGGGTTGAGCGGGCCAGCCCCTATGCCCACAATCGCAGAAGTAATCAAAAGCAACCAGAGCGGTGGCAGAAAGGGCAGCACAATACGCGCCAGCGCAAGGGTGATAAAGCTCCAAACATAGACTTTTCGCCGCGAATAGCGTTCGCCGACCGCGCTGTAGATGAGCGCACCAATAACTGCCCCACCACCAGAGACGCCAAAAATCAGGCCAAGCGCGACCGCCGAACCATACACCTCATTGACAAAGACAGGATAAATAACCGACGAGAGCGCACCATCCAGAAAGTTGGTGATGAGGACAACGCTGACCATTGTCAGAATAAGCGCATCGTGGCGCAGATAGCGCAGGCCATCGCGTAGATCATCCAGATAACTGCTCTTCGTTTCGCCACCAGTTTCACCCCCAGTGTCATCCCCAGTCAAACGCTCAGCCTCATCCTGCTTGATAGTAATATTTGGTACAGCCAGCCAGACAAGCAGCGCCGAAATCCCAAAAGTGGCTGCATCAACGTAGAGCACATTCTCTGCGCCGATAAAGGCAATTAGGAATCCCGCGATGGGTGCGCCGATCATGCGCGAGGCCCGCTCAACGATCTGGTTGAGGGAGGCGATGCGTTCAAGGGACATTCCGGCTGCTTCTGCCAGTTCGGGCAGCATGGCGTCGCGTGCCGTCGCACCCGGCGCATCAATCAGCGTACCGAGAAAGACGAGGAGGAGCAGCATCCAAAAAGGCAGCAGATCCACAGCATAAAGCAGCGGGATCAGCAGCACCGTTACGCCGCTAGCAACGTCGGAGAAGATACTCGATGGCTTGAAGCCGATGCGGTCTACAAGGGTGCCGCCAAAAAAAGTAGAGAGGACAACAGGTGCGAAGAAGAAAAAAGCTGTAATGCCCGTCTGTGCCGCGCTGCCCGTTGTTGCCAGCACAAACCATGGAATGGCGAGCAGGGCCAGCACGTTACCTGTTGTGGAGATCGCATTAGCCGCGTAAAGCGCGTAGATATTGCCTTTGGCAGAAGTGGATACCAGTAGGTTATTCATCATCTACTCGCTCGCGTTGCTGTGAATGGCGAGCAGTTGATAGGTGTCGCGATGCAAAATCATGTCCAGTGCCGCACGGCTACGGACACTTTCAAAAGGGATATGTAGGGCTGGCACGCCGTCCATCTCGATCTCTTTTTCTGGCAGGGTGAGAATCCGTTTCTCTTCTCGCCAAAAATTTCGACCAATCGGCTCAAACAGTGCCTGTCCATCAATTGAAACGTAAGAGCCATAATTGCAGGCTGAGCAATAGACGTGCAGCCCACGCTTCTTGTGAATCGATGGTGGCGCATAGGGTGGGAATCCTTTGCAAAGCGGTAACCACGTGCCGCACCCACGACACGGTGCGCCGTCGTTCTGAATGGCCTGCAAAAAAAATAGATGCATCCGCTTGTGAAACTGATTAAGCGCCGGACGAAAAGTGTTGACTATACTGTAGTCTTCTATTGTGTCTTGTGAATGGTAGCTGTTCTCTTCACCATGACAAGCTGGGCAACGTGATTCCCTTCACAGCGTCTGTTAATTGAAACAGATAAGCCTGCATATCTCAGTGGCCCACAATTTTGCAGAGAAGGGCGCAAGCAAGAGTTGTCACCAAAAGTGCCGTACTGGGTTGACCCGCGTGCATCGCTCGGGTTTAAACGTCAGCTCGTTATCGTATCATATAGAGATCTGTGCGACGCACGCTCACAATGACGTACATTCGGATCAACGTGCGTCGCACAGGTCTCCTTCATCTACCAAATGCCCATCTACTGCCAACCCTGAGCGAGGCACGTGGGTTCATTGACAAACTCTTGCACGCACCCACTCTTGAATCTTAATGCCACACCCTAGATCAAATTCCCCGGCATCGGCTGATAGTCCACATCCGCATACCCAAACGCGGCCGGACCAACCACAGCCAGCGCAATATCTGTCTTCAACTCTTTGGGCGCAGGCAGGCCGATAATCGAGACCCGCAATCCATAGCGCAACATCTCGGTGCCGATCGGTTCGCCATCGTCTTGATTCAGTATGCAGATCAGATCGGGCACGGTGCAGACTACCTCGCCATTGTGCCACGCCACCAAGTTTTCATTCTGAAAAACAACTTCGAAGACATTAGGAGCGCCCGTCGTTTTGTCGGAACCATAACCATGTAGCTTAATTCGCCCGCGAGCAAAGCCTTGCACGGTGCGCCGCTCCACGTCCACAATTTTGCCGCGAAAAAGCACTCGTCCATTGCCAACTGCGGCCGCGACTGCAGCAGGTTCTTCGTTGCTGCGGCGGGCATCCAACACCGTCTGCCCTAGCTTCTGAGCCAGCGTGTACGTATCCGCGATGATAGCGCGTTTCATATCGCTGCCCCGCATCATCGGCATGGCTAGCGATGCTCTGCCACCCATTTCGATGGTCACGGCACGGCCATATTGCTCTGCCCGTTTTGGGGAATCAACATAATCCATGACCATCACATTGCCGTGGCAGTCGGCCAATGCTGCCGGGGTCAGCGGCACGCCACAGATAGCAAAAGTATCCATTTGCAGTTCGGGAAAGGCGCGGCCCATGGCGTCCCCGTTCACAATGGGCAACCCCATCTGAAGCGCGGTGATAACGGGTCGCAATGAATTGGATCCACCAATTTCACCGCAGACCAGCGCATGACAGCGCGCGCCAATGTGCTCTTCCAGCGCGCGGACAGCCAGCACATATTCATTGCCTGCCTCCAGCTTTTCGATCCCCACAGTGGGCGCGCCCATCCCGCCGATCGCGCAGACAAACGCATCATCGGGCACCTCATCTGCTCGGATGACCGTACAGCCGTGTCCGCGCTCGCGCAGCTCTTTCGTAAGCCAGACGCTGCCCAAATAAGTATTGCCGCCGCCGCCCGTTCCAAGAATTCCGGCTCCGATGGCGAGGGCGGAGACGTCGGTTAGAGTGATTTCGTTCATATCCTAACCGTACCGCTCTTCTACGGGAACATATTTCACGTCATAGCCAAAGTATTGTGGACCCACCAACGCCAGCCCGGCCTCGGTACGCCAATGGTGGGAACAAGGGATGCCAATCACGGCTACGCGAAAACCATAGCGCATCCCCTCCGTTGTAATCGGCTCGCCCGTATCACTATCGAGCACCGTGATCAGGTCCGGCACCGAAACTTGAATCTCATTATCAACCTTGGCGACTAGATGCTCGTTCTGAAAGCTTAGTTGGGCTTTCTGTCCCGCATACTCATCCGTACCCTCAAGATAGGCATCGCCCTTGGCAAAACCCGCTTCGGTGCGCCGCTCCACGTCGCTAATTTTCCCTTTGAAGATCATAAAGCCACCCACGTGTTCGCGCACCGTGTTGACTGGATCGATCTCGTTGAGACGCGCCGCTCGAATGGTCTTGCCGATCTCCTCTGCCTGAGTCATGGTGCCGATGATAGAGCACGTTTTCAGCTGCTTGACCGTGGCTGCATAGAGGCCAATCATCGCCATTGCGCCCATATCAACTGTAACGCTACGGGCAAACCGTTCGGTCCACATATTGTTAATCGTCTCGATCAGCACCGTGTTGCCCCGCTCGTCAGACATAGCCATCGGCGTTGCATCGATGCCGTGAATAGTGTGGGTCACCATCTGCAATTCGGGGAAAGCCCGCCCCATGCCATCACAATCGACCATGGGGATTCTAAGCCGCGCCGCCACGTAAATCGGCACCACCGAATTCATGCCGCCAGCCTCGATGCTCATCGTCGCCCGCACCGGCTTGCCAATATATTTACCGACAGCGTTGAAGGCGTTCACAATATCATCACCATTGGGCATCTTTTCCACCATCACGGTTGGTGCGCCCATCATGGCCGTCGGTACAATCAGATCGTCTTCGTCCAACTCATCGAGCGTACACAACTCCACGGGGCCATAGTCGCGGATCGCTTTCTTCGCCATCAACATGCCGATGTATGGATCACCGCCTCCGCCTGTCCCCAAAACTGCCGCGCCGAGGGCAATGTCTTCAATATTTCCTTCTGTTAGCAGCCTCATTTTATGTGGCCTCCAGATTGCCCACAGCCTTAACCGCAATGCGGGTTGCGTTGCCGGGGAGATAAGCCAGCGGCACCTCCTCGACCTCTACAATTTCCACTGTGTCAGCCTGAGCGCCTGCCGCCACCGCTTTGTCAATCGCCTCTTGCTTGGCTTGATCGAGCGCCTCGTCTCGACTCATCTCGGCCAGCGAGAAGATGCGGTCCGTCTCGCCGCCGATTTGAGCAATGGCCGCGCCAATGGCATTAGCAACAGCAAAATTCTCGGGCTTCATCACTTCTGATGCGCCCACAACAGGCCGCTGGATCAAGATGCTACCACCGCCTACCACAATCACCGGGACCTCGGCTGCGCTGGTCTTCATACGGTCTACCGCTACATTGATCATCTCTTCGATCTCATCTTCAACTCCACTCACTAACGCGGGATCCAAGTCGCTAACTTTGCTCGCATCGCCGATATCCACGTGACCGGCCGCGACGCAAATATCGGTTGCTGTCAACGTGTCGCCACCAAAGACCTTGGCCTTGCTGAGTAGTTCGTAGCCAACACTTTGCGGACCCACTTTGATGGGATCTTCCTTTACAATCGAACCGCCACCAAGACCGATCGAGAGCGTGTCGGGCATACGAAAGTTAGTACGTACGCCGCCGATATCTACGGCCATTCCAGCCACGCGCGGGAAGCCTTTTTGCAGCACGCCCACATCGGCGGTGGTACCACCCACATCGATCACGATAGCATCTTGCAGCCCGCTAAGGAAAGCCGCTCCACGCATAGAATTTGTGGGGCCCGAGGCAAAGGTCAGCACCGGATATTCGGCGGCAAAGTCTGCATTCATTAACGTACCGTCGTTCTGGCTGATGTAGAAGGGGGCGGTAATTTTCATATCGGCCAACGCCCTTTTAAAGCCCGTTACGGTTCGATCTGCCAGTTCGCGCAAACACGCATTCATGATCGCAGCGTTCTCGCGCTCCAGCAGCCCGATACGGCCAATGGTGCTGGAGAGGGTAATATTTGCATCGGGGATCACCTCTTTGACGATAGCCGCGGCCTGCTCTTCAAAGGTAGAATTGACCGGCGAAAAGACTGACGAAATGGCAATGGCAGTGATGCCCTTCTCGGCAATGGCGCTCGCATGTTGGCGAATTTCATCTGGATCGAAAGGCGAGATTTCGCGGCCATCAAATTCGTGACCGCCATGCGCCAAGTAATAATGGTTGCCCATTACCTCCCGCAGATCATCGGGCCAATCGACCATGGGCGGCAGGCAAACAGTGGCGGGCAATCCCAGCCGGATACAGGCAGTTGGCTGCAAGTGCTTTCGCTCGACTACGGCGTTGGTAAAATGAGTTGTGCCGATCATCACCGCATCCAAATTAGCCACATTTTGCCCCGAATCCGCAATTAAGGATTGCAATGCAGTCGTGATCCCGTCGCTCACATCGGGCGTAGTGGGGGTTTTGATCGAAGCGTGTACGGTCGTGCCGTCCATTAGAACAGCGTCGGTGTTGGTGCCTCCAACGTCAATGCCTATTCGCACGTTTTTCTCCTTTGGGAATTAGCCACAAAAATACAGAAAACACAAAAATTTAATTAATGAGTTTTTGTGTTTTCTGTATTTTTGTGGAGATATTGATTTTTTTGCAGTGAACTCACTATTCAACACCAATAACACCGCCAGGCAAAGGCGCGAATTTCTCCCTATACCCAAATGCTTGCGGACCGACAACGCTTAGTGCTCGTTCCGTCTTCAACTGTGGTGGGGCAGGCACGCCAAGCACGGCCACCCGCATTCCATAGCGCAGCAGTTCGGTGGCAACTGGTTCGCCCTCCTCCTCTGTCACAATGCAAATGAGATCGGGGACGGTGACTTGGGCTTCGCCATTCAGGTAGGCGATCAAAAATTCGTTCTGAAATTCGATATGAAGCCGGTCTACTTCAGTATTACTGTCTGCTCTATCATACCCATCAATCGTAATGGTTCCCTTGGCAAATCCTTCAGTCGTCCGCCGCTTGATATCGCTAATCTTGCCGCGCAGCAGGACCCGCCCGTGCAGCGTGCTGGCAATCGCATCAGGGACATCCGCACCTTGACGACGAGCCTCTAAAACATGTTGCCCAATTTGCCAAGCCAGCGTCAACGTATGCGGGATGCAATATTGTCGAAACTGCGCGCCCGTCATCACAAAGCCAGCTAAACCAGCAGTTGCGCCCATACTCACGGTTATCGTACGCGCAATCCGCTCCGCCCACTCATCATTCACAGTTTGTGGAACCACAATCGCGTTCTCGCCCGCATCGGCCATGGCAAAGGGCGCAGCGTGGATCTCATCATTAAACAAAAAGGTTGTCATCGGCAGTTCGGGGAAGGCTCGCCCCATGCCGTCCGCGTCCACAGTGGGTAACCCCATTTGCAGACCCGTAATCAAGGGACCCATTGAATTGCCGCCACCGATCTCGGCAATACCAATTGCATCCACGCTTTTGTTTAAGTGCTTTTCCATCAAGCGGACCGAGCGCATCAGTTCGGTTCCCTCTTGAATTTTTTCGATGCTGGCCGTGGGCGCACCGATATAGCCGACGATAACAATAGTTGCGTCATCTGCCAGCACCTGCGGATCGACTACCATTTGGGGGCCGCGAGCTTGTATCTCGCTACGTAGCTGGAGGCTATCCATGTACGGATCACCTCCGCCACCTGTGCCGAGGATCCCCGCGCCAATCGCGAGTGGTTCGATGCCGTCTAGTGTGACTTGTTTGAGCATGTTTATTGTTTCTGTAGTTTTTTGTGAATTTTGTGTTTTTGTGGCGAAAAAACCCTACTGCATCGACCGTGGATCCAACAAGTCTCGGATCCCGTCCCCGAGTAGATTCCAGCTAAAGACCATCAAAAAGATTGCCATACCCGGAAAGGTCGAGACCCACCAATCGGCAGGAAAGTAATTCCGTCCATCGTTGATCATTGCGCCCCACTCTGGTGTAGGTGGCTGCGCGCCGAGGCCAATGAAGCCAAGCCCAGCAGCCGTCAGCACGGCAAAACCAAAGTCGGTGCTCATTTTTACAATCAGAGGCGACAAGATATTGGGCAAAATATGGCGCGACAGGATTCGCGCTTGGTTCACGCCCGTGCTGCGCGCCGCCTCTACATACACTTCTTCGCGCAGAGAGAGCACAAGGCTGCGCGTCAACCGCGCATAGCCAGGCCACCAAACCAATGAAATGCCAATCATCACATTGATAATCCCTTTGCCCAGCGCCGCAGTAATGGCAATGGCGAGCACCAATGCAGGAACAGTCAAAAATATATCGGTAATGCGCATCAGAATATCGTCGGTCCAGCCGCCAAAGTAGCCCGCCACCAAACCAACAGTGACGCCAATCGCACTTGCTAGCAGAATAATTACGGTTCCAATCTGTAAGGCCAAGCCCGTCCCCATGAGCACGCGGCTAAAGATATCGCGGCCTACGTTATCCGTACCAAAGTAGAATGGCGCGCCGGGCGATGTCAATCTTTCCGCCGCACGCATATTGCCCTCGGCATCTTCGGGGAAGGGAACAATCTGTGGTGCGAACAGCGCGATGATGAGCAGGCACAGCAAAATCACCAAACCCAGAACCGAGAGCGGGTTGCGGCGAAAACGGCGGATCCCGCGTCGCCAATTTTCCCATTCTCCCGTAGCGGGGCCTAAGCTTGGGCGAGAGACAATCAATGTGGAGGGGATCGGTGGCTCAGCCATATCGCACCCGTGGATCGATGAAGCCGTAGAGGAGATCTGTGGTAATGTTGATTACGCTAAACACGATCCCGTAGAGGATCGTAATGCCCATAATCGGCTCAAAGTCCAACCGCAACGAGGAGTCAACCACATAGAGCCCTAATCCAGGCCAATCAAAGATTGTCTCGACAAGAACAGCACCCGCCATCAACCAGCCGATCTCCAACGAAATCATGGTGACAATGCCCGTTGCGGCGCTACGCAAAACGTGTCTGCCCATAATTATAATTCGACTCAACCCTTTGGCCTGAGCCGTGCGCACGTAATCTTTTCCCAAAACGTCTAAGATGCTGGCCCGCGTAATGCGCGTGATGCTCGCCAGCGATCCAAAAGAGAGGACGAGTGCCGGGGTGGTGATATGGCGCAGCGCAATCCAAAACGAGTTGAAATCTAGCTGCATGAGGCTATCAAAAAGCAGCAATCCAGTGAAGCCCGAGGGGGTCGCCGTGCGCACATCAAAGCGCTTGCCGATGGGGAACCAGCCAAGTTCACGGCCAAGCGCAGTCTGAAAGATCATCGCCAGCCAAAATGCGGGAAAACTCACAAAGAAGAGCGCAATAAAGCGCATGATATGATCCGGCACGCGGTTGTGGAAGTAAGCAGAAATAATGCCCGCAGGCACCCCCAGCAGCGACCCGATTATGACGGCCACCAGCGTTAACTCCAGCGTAGCGGGAAAAAAGGCTCGCAGATCGCCCAACACAGCGCGTCGCGAGTAGAGCGATTCACCCCAGTCCCCACGAAAAAGATTCGCCATATAGTTAACGTACTGGACCGGCAGCGATTTGTCCAGCCCAAACTCTTGGCGCAGAGCTTCTTTAATTTGCTCTGTTGCTTGTGGGCCGGCGGCCAACCCAACTGGATCCCCGGGCAGGACGCGCGAAATCGTAAAGGTCAGCAGGCTTAACCCGATCATCAACGGGATCAATTGGACAATGCGACGTAGCGCATACGATGTTAGAGTCATAAGGAAAAAAGGTGACAAAGAGTGACAAGATAACAAACAACGACAAGACGATAAGACGATAAGATGGCATCGTTTTGAATAATTTATGCTTCTAACGACGTCATCTTGTCATAATAATAGCTGTACACTTTGTCTGTAGAAACTAATTTGATCGACAGTAGATGTATGACTGAATACCTCATCTTTTCATCCTACCAGTCTTTATCACTTTGCCAGTTTTTTAGTAAGGGCAACCTTCCATTGTGAGATCTTGGAAGAGGACGGAGAGACTTTCCAGCGGTCGATATTCGTACCCCTTGATGCACTCGTGCATAGAAATGAGCGAATTTTCGGTATAGGTCCAAATGGCTGGTTGATCTGCCGCAATAAGCGTCTGAGCTTCGGCATACATTTCCAAGCGTGCTTCTTCGTCACCCATTACGCGTGCGTCGTCGAGCAGTTGATCAACTGTTTCATTTTGATAGAAGCTGCACGAGTTGAAGCTGCCCCACTGTTCAGAGTGATATTGGTTGTACAAATGGGCATCTGGATCAAGGTAGGCTGGTTCCGTATAAATGTTGATCAGATCCGGTCCGGTAGATGGGTCGGCACAGCTTGCCACCATATCGGGCCAAAGCATGGGCACCATGTTGAGCGTAATATTTAGCTCGGCTAACCCTTCTAGCAGCAACAGACCGATCACTTCTTCACGCGGGAAGTCAGTGACATATACATGATCTAGCTCAAAACCACCATCGGGCCATGCTGATTGAGCGAGGAACCCCTTGGCCTTTTCGATATCATACGTAGGCACCTCTAAATCCTGCACCGCGCCAGGGAAATTGAGTGGCGTTGGACCTTGTAGATTTTGTACGGGAATATCTTGAATCACGGGGATCTGTGGATAGTTCATCGCATGGGCAATAGCCATGCGCACATTCGGATCGCTGGTATATTCACCCTGCATATTCATCTTGAGCGTATTCACGAAATAGCCGCTATTGTTGTGAACGATATAGCCCTCGGTATTTTCAACCTCTTCGAGATCATTGCCCGCAATAGAATCGGCGATGTGAGTTTCGCCCGCCAGCAGCGAGTTGAGCTGTGTTGGCGCATCGCGCTGAATAACCCAGATGAAGCCATCAAGGTGATTCTCCCCAGGCCAGCCTGCCCAATAATCGGCAACGGCCTCAAATTCATACAGGTTGCCAATCTCCCAACGGCCCTGAGTGAAAGGGCCAGAACCAGCCGCATTTTCTTTGAGGTAGGTCTGACCAAAATCATCGCCGCGATTCGCTTCGACAATGGCCGGATTGACAATAAATAATTGAGTCAACGTACCGATAAAAGGGGCGAAAGGTTGGGTCAGCGTAAACTCAACGGTAAACTCGTCCACAACCTGCGCGCTGTTCTCATCAGCAATGCCTGCCCAGCGGTAGGTTGGTGGTCCCTCAATCTCCAATGCACGGTTAAAGCTATAGACAACCGCCTCGGCATTAACTGGGCTACCATCGTGAAAAACCGCATTATCGTGCAGCGTAAAGGTAAACACCGTGGCATCGTCATTTACCTCGTAGCTCTCCACAAGATGGGGTTCAGCATTTGGGCCACGCATAATAAAGAGCGCATCATAGAGGCTGAGTAACGCCGCATTGATCGAATAATTTTCGCCCGTGGCAGGATCGATGTTGTCAATATCCTGATTGCCACCATAGAGCAAGATATTTTCTCCGTCGGCGGCAGCTTGGTCACCGTCGGTGGCTGCACTATCCGTAGTAGCAGGCGCAGCACACGCAGCAGAGAGGAGCAGCAGACATGTCGTGAAAAGAAATAAGGTGAATCGAACAGGCTGAACGCGCAGAAGCATAAAGTTTTTCCTTCGTATTTGGTTGGGGGGGAATGTGTTGCATTTGTGTAAGACAGTTATTACAGTATCATAGAAAGTAGAAGTGCAGTGTAGCACACTGAGCAAGGATGATGCCAACCGCAAAATTCCTCAAGAAAATCTTAAGTTCGAATCGCTCTACTACTTATACTTTTAGGACTGATGAAGTATGTTTGGGTAAGAAAATGCGCGGTGGGATTGTCATGGTTAGAAAAATAACCAAAAAGGAATTTTATATTAAATCTTTATCTTTGGACCACAGCAAATGGTTGTAAATCGCTGATTATGCTCGAAGAAATGGGTATTGAATACACAACCACCTTAGCACAGTTTAACGGCGAGCAAAAATCGCCCGACTATCTCCAACTCAATCCAAATGGGCGCAGTCCCACATTAGTCGATCAGCCCAAAGATGGCTCGGAGCCAATCATCGCCTTTGAATCTAGTTCTACCAACCCCTACACACGATCCAAAAAACGTGCATCATTACTATAGAAATAGCGAATATCATCCACTTGCCGCTTCATCATAGCCTGCCGCTCGATGCCCATGCCGAACGCAAATCCACTATAAATCGCCGGATCATAACCGCCATTTTTCAACACCACGGGGTGGACCATGCCCGCGCCCGAGATTTCGAGCCAGCCCGTCTGTTTACAGACCCGACACCCATCTCCATTGCACAAACTACACGAAACATCAACCTCGACACTCGGCTCCGTGAATGGGAAATAGGCCTTGCGGAAACGGATCTCGCGCCCGTTGCCGTACATCTGGTTGCCATAGTTGAGCATTACGCCCTTCAGATCGCTCATCGTGATATTCTTGCCCACCACAAGCCCCTCAACCTGATAGAACATCATCTCGGATCGGGTCGTCACATCCTCGTTGCGATAACACTTGCCCGGCAGCATCACGCGGATCGGCTCCGGTGCAAATTCGCGCATCGCCCGGATCTGGCCTGGGCTGGTGTGCGTGCGCAGGATCACCCCATCGTTCTTGGTAAAGAACGTGTCCTGCATTTCGCGTGCGGGGTGGCCCGGCGGGAAGTTGAGCAGCGTGAAATTATTGTCATCCGTCTCCACCTCGGGCGCGTCGTAGGTCTGAAATCCCATCTGCCCAAAGATCGCCAAGATCTCGCGCATGGCTTGCGTAGTCGGGTGCAGCTTGCCCAGCGTTTGCGGGCGGCCCGGCAGCGTCACATCGACCGCATCGGTATCTAGCGTGGCCATCATCTCCACACTCGAAATTGCTGCTTGTCGTTCTTGCAGCGCGCTCTCTAACGCTCCTTTGATCACGTTTGCCTTCTGCCCAACCACAGGGCGCTCTTCGGCAGAAAGTTGGCCCAATCCGCGCAGAATCGTGGTCAACTTACCCTTGCGGCTGAGGTATTCGGCGTGCCATGCTTCGGTTTCGGCACTTGAACTAGCCGCGCTCAAGGCCGCGGTGGCTTTGGTTTGGAGTACTTCTAATTGGGTTACAATGTCGCTCATAGTACAGATTGCCTTTGGCGGTGAAAGAGAACCGCAGATTTCGCAGATTTTTATACGGGATTTGCCCCCCTGAATTTGTGTTCAATAGTTTAACGTAATTTGTGATTTTTTTCTAGTGTCGGGGTGGTTTGGTCGCATAGCCGAACATGCAATGGCGATCTGTAGGGACATGGGCAGAGCGCCCCGTCAGTGCGCCATTGCACCGTGATCACCACCACTCTACCCGTGTCCGCACGAACGAATCGACACCGCCACAACCAGTAAAAACCGTTGTTGGATTACCCAATTCGCGCGACAGCAGATCCGTGAATTTGTAATACAATAGGCATTAGTTGACGGCATCGGTGGGTGGCCAGAGGTAACCGTCACCTCCGCCACCCACCGAACACAATCGACAGAAATTGCGAGTTTCCTGCGTCTGATCATATACGTCACGCAGATTCCCCATGATGGTGTTTACTCGTAGGGATATGAGGTCAGCGGTCCGTGACACGACCATGACGCCACTACATCCGCCGCTGTCCTCGCATCCGCACGAACGAGCATATAATGGCAGTGCGTTTTCGTCAGCGCGGACACGAGAACGGCGGAACGTGATACATTCGCAGTGGCACCGTAATGCCGTGCACATACACGCGCAAAAAATTACCCCTTGACAAACCTCTCTTTTTACCATATTGCATGCATATACATGAAAATTCACCCAAACAACCTTATGGACAAAAATAACCCGCAGTATTGTCTCAACGCCAACCTACGCAAAGCCACTCGTGCCGTGAGCAAGCTATACATGGACGAAATGAAGGAGACCACGTTGCAACGCACCCAGTTCACACTGCTCTCTACCATTTCGGCTATGGGCCAATGCACAATCACAGAACTGTCCAACTTTCTGCTCATGGATCAGACCACCGTCACGCGCAGTGTAAACACGCTCAAGCAGAGTGGCTACGTCGAAATCGGCGCGGGCGAAGACCGCCGAACACGGGTTGTACAATTGACAGATCTGGGTCGAGAAACGGTTGAGGTCACATTTCCCATTTGGCAAAGCGCACAGAGCGATCTGTGGGAAAAATTGGGCGAAAAGAAGGCTAAGCAACTTCTATCATTGTTACAGGAGGTAACCGAGATGTCTCAATAGCATCGACAATTTTTATTTACCATATACATGCATATACATATAAATTTCACAATACAACTTTTAATCACAGATTTCGCAGACATTGTGCCTGTGTGATATTAACGCAGATTTAAAACTGTTCTTTTGCACCTTTGCGCTAAAGCGTAACCCTAACGTAAGTTTTGTGCAACTGTAGAGAAAAAGCGAAAAAAGAGAAAAATGTGAAAGGTGAATTTTAACAAAAAAGTAAATTCGGTTATGAAATAGCGACAATCAAGGAAGGTCGCTATGAATACCGAAGAAATAGAAGTAGATACAAACCAAGCAATCCAGACGCAACATGCAATGTTAGTGATCTGGGGTCTATTTGCCCAGCAGATAGGATTGGTGGACAAGATAGAGAAAGTGAAGCTGAGCCAGAAGAGCCGAGAACATACGCCGCAGAGAAAAGTGCTAGAGTTCCTGACCGCGATACTTGCTGGTTGTGAGCATCTGAAAGATATCAGCCGCAGCGCTCATCCATTGGATCAAGACGAAGCAGTGGCAGAAGCATGGGGCCAGGAAAAATGGGCAGACTACAGCGGAGTGAGCCGCACACTAGCAAGCTTAAGTCAAAGCGAGACGGATGAGCTTATCGAAGCGTTCAATGAAATCGAGCAACCGTATCTGACCCAAGAGATAGAGTCTGCATTAAGCAGTCAAGAGCATCTGGTCTATGATGCAGATTTGACAGGACGTCCAGTCTCCAGCACAAGCAACACGTATCCGGATGCGGCCTTTGGCTATATGGGCGATACAATTCAACTGGGCTATCAATCAGCATTGGTGAGCCTGCACAGTCCAACTTATGGTCGGTTATGGATAAGCAATCATCTACATCCAGGTGATACGGTCAGCGTAACGGAAGCAAAAGAGTTAGTCCTGTCAGCCGAAGTACGGACCAAAATTCGCCCCCTGCGGCGTCCAGAGCTAGTCAAAGAACGGATAGAGCAAGACGAAGCTGAATTGAGCAGATTGCACGAAAAAGCTGCTACAAGTGAAGAGAAGCTATTAACCGCCAAGGCCGTTGTGCGAGAGGTTCAGCTTCAGCTTGGAGAGGCGAACTCCTTGTTCAGCACCTATGAGCGAGAATATAGTTCAGAAAATCGTGAGCCTACAGCCCACTGCAGGTTCACTCGGACAAAACGCAAGATCGCCACTTATCAGGAGCGACTACCCCGTTGCCAGAAGCAGCTTGATGTTGCCCAACGCCGTTTTGAGCGGCATCAGCGCAAATACCAAGAATATTTGCTATCACTTGAGCAGCTACGTATCCATTATCAACAGCTGCTGACCGATAATGAGGGCAATCCGCACCCAGTACGGATTATCTTCCGTATCGATGCTGGGTTTGCTAGCCAAGAAAATATTGACTGGCTCATCGAGATGGGGTACGAGATTTTCACCAAAGACCGTGGCACCAAGGCCAAAGATATTCTGGCTCAAACACTCTCTGATACGACCGAATGGCACAGGGTGGGTCGCAACGCCACCATGACCACATTCCCTTCGACTACGCTCGATGGAACATTTACTTATCCGCTTGATGCCGCCTTGCTCAGGTACCAGACTGGGGAGACAGTGCGCCAGTCTGTCTTATTCCATTTTGGCACAGATGACGTTGTCTCTGAGCCAGAGTACTGGTTTCATCGCTACAATGAGCGGCAAACTATTGAAGCTGGCATCAAGGAGGGCAAGTCCGTTTTCCAGATGCACCATCTCAAGGTTCGTTCGGCACAGGCTCTTCAGTTACAAGAGCATCTTGCTTGCTTTGCTGCCAACTTTGTCCGCTTTGCCGCTCAATGGCTTACTCAGCAGCAAACTGAATCCATCCCTTTTGACACCTCTTCTGTCAAAGAGATGGTCACGGTTTGTGCACACACTTCGGCTTGGGTTTGGCGCAAGGCCGATGCTTGGTTGTTAAAGTTCTCTGACCATAGTTTATTTGCTGGTCGTTTCCTACGCATAGGCAATGGACCCATTCAGTTACCCTTGCCTATGCTTTACAGCTTTCATTTTTGCCACTTTTGAGCGTTTTTCGCTTTAGTTGCACAAAACTTACGTTAGTATTGTTATGATTCGTTATTTTTCTGTGGGCGAGTTCGGTAATTTTATGATGACGAATGCTGTTTATGACAT
>ENA-ORXM01001169-ORXM01001169.1-marine-metagenome-genome-assembly--contig:-NODE-1169-length-38342-cov-4.457729_pt1 | contig 38342 bp, 30 predicted proteins | sample MGYA00237867_ERZ511480 | MGnify/ENA primary metagenome ERZ511480 (study PRJEB26309, sample SAMN06266103) | marine metagenome | isolation source: Algal blade | place: United Kingdom:Sidmouth, United... | reverse complement strand
TTAAGACGTCCAATAATTTCTTCAGGTGTCATCTGGGCTTGTTCCTCCGCGGTCAAAATACTTTCGACAGGCCTTTCGGTAACTGATGCTTGTGCTTGTACGGTAGTTGCTTCTGTAGTTGTGTCTTTGCTTTTGTTTTGGCAAGCAACGGTCAAGGTTAGAATTGAAATAGCGATTAACTGAAATTTGATTTTTCTCATTTGTGTAATGTTTAAAATTAAAATGTGTGGTGTAAGCTAAATTGTAATTGTCCCTTTTGCCAGTTTGCGGTAGTCTGTTCCATCCACCCGAGCTGAACTCGTATTTTATCGTTTATCGCGTATCCGAGACCTAGATAGGTTCTATTTCGGTCGAAGAACTGCACTTCTCGGCCGTTGTCGATGTCACGTTCACCATTAATAAAGATTTCATTGTAGAACGCTAAGTAGTAGGTGTTCTTCACCAAAGAAGTATTGTTAAATGGTACATTAACAAAAAGATTGTAACGGTAGCGTGTTCTGAAATCCTGGTCCTCGACCCATCTTTGTTCGTATCGGAAACGGTGGGTAAGCAATAGGCGTTTCAAAATGGTGTTGGAAAACAAAGCTTCTTGATAGATCCGGTTTTCGAGGACCGCGTTATCGATTTCGGTTCCGTACTGACCGGTCGAAATATTAGCATACCCCAATGTGAACTTTACACCTGAGTTGGTTGGTGTGTAGGTCAGACCCGAACGCAGCAAAAGCTGTTCCCTATCACCGAAACCGCGCCAATCACGATATTGGAAATCTCCTTGAATGCCCCAGTTGGAATCTTTGAAGGTTGTATTGTAAAAGTACATATACCAAGCACCTAGTTGGTCTTCGTCTGGCCCCTGTGCAATACTTTCGGTTGAGAAGAGGATGCTAAGCGCCAAAAAGAGGAAGATTTTTTTCATAATGTTTAAGGTTATTGTTTTAAAGTTAAACAAATATACATCAAACAAATAGTATTACTATTGATTTTAACAATTATTTAAAAGTATTACTATTAATATTAATAGTAAAACTATCATAATTTGTGCTTTGTATTGTGTAAGTGGATTACTGAAAATCAATGTTAGGCCCAATACCGGTGATTGATTCAAAAATTCTCGCCTCTAGGTTTTGAGTTTCCGATTTGTTTCTTTTCTTGAGCAGTAGTCGCATAAAGAAACTAATTCGCGGTAATAGGACTGCCATTTTTCGACTTCTGAAGTTTTATGGTCGAGTGATGCAAAATACGGTCACGGATTTGCTTTGGTTCAAGGCGTCAAGGCCAAAGTATGCTGCATAGAGTTTGCGGAAGTGAAACAAAAAGTAGGGCTCCTTAGCCTCTTCTTCAGGATTTTAGGATGCAGGAAATCCTTAATAAGGAGGTTTTGATTCAAACGCAGTAGCAGCTATGATAAAACCTTTTTAAAAGATTAGGTCTTTCAAAACTTTGTTTTTAGGAAAGAAAGTTTTGGAATCCGACGAAACTCGTTATTAATATATGCCATTAAATTCTACTTAAAAGTATTGTAGAAAAGACCAAACTGCCATCGCCGCGAAAATTATGCAAATGGCCAGAAGATAATATGAGTTCCGTTGTTGTTTCTTTGATTCCTCTTTTAAAATTTGTCTAATGTTTTCCAATTCCGCTGCTGAAGCCGTTTGGAAATCATATGTAGTGGACGTATCCAATTTCCCGGAATACATGTTTTGATGGTTATTACCCTTAAACTTTCTCCGCTTCGAGATTTTGTTCTGGTTAATCCGGTTTATCATATCAAATATGTGCCCACTCATAGAAAAGTCCGATTACCTAATAAAGATACATAAAAACGCGTGTCGAATAGAAATTGCCAAAAGGTACTTCTGAAATCGATTTGTAGTCGTTACTCAACGGTTATCTCGATTTCCATCTGGTTCCATAGGTAATTGGTGGAGTGTGATTTGCCTTCGGCGTTTTTCATGGCATCCGACCATATCAGGGTCATTTTCTTACCATCTTCGCTGATCCATTTTGGGGAGAGTTTTGGTTGGTAGGTTCTATTTTTGTCGTCATCTACGGTCCAATAGTCCGTATAAAAAAATTCCGTCCATGGGCCATAAGGGTTTTCCGAATACCAAAATCCGAGACTGCCGGTTTCGGTATGCATCCAGCGGTCATAATAATCAACATCGGAATCCGTCATTCCGTAACCGCCATAACTTCCACCATTGACCATGATGTAAAGTTCCAAGCCCTCGTTCCAAACTACTGAAGGCAACCACGAATACCATCCGAAATGATGGCCTTTTGCACTTTTCTGCGGGAATTCATGTACATAGCCCCGTTCGGTAATGTGTTTTGACCATTGGGGTTCGCCTTTACCGTCGAAGGCCGTAAAATATTCCCAGGCATCGCGGAAATCGATGCTATCCTTATGCGTTTTTGCCAAGGTCAGTTTATGGGCCTGTGCACCTTCGGGGGAGTAGATGTAGACAAAATTGTCTTTTGAAGCGGAATGGTTCTGCCCTTCCTGTACAAAATCGATGAACGAAAATGGATAGGCGATTTGTTCTTTGTGCGGTATTCCAAATTCTTCCAAAAAGAACATCTCCTCTTCGTTCACTACGTTTCTAATCTCACGGTCAGCGGAGAGTGCCAATATTTTTCCTTCCCGATTTACGCGATGCCAAGATTCGGCGTTATCGGAAGATTTCAATAGTTTAATGCCGGTAAAAGGGCCGCTCCAACTCGGGCCCGGTGTTTTTGATATGGCAGAATAGAGGTCGCCGTTTACCGATACGATACCGTACCCGAACCAGCTGCCGTCTTCGCCTCTAAAATCGGGATAATTCGAGATTTCCTCGCGCTGAAAATTATCTGGGCCTCCGATAACACGGTATAGATCATTGTGGATTTGTGCGATGGGCGGTTCGAAAACGAGCCAGTTGCCATCGTCCATAGAAACAATCTGTGAGCCGTCTTTTGCCCAGGTCAGGCACCAATTATCACCTCGCGAGCCTATTCTTTTGAGGGTTTCTTTTTTGAATTTTACGGATTTTGGAACAAGTTTTACGACTGGCTTTTGCTCTTGTTTTTTTTCGTTATCCTTACAGGAATAGGGAAATAAAAGGATACAACATAAGAATAAAAGTAGTGGTGTCTTCTGCATTGATTTTTGTTCAGTGCACCGAAAAATTATCAAGAACTCATCTCGGTGAAGTATTCATAAAAATAGGGAATAGTTTCTATGCCTTTTAGATAATTCCATACCCCGAAATGTTCGTTAGGGGAGTGTATCGCGTCGCTATCCAAACCGAAACCCATGAGAATCGTTTTACTGCCCAATTCCTTTTCAAAAAGGGAAACGATAGGAATGCTCCCGCCGCTCCGTTGCGGTATCGGGGTTTTGCCGAAAGTCTTTTCGTAAGCTGTTGAAGCAGCTTGGTAGGCAATTGTGTCAATGGGCGTAACATAACCTTGCCCCCCATGGTGGGGAGTTACTTTTACTGTGACACCTTCGGGGGCTATGTTTTCGAAATGCTCGGTAAAAAGTCGGGTAATTTCCTTCCAATCTTGGTGGGGTACCAAGCGCATCGATATTTTGGCATAGGCTTTACTGGCAATTACAGTTTTCGCACCCTCCCCAATGTAGCCGCCCCAGATACCGTTTACATCCAACGTAGGTCGAATGGAGTTTCTTTCGTTCGTTGAATAGTCTTTTTCCCCATAGACAGCTTCGATATTCAATGCACTTTTATATTCTTCCAAACTAAAGGGGGCTTTGGCCATTTCGGCACGCTCACTTTCTGATAATTCTTCAACTTTATCATAAAACCCGGGAATGGTAATATGGTTATCATCATCATGTAGGGAAGCGACCATTTTGGCCAATATATTTATAGGATTTGCTACCGCGCCGCCGTAAAGTCCGGAATGCAGGTCACGGTTGGGACCGGTTACCTCGACTTCGACATAGCTTAGGCCGCGCAGCCCTGTGGTAATAGAAGGCGTATCGTTGGCGATCATACCTGTATCTGAAATCAAGATGATGTCGTTGGCCAGTTTTTCTTTGTGCTCCGCCACGAAAACCGCAAGGTTGTTACTGCCTACTTCCTCTTCGCCCTCGATCATAAATTTAACATTGCAGGGCAGTTGACCTGTCTTTACCATGAGTTCCAATGCCTTTACGTGCATATACATTTGACCTTTGTCGTCACAGGCACCACGCGCAAAAATCGCCCCTTGCGGATGCAGTGCAGTCGCTTTGATTACAGGCTCAAAAGGAGGGGAGTTCCACAGTTCCATCGGATCGGGTGGTTGAACGTCGTAGTGACCGTATACCAAGACCGTAGGTAGGTCGGGGTCTATTATTTTCTCTCCATATACGATGGGGTATCCATCGGTCTCACATATTTCCGTCGAATCGCAACCGGCCCTTTCAAGTGACAGTCTAACAATTTCAGCGGTATCGATAACATCTTGTGAAAAGGCTGAATCAGCACTTATTGAAGGAATTTTGAGTAATTCTGTCAATTCGTTGAGAAACCGATCTTTATGTTGATCGATGTACGTATTTATGTTTTCCATAAAGGAAGTTTTGGATGGATTCTAAAATTACAAAAAAAGGAACTTTTTTAAAGGTCGGGAATTTAGACATTTGATTTTTTGGTTTATATTTGCATTCCAATTTGCGGGCGTGGTGGAATTGGTAGACACGCTAGACTTAGGATCTAGTGCCTCACGGTGTGAGAGTTCGAGTCTCTCCGCCCGTACGAAACAGAAGCTCCCTGAAAACAGGGAGCTTTTTCAATTGGAATCTTTTCGTTTATAAAAGTAAAGGAGAGACGAGAAGTCTGCCCGACGTAATGTAGTGAAGTAGGCAGTCTCTCGGCCGGTCTCAAAGGGAAAAGCTGACTTTTGGAGGTCGACTTTTTTATTTTAGTCAAACATTTGTTTCATTTGCTAGTGAATCATCTCAATATTTCGTTTCTGCAGCCCTATTTTAGAACATCATCTTCAAAATATTTGATTTGCCAACGGCACATTGTTGATTTTCATCACCTTCAAATGAGATAAAATTTGATTCTTTTATAGCGATAGATGCGCAAAGCAGTAAAGTCAGGAGAGAATACCAGTATTTATTGTAAACATATTATTTGGCGCAATCGTTTGAAGGCTTGCTAGCACCAATATTTTTCCACTTGGTATCTACCTACGACATAGGTTTGATTGTCCCGTCGAAGAACGATGTCAGAACGAATCTCGATTCTGCTCCAAAAAAAAGTTTCGATTCTTGATCTTTTTTTGTAAGACAATCTATATGGAGAGATTTCAATTTTGCCATCACATATTCCTGCCAAAGGCTGTTCATATAAAAAGTAATGCTAAATCTTTTATTTTCCGCTTGAGATTTTCGTGGTAAGTTTAGAATAAACAGGCGTGTAATTTCGAGCGCTGTCTCGTTAGGCTCGGTTTTTCTATTGATTATTAATTTATCGAAGGTCTTGATATTGACAGCGCTATTATAGGAAACATCGGGAGATTCTGTTTGTACTCGTTTCCATTTGGAATATAAAAAAGTCCCAGTAGAGAACATATCTTTTACCTTGGCCTTCTATCTGAAACTTGTAGTCTTGGTCAGCCGCTAAATTCTTCTGTTATGTCTATCGTCCGATTACGATTGCATCAGATAGGCACGATTTATCATTGGATAGTCTATGCCCTGCGTCTCAAGACTGGTATTGCAGGCCCTGATTAAAACGGGGAAGTCTTCATGCAAATTGCCAGAACTGACACGCTCAACAGCCAAAAAAATAGATGAGATTTTAAAATTTAACATTTGTGTTGTACAGAAGCACACAAATACATATATTTGACTTGCTCTCGAGAAAATAAAAAAAGAATCCCCATTACCCCACCGAGTAGAGAGCAAACCATTAGAGGAGTTTTTAAGAATTTTTATTTGAAACGAACAGAAATCGTTTGACGAAAAAATCTTATTTACTTATGCGATGGACATAATACCCAATATGACTTACGAGTGCACCAATAAAATGTCCAGAGTAATCGGATGCTTTTTGGTAATTGCGTTAAATTGAAATTGGCGAGATATATCAAGTGATTAGAAACTTTCTTTGAGTAAAGTAAGAAAATCGCTTTAATATCTTAATTGGCCGTTGTTCTTAATAGATTTATGTAGATAATAAGATTAACTAATTTGCGGATTTTGGTTCCTTAAGCTCCGAAACTAAGTCAAAAGCTATAATTTTTAATCTTTAAGTATCAATAAATGAATTTTGAAACCTTAAAGTTAAGAAACTGATAATTTCGTTTAACGAATCAATCGAATTCCAAAATTATGGAAAACCGATTACTATATTTGATTGCGCTTTTAAGTCATATAAAATGACAAGAAAAAACCCTCGAAGTAATGAATTCAAAAAATAGATTCGTACTTATCAATTTATTGGCTTTTGAGTTTGTCTTGCTGAATTTGGTATTGATTGCCTACCTAATGCTAAGACCTTCTGAATTCTCATTAGGAGATTCAACTTTCCTATTTAATATGGCCCTGCTTACCATTATTTATAATGTTAGCTGGCTTTTTATCATTATATATATAAGGGATAACGAGTTCTACTTTAATCCGGATAATGGTTATATAAAAAGTTTATTGACCTCCTTATTTTTCTTTGTGGGATTTGTTACTTCAATGGCTATACTCCTGAAGATGTCATACTTTAAGCGGTCTACATTGATTATACCGATATTTATCTTTTCCTATCTTAATCTAATAAGCTGTAAATACCTGTTCAAATTTTTAAAAAAGAAAGGATCACATCTTTTTTCGGATACAATTTTAATCGGTTCGAAATACAGTGCTTCAGACCTTAGGGGGTTTACGAATGCAATGACGCAATACGGCTATAATGTTATGGGTTACGTTGAAGCATCTAAAAAGATGCCAAAAAATAGTATGGATTTTTCTGTTTTTGGTAAACTCTCCGACTTACCGCATATACTTACAGACTATTCCATAAATGTAATCTTTATCGCCATGTCGAACATGAAACACGAAAAGATTATTGAGCTTGTTAATGTCGCCGATAGTCATGGTATTCGCGTTAAGCTTATACCTGAAAATCCGTTGTTGATGTCAAAAAATTACAAAGCGGTTACTATGGGGGAACTTGCGGTATTCAAACTTCGTCAATCTCCGTTAGATGATATCAGCACAACTGTGCTAAAACGGCTTTTCGATTTTTGCTTTGCCCTATTTATGCTAGTTGTTTTCTCTCCGCTATATCTCCTCATAGGAATTTTGATTTATCTAGAATCGGGAAGTCCGATTTTTTATACCCCGTTAAGGAAAGGTGAAGGTGGGGCAACGTTCAAGTGCTACAAGTTTAGGACGATGTCGGTTTGTGAAGATACTGTGAACGGTCATATATCCACCGTAAAAAACGACCCACGAATAACTCGAATCGGAAAAATATTACGTAAAACCGATTTAGATGAACTGCCACAATTCTACAATGTCTTAAAAGGCGATATGAGTGTTATCGGCCCGAGGCCCCATAGAATCAATCTACAAAAAGACTTTAGGCAAACAGTAAAAGACTATATGGTTAGGAGTTATATCAAACCTGGTATTACCGGTTGGGCTCAGGTAAATGGATGGCGGGGTCCAACAGTTACCGATGAACAGAAAAATGAACGAGTACATCATGATTTATGGTATATTGAAAATTGGAGTATCTGGCTTGATCTTAAAATTATTTTTTTAACGATTTTCGGAAACCACCATAAAAAAGCATTTTAGACTCATTCGCATATTACATACGCCCTATAGTTATCTATGTTTGAAGGGTGAAAAAAATCAAAACTCCATCGTATCTTACCATCTAAATAGTTTGGTTACCTTATAAATCTTTTTCACCATCTCATACTAAATAGATGCTATAAAGTTTGGCGGTGATTTTTTTTATGCCCTTAGAATTCAAACATGCTATTTTATCGAAAGCCGAAGTATTGAAAAGCGATTAGTCATGAAAAATCCAATCAAGTACTATTTGAAACCGAACATCTCAACCTGTATGTATTCAAAACTGAAAAAACTATTGTTGATTGTATTACTGCTTCAGTTGTCTGCGTGCTATACGGTAGAGGGAGTTAACTATCTGCAAACCAATCAAGATAAGTTGCGTATACCGTTAACCCCCACGGAGTATAAAGTACAACCAAGTGATATCTTGAATATCAAAGTACAGAGTAGAGATCCTGATCAATCTGCCTTTTTCAATTCGTCCAATACCGAAAATAGAAATATTCAGCCGAATCCGGCAGCGTTGTTTCTCGATGGCTACAGTATCAATAAAGAGGGTACGATTAATCTCCCGATTGTAGGAGAGCTTGAAGTAAGTGGTCTGACTGTTGCAGAAATTACAGAATTGGTACAGAGCGAAATTGACAAATATTTGCTCAATGCTACAGTACAAGTAAAACTGACCAGTTTTAAAATATCCGTCTTAGGCGATGTCAAGAACCCCGGCACGAACTATGTATATAATGCGCAGTCCACAATTTTTGAAGCACTTAGTGCAGCTGGGGATATGAACTTGTCGGCCAAACGAAAAGATGTAAAATTGATTCGGCAAGTCGGGCGGAACTCGATGGTGGTGAACTTAGATTTGACCAGCCCCTTTATTATCAATTCCCCTTACTATTTTTTACATCCCAATGATGTCATATATGTGGAAACATCTAAACCTAACTTGTTCAGAAATAACATTGGAATCTTAACACTTATTTTATCGGCCGTATCCACGGGACTTCTTATATTAAATTTCGCTACGAATTAAGAAACTGATGGTAAACGGAATGATAATTGAAGTCACTGATGCTTAAAAACATACAAGTTTGATTATCATTGTTACTTGTAAAAACATGAAGCAAACGTGCATGTGATAAGTCTTTGAAATTTGAGCCCATTCGAAGCAATGGATTAGGTGTAAAGTCCGAATGATTAGTGCTTACGTAGATTAAAAAGTAGGACTAGTTTTTTAGCGCGGTATAGTAACAAGATACCTAAAATGAAAAAAAAGGATAGATCGATTAGCACTCATCAAGAGGTTAACTTAAAACAGTTTTTCCGGCAGGTATATAAGAACAAGCTATTCTTCATAGCCAGTATTTGTTCTTTTTTGGTATTGGCCTTGCTATACATCAGCATAGCCACTCCAATATATGAGGTATCTACCTCTATTTTAATCGATTCTTCAGGAAGCAATCGCGTTCTGGGCGAAAGTGAGTATGTCGACGGGGGAGTGAGCCTGATCGAAATGGAAAAAAACCTCTACAACGAAATTGGTATTATCAAATCGTTCAGTTTGATCAACCAAACCGTTGACGACTTAGACCTAGATATATCTTATCATTCTGAAAGTCTCTTAAACGAAAAAGAACACTACAGCTATTTTCCGTTTAGGGTAGAGTTGATCAAAGAAGCGGTACAGCTCTTTAACAGTCCTTTTGAGATTAGGATTATGGCAGGAGGTAGATATGCCCTTTATGTCGAAGCTGATGATTTTATGGTTTCTAACCCGTCAAACGGATCTCGTAGGGAAGTGGAGCGGGATTTTGAATTTTCGGGTATTTTTGAATTTGGTGAACAGGTCGAACACGAATACTTCACATTTATATTGCACAAACCTGGTTATGACGTCAATATTGAAGATTTTGGCGGTGATGACCTCAGCTTTATAGTTCGGGATATCGATGAAGTAACCAAAAGCTATATGTCAAAAATCGATGTCAACAACATTGATCTTCAGGCAAGTATCTTTAAAATTGTCTCAACAGGGGCTTTGGTCGATCGCGAAATCGACTTTCTCAAAAAACTTACTGAAAATTACGTGCAAAACAATCTTACCGATCGAAATAAAATCGCCTCGAGTAAAGAAGATTTCATTCAAAATCAACTAAGAATCATCTCAGATTCCCTTTCAAAAACAGAAATGGATCTTGAATCTTTCAAAAAAGACAAAAAGGCGGTCAATTTGGGGGTAACGGCCATGAATGCACTTGATCAAACAAAAGATCTCAAGGTCGAACAGGCCAAGATTCAATTGGATATCAAATACTACAATTCACTGATTCAAGACGTAAAAAGAAATCAGAACAGCGATGATTTTGTAATCCCTTCGGGTAGCGGTATCGATGATCCATCACTGAATATGAACATTATGGAACTTCAGCGGCTCTATGCCGAACGCTCAAGAAAGAAGTTTTTCGTCACGAGCAATAATGAAGAGATGAGTATTCTCAATAAACAGATCGAGCAGTCGACCAAACTATTGTTGGATAATCTCAGAAATGCAGTTAAGTCGGCACGATTCGAGCTTCAGCGGGTGAACTCACAATTGGCCAATTACGACGAACAAATTAGTTCCCTCCCGACCAGTGAAAATCAATTGGTAAACATTCAGCGACAGAGCACGCTCTATGAGAATTTGTTCAATTACCTTAGTCAAGAGCTGGCAAAAACAGGGATCGCCCGCGCTGAAAGTACTTCTGATACACGGGTTTTAGACGAAGCAAGAATGACTGGTGACGGGCCCGTAGCGCCCCAAAAAAGTTTGCTTATGGTACTCGCTCTTGTTCTTGGTACAATACCACCTCTGGCGTGGATTGTATTTTCTCCAAAAAACACCATCGAGAATATTGGCCAAATCATGGCGAATAGCGATATACCTATAATCGCCAGTATCGTACATTATGACTCTGGATTAAAAACTTCTGAGCCACAGCCCTTGATTTTGAAGTTAAAAGAAGTTATAGAAATGGCTTTGGTCAAGTTCACCACATTATTTTCAAAACGCCGTAAGGGAAAAGGTGAAGACGAAGTCTACGAACCAAATGTTCATCTCCAAAAAGGTAGAATACTTTTTGATGGCCTTGCCAAACAACTTAAACTATTCGGTGCCCCAACGAAGAAGTCGGATTCGGAAAAGCCTGAATCTGACATTTTATTATGGAAAATAAAGGAGTCGTTCAGAGATTTGACCACCAACCTTAGGCTGGTCAACGGAAATAAATCTTGTGTCTTAGGTATTACATCGATTATGCCCGAAGAGGGCAAGACCTTTACATCGATTAATTTAGGTATAACCCTGGCAGAAGCAGGAAACAAGACGCTTATCATTGATGCCGACCTTCGAAAGCCTAGCCTTGTTGACGGAATACGTAAAGTTGAAGGAAGAGGACTTTCCAATTATCTCAAAGGTGATATTGATTCGATATATTCGATTGTCTACCCGCACGAGCGACTAAAAGATCTTGACTTTATTCCTACCTCCGTTTTGGATGGAAACGCACATAAATCACTTTCAAGTGATAGGATGAAATCGTTGATTCTAGAACTTCGAGACATCTACGATTATATCATACTTGATACGCCAGCGGTGGGGTTGGTTTCCGATTTTCTTTTATTATGGGATCTTATCGACATTAACCTCTTCGTAGTACGACGAAAGATTGCCAAAATTCAGTTTTTAGAAGATTTTGAGCAGATGATACCCAAGGATAGAAAAAAGAAGAACTTTATCGTTTTCAACGACGCCCTCAAGGAAAACCATAAATATGGCTATGAAGAAAAGTATGGCTTGAATAGGGAAGAACAGTTCATCAAAGAATCCTTGTCAGTTTAGAGGCAATTATAAAACAAATCTTTTATAAGGTTATTTCTATGCACTGTGCATAGTCTAACTTGTTGTAGTATTGAAAATGAAGGATTTTCCGCAATATTTTAATTTTGAGCTGGCCAAAATTAACTATCAGCACTTTTATATTTACTTCGCTGTTGCTGCGCTAATTGCCTTCTATTTAATTTATAAAAGTGATTCGAAGTACAAGTTTGAATTTTACTTTATCTCCTTCTATTTATTGACTGGGAATATGAATCAAATTTTGACCTTTAAAATACCCGGAGTCAGTTTTTTTGAGATTCAGCCAATCAGATTTATCTACCTTTTGCTTTTACTTTTTGTTTTTAGAAAAATGATTTTTGCGAAAGAAAGGATTCGGCCTACCTTGAAAATACCTTGGTTTGAAGTATTTCTTTTCGCCTATGTTATACTTCTGATAATCTCCGTTCTTTTGAATTCTTTTCCTGAAGGACTGAAAACCATAATAGATGCGATAGCCTTTCTGATCATTATAGTCGCTCTGCGACTCATGGCCGATAAACCCTCTTACGATGTCATCGGAAAGTCCATAATCATCGGCGCGATAGCGAGTAGTATTGTAAGCGTTCTGCAGCTAGTAGTAAACCCTTATTTTCTGCGTATCGGCGACAATCGCATGGCATTTGGCGATTTTATGCGGTCAAATGGTATTTTCAGCACAGAGTATTTCAATTCATACTATTTAATTATCGCTATTTCATGGGTATTGGTTACCGTAAAAAGTACGATTTCGAAAGTAGTATTGGTTGGCTTATTTACTTTGGGCGTATTGTGCTCTTTTCAACGAATGAGTTGGATTATTTTAGCTTTGGTCATTGTCATCTATTTTTTTGCCATAAAAAAAATTGCTCTAGAGAAAATGCTACTGACCGGCTTGGTATCGTTTGCAGTACTATTATCGATTTCTATTTTTTATTATCAAGATATTGTGAACAGTACTTTGGTCAAGGAACGTTTGACAGATTCAGTAGATGGTCGTAAAGGATACTACTCCATGGTTCTAGAAAATATCGGTAAAAAACCCCTCTTTGGATATGGAGATCTTCAAAACGAAGTCTATTATGTAAATCTTTTGAGGATAACAAGGGATAGGGATAGAGCGACTGCAACAACAGGAGATTTACACAGTGGTTATTTTTCTTCGTTGTTTCTATATGGGGTGCCTGCATCCGTGTGTTTCTTATTGTTTGTTTTGCTTTCTGTATATTATTACGCTAAACTATTTGTTCGCAGTCTATACTACATCATACCTTTTTTTGTAAGTATAATTTACATGATTGGTAACCTTACTAATACTTTTCTTTTTCTTAAATACATCGCTGTGCTTTACGCAATTCATATGGGAATCGGTATGGGACTAAAAAAGATAAAGGACCAAACGCAACATCAGAACCAAACAGAAGGTCAAGGAAATCTTTTTCAAACCACCTCATGAAAATACTGGATAAAGCAAAAAAAGCTTTTCTAAAGGGAAACGCAAGATCGGTTAGGGCCAAAAAAAATGTACTTTCGACCATAGTGATAAAGGGAGTTGGAATATTTATAGGCTTTCTTTATTTCCCGCTGTCGCTAGATTATTTAGGAAGTATTAAGTTTGGCATCTACCTCACTTTGCTTTCAATTGTCGACTGGTTCCTGAACTTTGATATTGGTATTGGGCTTGGACTACGAAATAAGTTCGGTGAATCCGTAGCGCGTGATGAAGATGAAGAGGCAGTCTCCTATGTGAGCACGGCTTATTTCGCACTTGGTGGTGTTGTTCTATTCGTAACTATAGTACTGCTAGTTCTAAATTACACACTCCCTTGGACAACTTGGATAAATATAGCACCAGACTTGGTAGGCGAAGTAAAAATGCTCGGTGCTATTATCATTATTGCTTTTGGCATCAGGTTTATCACCCGTAATATTTATGAAATATTCTACGCTCTTCAAAAAATGGCCTATGTAGAGTTTTTCTCCTTTTTGACCAAGTTTACCTTTCTTATCTTAATACTGATAATCCCGTTCATCGCCTCAGACTCTTTACTCCTATTTGGCTCGGCGAAGGCCCTGACATTCGCTATGGTTCCCTTGATCGTCGGTTTGTTTTTCTTTAGGCGTAAATTCAATCGGTATAGGCCTCTCTTGACGAAAGTGAGACTAGACTATTTTAAAGATCTTTTTTCACTGGGCAGCAAATTCTTCTTAATTAAAATATCGATGTTAGTAATCCATCAGACGAACAATATATTGATTGCCAGTTTTGTATCCTTAGATGGGGTGCCTCAATATGAGGCGGCATACAAATACCTTTCGGTCTTCATGTTGTTATTCGTTATTATTAATAATCAACTATGGCCATCCAATATAGAGGCTTACACGAAAGGAGATATAGACTGGATGCGAAAGTCTTTGAAAACTGTATTGAAAATATGGGTCGGAACTTTATTTCTTGCTTCTCTAATGGTATTGATGTCGCCAATCGTATATAAATTTTGGTTACAACAAAACTTAGATATACCTATTGTGATTTCTATAACGGTCGCCGTTTCGGTTTGTCTATCAACTTGGGTAAATCTGTTCAATATTGTTCTAAATGGCACGGGTAAAATCAAGCTTCAGATGTATGCTTGGATATTCGCTGCTCTGATAAACATTCCTGCATCTTTGTTCTTTGTTAAAGTGTTCCATTTAGGGGTATCCGGAATTGTTTTGGGAACGATCACAAGTTTAATTCCATTGGCTATTTTATCGCCAATTCAGGTAAAAAAGATTTTATCAAAAAAAGAAACTGGAATATGGGCGAAGTAATACAATTCTGTCCTAATTCTTTAACTTTGAAGACCCTGCAAAAGATACAGTCTAAAACCTTTCAGTATTATTGAAATAAATACGGAACAGATAAACTATTAGGGCATTGTTATCGTATTTCTATTGTGAAGTGCTGAAGGGATAAAAATTGTGCTAAAGAAGCAAGGGCTCCATTCTATTCGCACAAGTTTTGTAATTATATTTGAAAGCACACTATATCTAAAATGAAGAAAGTACTTATCGACCTATATCATCTGCCACAGTTTAATCTGTTCAAGAATGCTATACTGAGTTTTCACCCCTCCGAAATCGATATCTACTGTGTTAACCGCGGAAAATTGCTTCCAGTAGTACAATATGAATTACCCGGCTACAATGTGAAATGCATCGGCGATTACAAACACAATAAGGGCATGTTCTCAATGATCTTTAAAATCATCGTTCCCCGTGTTCTAGAGCTATTTAGACAGATAAGACCGAATACCTATCGATTTATCATTACGGCCCATTACCAAGCCAACCTAGTTGCTAAATTAAAGGGAATTCCAAATGTCGCTTTTATAGACGATCCAAGAAGGTTCGTCTTCCCTTTATTAAAATTTTCTGCGGACGAGGTGTTTTTACCACCTTTCGAAAAAAAATTCAAGGGTGTCAAGTATTTCAATGCCCTAAAAGAATGGTCATATCTATCGCCCCAATATCTAAAACCTGATCCTTCTGCTCTTAAAGCCTTCGGGTTAGAACCAAAGAGCTATATTTTCATTCGTGAAGTATCGACGGAAACTTCGAACTATCTCGCGCAAGATGAAGGAGGCATCCTTTCTATATCTAAATACTTTCCATCGTCGGTACAAGTATTAATATCCGTCGAGAACAAGGCGATTGTGAACAAATACCCTGATAGTTGGATTATCCTAAAGGAACCCGTCAATGACATCCATTCATTAATGTACTTCAGTCAGGTAGTGATTTCCACAGGTGATAGTGTTGCTAGAGAAGGGGCTATGCTTGGGGTGCCTGCTATTTATGCCGGAATACGTGATATGCCTGCGAATGAGATTATGATAAAAAAAGGAATGCTGCTAAAATTGCCTCCCGAAGAAATTGTTACGACGGTAACCAAAATTTTAGATGGGGAGATAACCTTTCATGAACAAGATGCATTTCGTCAAATGCTATTTGAGGAATGGGATAACGTAACCACCTTATTATTGGATAAAATCAAAGAAAAAGGAAGCTAATGAATATTTCAATTTTTGGATTGGGTTATGTGGGTTGCGTGAGCATCGCATGTTTGGCAGAGAACGGCCATAACGTGATAGGGGTCGATGTTATAGCCCATAAGAACGAATTAATCTCACGGGGCAAGGCCACTATTATAGAAAAGGATATAGACGGACTGATGGCTACCAATTGGAAGGAAGGTAGAATTTCCTCCACCAGAAATTTTAAGGAAGCTGTTCTTAAAACTGATATTTCCATCATTTGCGTCGGCACACCGTCTAATGTCAATGGTCATTTGAACTTGAATGCCATTTACGAAACTGCCAAGCAGATAGGCGAGGCCATTCGTGAAAAAGAAGACTTTCATATTGTTGTAGTGCGCAGCACGGTACTTCCTGGAACAAATGTCGAAATTGGTGAAATTATTGCCGAAAATTCAGGGAAACAACGGAATGAAGCTTTTGCGGTAGTTTCCAATCCGGAATTCCTGAGAGAAGGATCCGCGGTTAAAGATTATTATAATCCACCCGTAACGGTCATTGGAACCGACAATGATTTCGCCTCAAAAAAAATAGTAGAAATGTATCAGGGCATCAATGCCCCCACGGAAGAAACGAACATCGAGATCGCTGAACTTATCAAATATGTGAACAATTCATTTCATGCGCTAAAAGTTTCTTTTGCCAACGAGGTGGGTAACATTTGCAAGAAAATGAACATTGACTCGCATGAGTTGATGAACCTATTCTGCATGGACAAGCAATTGAATCTTTCCCCTTACTACCTAAAACCTGGGTTTGCTTTTGGAGGTTCTTGCCTTCCAAAAGACTTAAGGGCATTTAAGACCATGGCCCATGATTTTTATCTCGAAAGCCCGGTCTTGAACTCCATTCTCGACTCCAATGATAACCAGAAAGGTCAAGCATTGAAAATGGTACTGAATACAAATGCCAAAAGAATAGGAATTCTTGGTCTAAGCTTTAAAAAAGGAACCGACGACCTGCGCTATAGTCCTGTTGTAGAATTAGCCGAAAATTTATTGGGAAAAGGAATGCGCATTCTAATCTATGATAAGAACGTGAATATATCGAAACTTTCAGGTACTAATAAGATGTATATTGACAAGCATATTCCACATTTGTCGGAACTGATATCCGACGACCTTAACAAAGTTGTCGATAGTTCCGAGACCATAATTATCTCTCATAACGAACCAGAATTTGAACAAATTAATGCGAAGTACCCTGAGAAGCACTTCATCGATTTGGTCAAAATAAAACAAAGCAAAGCTACTGACAACTATGAGGGTATCTGCTGGTAATAAAAAAATGGCCAAAAACGTCTTGATTCATACGCGCAGTCTTAATATTCCAGGGGGTAAACAGACTTATCTTTTGGCACTTGAAGATTATTTCAAGAATGACTTCTCCTATTTTTTCTATGGTACACAGCAACCGGTTAAAGAATCTAAACTTGCATTCGTCAAACGTTTTATAAGCGACTATATCAAATTCTATCGTCTATTAAAAAAAGAAGAATTCGATGTGGTACACATCAACACATCGTTCAATTTCAAGTCATATTTTCGGGATAGTATTTTCACTCTTATAAGTAAAATGCTCGGAAACAAAACTGTAGTCTACTGGCACGGTTGGAATATGGACTTTGAAAAAAAATATGCCGATAAAATCGTTCCGTACTTCCACTTTACTTTTGGCAAGGCCGACGTGATGGTATGTCTCGCCAATGAGTTCTCGGATAAACTAAAAGCGTATCGATATAAAAAACCTATTTATACCGAAACCACCGTAGTAGCCGATAGTATAATGAAATACAGCGAATATATCGATAACGCGGACAGTAAAACTTTCTCAGGTTTGGGGCAAAATAATATTCTTTTTCTTTCAAGGGTTGAAAGAGTGAAAGGCATTTATGAGACCATCGATAGTTTTCAGAGTCTTCAAAATCGGCACCCGAATCTGACCTTGACCATCGCAGGAACAGGTGGGGAATTGGAAAATGCCGAAAATTATGTGAAGGAAAAAAAGCTTGGAGGCGTAGCTTTTTTAGGTTGGATAGAGGGTGACGAAAAGCTGAAGGCTTTGCGTAATTGTGACATTTTCGTATTAGCTACATATCATGGTGAAGGTATGCCTATTGCCGTATTAGAAGCGATGGCCATGGGAAAACCTGTCATCACGACCGATCTTGGTGCTATAAAAGACTTTTTCGAAGATGGAAAAATGGGCCTAAAAGTTAAAACTAGAGATTCAAAAGATCTAGAAAACAAGCTAGAGCAACTGATTGCGCAACCGGAGCTAATGAAACGTATGGGTTCTTATAATATTCTCTACGCTAAAGAGCGATTTTCTCCGGAATTAGTTTCCGAGCGTCTCGAGAACATCTACGAAGATGCTATGAACGAACCGACACGTTCGTAAGCTTTGAATAAAGCTCCAAATACGAAATCGTCATCTTCTCCAAGTTGAATTTACTGAAAATACGCTCTTTGCCCTTCTTGCCCATTTCTTTAGCCATACTAGGTTTTTCCAAGAGTTCTAGAATCTGATTTGCCAGAATTTTAGGTGACTTTGGGGGTACCAAAAAACCTGTCTCGCCATCTTGTACAATTTCGCTGGTGCCACCTCCTTCAGTAGCAATTACTGGCTTCCCTAAGACCATGTACTCCATAATAGAATTGGAAATACCCTCTCTATGCACGTCGTTGTTTGTAGACAGTACTCCTACATCAAAAATATTTATTAAAGATTCTACATCACTTAGCGCTCCTGTAAAAACTATCTTGTCTCGATTTTCATTTGGAATCGCATTTTTTATGGTTTCGAAATTTGGACCGTTTCCCACGGCAAAAAACATGACATCATCACGTATTTGACAAATTCGACTAGCCGCTTTAAAATAAGTGACATAGTCTTTCCTATCTGCGAAGGCTGCAACTTTGCCAATGACCTTCTTATTACCGATATCATATCTTTCCCTGACAGTTTTTACATTTTCAATGTTTTTTATTCTGTTAAAATCAAATCCGTTCGGTATTGAGGCGCTCTTGTAACTTGGCGCATCATAGGCTTCAAGACCGGCCTTTGAATTACCAACTATAAAATCTGAAAATACAAACGTGAATTTCGTTAAGAACAACTCTTTTTGCCAGATTCGAAGATGTTTGGGGGCATTTGCGACACATCCGTTCAACAATGCAATCTTTAGAATTTTCGACGAAGGAATGGCGAAAAAAGCAGACATATTCGACCATGCGTGAATTATGTCAGGTTCAAATTGCCTACATATGCTATGGAGTTTAAAAAAAGTAGTGGGATTATATTTTGGTTTTCTTTCAATAATATGAAGATCAATATTCAGATTATGAATTTCTAAGTATTCAATGGCATCTCTAAAAAGCACTAAAGCCATCTGAATATCGGTTTTTTTTGATAGGCCTTTGATCAGTTCGATCATTCGCCGTTCTTTACCACCTTTACTCAAACTATCGGCAAGAAATAAGATTTTCATATTCGGGGTTAAATTAAAAACTTATGGAATATCTTCGGCGGCGGAGTCAAAACCTTCAAGAAATCCGTATATAATCCAAATGTTTAAAAATACTTGTTCAATCCATTCTTCCAACGCCGTACAGGGGCGAAAATAGAGTATATAATTATTAGTTTATAAACTTTTTTATGCATTTTTTTGTAGTTAATGCACAAGGGTTTTCATGACTTCTTATTTACATATTAATAGATGACAATCAATAAAGAGAGCTACCACAACAAAGACCACATTGTTTTTTTAGGAGAGTCAAGTTTTCCAGTCGGGATGGCGGCAGTACATCGAATGACACTTATGGGTAAAGCGTTACTCTGTGGTGATTACAAAGTAACGGTCATTTGCAGAAAAGGGGTACTAAAGAAAGGTGGTAAATATGATTTTGCCACGACCGGCAGTTTTGAGGGTATCCACTACATTTACACCACGGATAGTATTTTTAAGCCCAAAGGCTTCTTTAAAAGAAATTTTGCCAAGTTAAAAGGAATGCTTACGGAATATAGCTACCTAAAGCAGTTAAAGAAAGCCGGCAACCTAAAAGCTGCTATCATATCGAACCATAATGCTCATCATATCTTAAGGTATCGCATATATGGTACATTAATCGGTTTCCCAATTATCCTGAATTTCGTCGAACTAGCCTCGGCCATGAAAAGTCGAGATTCGCGCTTTCATAAAATCAATGACTACGTTTTTGATAATCAAATCATCAAAATTGTTGATGGGGCCCTACCGATAAGTAACGTGCTAATAGACTATTACAAAGACTTTTCGCCTTCAAAACCTATACTCAAACTGCCAATTCTTTGCGATTTTAAAAAGTTCGATTTAGAGAAAAAGCCACAGAAAGAAGTGACATTCCTATACTGTGGGGCTTCATCTTATATGGAGCTGATCGAGTTCGTAATACATGCCTTCGATAACTTGACTATAACGGGCGATACCATTTTTTTACATTTGATTCTCGGCGGTACAGAGGGCGAGCTCAAAAAAGTTAGAGAGAAAATCGATCAAGCAAAAAATAGAAAAAACATAAGGCTTATACCCAATGTGCCCCATAAGAATATCCCCGAACATTTCTGTAATGCTACCGCGTTATTAATTCCCTTAAGGCCAACATTGCAAGATGCAGCTAGGTTTCCGCATAAAATCGGCGAGTACCTTGCTTCCGGGCGACCCATGATAACTACACGATATGGCGAAATCAAGAACTATGATTTTAATGATTTGGAAAATACTTTGGTGGCCGACTCGTATGACGAATCCGCTTTTGCCGAAAAGATGGAATATATTTTGAAAAATCCGGAAAAAGCTGAAGAAATAGGGGCTAAGGGAAGGCAAATGGGACTTGCTAATTTTGAATACTCACGCTACGGCCCAGTACTACGGGATTATTTTTCTTCTTTCGAAAACGTCAGAACTAAATAAACTATTTCGAATGATTAACTTCTACAAGAATTTCAAGTAGAAGAAAGATATCATAATATATAGAAGCACTAATGAATTGAAAACAAAAACTATACACATATGAAAATTGCATTGATTACCGGTTCTTCAGGATTAATAGGCAGCGAGGCATGCCGGTTTTGGGATCAAAAAGGGTTTTCTGTCATCGGAATAGATAACGATATGAGAAGTTATTTTTTTGGGGCCGATGCCAGTACTTTGTCAACCGAAAATAAGTTGAAGTCATCACTCCAAAACTTTTCCAGTCATAATATCGATATCAGAAACTTAGACGAGTTGGAGAAGCTTTTTTCAAAATACAGCTCAGATATCGAAATTATTATCCATACCGCCGCGCAACCCTCTCATGACTGGGCCGCAAAAGAGCCACTTACAGATTACTCTGTCAATGCTACCGGAACTATGAATTTGTTGGAACTGACACGAAAATACTGTCCTAAGGCTGCTTTTATTTTTACGAGCACCAACAAAGTTTATGGAGATACTCCGAATCGATTGCCCTTGAGCGAACTTGAATATCGCTGGGAAGTGGAGAAAGGCCATTCATTTCATGAACATGGTATTGATGAATCGATGTCAGTAGACCAATCGAAGCACAGTCTTTTCGGCGCAAGTAAATTAGCCGCTGATGTACTCGTTCAAGAATACGGGAAATACTTTGGAATGAATACCGCCGCATTTAGGGGCGGGTGTTTGACCGGTCCCTCACATAAGGGTGCCGAGCTTCACGGATTCTTGGCCTACCTGATTAAATGTGCAATGGAAGGTAAACATTACACCATCTTTGGGTATAAAGGAAAACAGGTCAGAGATAATATACACAGTGCGGATTTGATCAAGGCATTTTGGTTGTATTATCAAAATCCGCGATCGGGGGAAGTTTACAATATCGGAGGCTCGAGAAACTCGAATATTTCTATCTTGGAAGCCATAAATAAAATAGAGGAATTCAGTGGAAAAAGGCTTTCGTATTCGGTTTCTGACAAAGCACGTTCTGGAGATCATATTTGGTATATTTCTGATATCCGTAAGTTTAGGTCCCATTATCCCAATTTTGAATACGATTACGATATCGACAATATTCTCAAGGAAATGTTGAACGCGGCCTCAAATGATTAACGGCACCAGAAAAACATATTGAAAGGTCAATGATGAAAAAGTCAAGAATCGCCTTATTGGCCATATTTTTAATGCTATTTTTTTATTTTTTTTATTGGGATATTAATTTCATAAATTTCCCTCAAGTGCTCGGTACCAGTTCGAACAAAGCCGGTATCGATAACCTTGAAAAAGAGGGTTTGTATATCGATAAACCCTATACTACTATTAATTGTACAACCAATGGCGGGGCGGCTGATGATGCCGGTCTGAAAGTTTGGTGCTGGGGTGATATTACCCTTCCGGAATATTCAGGTAAAAAGGGTACGGCCTTTAGCGATGGGGAATTGGTCATCGATTCGGAATGCAATGAAAAACAGGTAACCAAGGTCGGTAATCGATTGAAATTCAGTATTGATCCCGAAAACCCAAAAGTGGGTGGTTGGTGTTCCAATGCGTATAACATGAGAGCCGAAATACGTACCGCACCATGGAAAATACGGCATAAAATCGGCACCGAGGAATGGTTCGGTTGGAGCTATACTTTTGGAAAGGGTTACATAATCGACAAGGCAAGCCAGTGGATGTTTTTTCAAGTACACGAAGGCACTATTGGTAGTAACCCCTTGATTTCTCTGCAAATAATAAATGACGACCAGTTTAAAGGTCATAGTGCTGGAGAGATTTATGTTGTGAACTGCGCAAATAATCCAGGGCCCAACGAATATGTTGCTACTAATATAGTTCCTCAAGCCAATCAGACCATTGATATTATCGTTCATGTAATATGGGGCGAAGATAGCACGGGCCTTTTACAGGTGTGGATTGATGATAAAACGATTTATAATCGACAAACGAGGACTGTTTTTGCTTCCAATCCTGTAGGAGGCAACGCCAAATGGGGCATTTATAAATGGCCCTGGAGAAGAAAAGAAAGTGTTCAGGCATCAAAGGCTCTAGGTATTACGAATTTTGAGACATTCATGGGCCCCTTGCGTGTGATTACCCGAAAACCTCAAGACCCCGATTACGGAAAGAATTCCTATGCAACCGTAGCTCCCAGATAGAAATTATCCAAATCTTTAGGGTGCCAATTTCGTTCTCAACTAAGTTTCGGTCTCCATCAGCGACCACACTCGATGAGAAATTCTTCATTTTATTGCCATTCAAACCAATGATTTTTAATCGAAACTGAGTTTCAAATTTATTACAAAAAAAATTCGAAAAAAACGAAACGAATTTTATCCAATTGCCAGAAATACATAAAATCTGTGTATTTCATCGATATTTTCTCACTTTTCATCGTCTTTTTTTAGTTTTGCTACGTACATACCGAGAGTTTATTTCTAATTGCTTTAGCCCCACAAAACCTATTTATGAACGTATGCCCCACCCGCACTTTTTGTTATTTTCTATGTTTTAGCGGTATGCTGTTTTTAGTACATCTTTCATGCAGCAAAGATGTAGACACCTTACGTGATACCGTTCTTAAGAAAGAGACCGTATTGGTCAGTGAAGAGGATAGCACGACAACAGATAGTATAGGCACTAATGAAGATCTAACGGTAATCATCGAAGAAGATTCGACCGAAATCAAACAGGAACAGGAAGAAATCGTCATTACAAAACAACTCGAAAGCCGCACCACGGTCTTTCCGGTCATTCATGATGCTTACCTTCAAAATGGCAAGGGATACGACCTTTCTATTGTTCGTTTGCAAGAAAACTTACGAACCAGCTATCTGATGTTCGATTTGGGCCAAATCGATTCCATTAGAGGTAAAATTACCAGCGCACATGTTGAATTCGTAATCGATACCGATGATGGTAACGGTAAAATAGAAGTTTTTAAAGGGCGCTCCAATGATTGGACTGAACGAAATCTCTCCGGAAACTCCGCTCCCGAAATCGATACCCCACTAGGTTACATAGAACAAGAATACAGGATCAATACCAAGACCCATATCGATTTAAATGCGGGGGAACTACTTCCTGAAGTGACAACCTTGATTTTTGGCCATACCCGTGGTGATGACCTGGCATTTGCCTCTAAAGAAAACCAGCGGTCAACAGGAGGCCAATTGGTGGTTACCTATGATGCGCCTGTCGGTGCGGAGGCCATCGTAATCGATATTCCTGAGAATAATCCAGAAGTTATTGAAGAAGAGGTCACAACCGCAAATGAAGCTGAGGAAGTAACGGAGGAGATGAATGAAGAAGCAAACACAGATACATCAACAGAGCAAGAGCCTGTTCAAGAAGAAGACACCAACGGGGAGCTCGTCGAAGAGGAACCTACGGAAGAAGAGGAGGTAATACAAGACCAGGCATCCGAACAAGAAACCCAAGAAGAAGATGTAGCGGAAGAAAGTAACTTGGAAGAAGAAGTCGTAGAAGAAGCCGATGCTGAAGAAGAGATTTCCAATGAGGAAGTAACGCAAGAGGAAGAAACTACGGAAGGAGAAGACGCAGGGAATAATGGCAATGACGAAGAAACCACAGCGGAAGAAAACGTAGCAACGCAGACCCAAGAAGAAGATACAGCACAAGAAGAGAGCGATACGCAGCAAAACAATGATGAAGAAGCAGATGAGGAAACCACACAACAACAAAATGGCGAAGAAGAAGCTCCGACAAAAATTGACCAATCGAATTCGGCACCAGTTACGATTGCAGACGCAACACCCCTTAAAGGTACGGTACCTCATAAAGTGACCTTTACGGCAGCTAATTCATCTGATGATAAGGTAATAACCTCTTATGCATGGGATTTTGGGGACGGGAAAAAGGCATCAACGGAAAGCACCGTTCATACTTTTACCGAAGCGGGTAGTTATCAGGTTATTTTAAAAACTACGGACGAGGAAGGATTGAGTTCGACCGATACGATAGAAATCATTGTAAAAGCGAAAAACAATGAGAAACCCGTTGCAAAGGCAAGTGCCGACGAACAATCGGGAACCGCACCTTTTCAGGTCGATTTTTCGGGGAGTGATTCGACCGATGATGATAAAGTGACCCAATATTTCTGGGATTTTAAGGATGGTGCAACTTCCGATAAGGAGAACTCTACACATACCTTTGACAGTCCGGGTTCATACAACGTAGAACTATCGGTCAAGGATAAAGAAGGATTGACAGACAAAGCCATTTTGACCATTACGGTAAACGAGCCTAAAAACGAAGCCCCAAAAGCGGTAGTATCTGTAAATCAGGTTTCAGGAGAAGCCCCATTGGAGGTAAGCTTTACGGGAAGCAACTCTTCTGACGATAAGGCTATTGTACAGTATGATTGGTTTATCCCCGGGAATCCATCATCGGATGCCAATACGACCCATATTTTTAATGATGCAGGTACTTACGATATCAACTTTACAGTAACCGATGAAGAGGGGCTAACGGACAGCACGACGCTTTCGATAGAGGTTACACCACAAATTGAAGATAGTTCTGGCAGAGGTCAGATTTCTTGTGATGAAGGGGGAAAAAGAGCAAATGAAACCGGGCGTAAAATATGGTGCTGGAACGATATTGACATACCCGAATATTTTGGAAGAGAGGGGATTGTCTTTAGTAATAATGAATTGGCAATAGATTCGGAATGCTATGAAAAACAGGTAACAAAAGTGGGAAATCTATTGAAGTTCAGTATTGACCCCGTAGGGCCCGAAGTTGGTGATTGGTGCTATTACGACTATAACAGACGTGCAGAAATACGTACGGCACCGTGGAACGTTCGCAATCCGAAAGGTACAGAAGAGTGGTTTGGTTGGAGCTATACTTTTTCAGGAAACTATAAGATAGATCAGGCCAATCAGTGGAAGTTCTTTCAAGTACATCCCGGACCCAAAGGGGCACCACAACAGATAAGTTTAGAGATTATTCATGGCTCGCAATTTAAAGAACATCCGGCAGGAGAAGTATATGTGGTTAATAGGGCCCATCCAACAGAGGGGCGTTCTTCCGACTTCAGCCCTACCGGAATAGTACCGAAGGCCGGGCAAACTCTAGATATCGTTGTTCATGTAATTTGGGATAGAGGCTCAAACGGACAATTACAAGTATGGATAAATGACCAAAAAGTATACGACAAAAATGTTTCTACAATACTTGACGGCTATCCATGGGGCGGTAATGCGAAATGGGGTATTTACAAATGGACCTGGCGCGACGAGGAAGCCGTTCAAAAAACATTGGATCAAGGTATCAAGACCGTAGAAACTTCAATGGGATCCTTGCGGATGATAACTAGGAAGCCTGGTGAACCTGATTACGGAAGAAACTCGTATTCTGAAGTTGCACCGCACTAGAAAAACGCCAACCAGAAAAACGTTTTAAGCCATCAATTTGTAGATATGAGTGTATTTTATAGACTATCGGTATCGACCGTTTTTGAGGGGTGCTTAATCTCAAGAATCACAAGTTTCTTATGAACAAAAACAATAAAAAATACCAAAATCGGAATAATGGGAACTAAATGCCTAATCTTTCCATCGAGAAGTGTGAGACCGCCCACGAATAGTAAAGTAATCAGCCCTAAAAAACGAATCTCAAAGGGTATGGCATAGGGATATCGAATGGCTAAAAACAACGATGAGATCAGAAAGACCACCAAAAACATATTTGGTAATATATAGACATAACTAGAGGTCTTTTGTGGCGTATAGGAATAGGGGTAATTGAAAAATAATCGAAGTGCACTATCAACCGTATTCTCCAAATACTTGATTGGATATTGACGCATATTTTCTATTGCTTTTTTCTTGAACAAACTATCCTTTTGAACATACGTATAACCTTGCAAGCTTCGAATAAAATCGCCATGGTTCTTCTTTAGGGCCTCACTGTAGATATAATCATGTTCTTCTTTCCCTAGAACTATATCGGAATTTATCCAATTTCCATATTCATCGGCATAAGTTGTAGAACGCCAATAAAGAATCTCACCACCACCGGTTCCCCATAAAAAAGGCTTTCCGGTCAGGTGATAAGTGTAGAATAAATAAGGTATACAAACTGCCAAACTGCCTGCGAGTACAATGATGCCGCGCTGTATCTTTTTCGACTTCTTAAAAAAGTAACCCACAACATAAAAAAATAACGTGGCCAGAATAACGTAACCAAAAATAATTTTTGTCAACGCCAAAACTCCTAGAAAAAAAGCAGAAAGTACTAAATTGAAGTTTTTGTAAGGTTGACGGTTTGATTTTAGGAAGAAATATATGAATCCGCAACTTAAGAAAATAGCAAGTGCCTCGGAATGTAGATAAACCATCCATTTCAGGAATACCGGATACAAACCAAAAAAATAACTTATTGCAATGGCCGAAGTACGATCTAAATACGAAAGCATTGTTCTAAAAAAAAATGAAACCGCAAAAAATAAAAAAAAAGCATTTAGCAGCTTTATAGAAGTATTAGGGATTTTAAAAAAAACAGCCGGACTTATTACAAATGGGTAACCTGGGCCATTGCGAAATTCCGGATTATCGGCTTCGGCGTAATAGCCATTGGTTATATTCTCTGCATAGCGCATATGCCTCAATTCATCGCCCACTAAATCAGAAGAGGCAAAAACAAGGATAACTATAATATAAAGTGCCAAAAGTGGTAAAAACAGAATGGCATCTTTTGACAATGATTTTTTTTTCATCTCCCTTCTCAATCCTTTTTCATTGACTTAACTTCTAAAATAGTTCCGGCAATTTCCAATTAACAAAGCTTTTTCTAGAGACTTACATGGGTAAAACCAAAGAATGGCGAAGTAACGCACAAAATGGAAATAAAAAAAATTCGACCTATTAAAACGATGGCCGAAATGTTTATTTTTTTTTGGTCGCCTTTAGTATAGTTGAGTTCAAGTGAAACAGCTCGTCAAAATAGCGTTTCTTTTGTAGGGAAATAAAGGCCAACCCAAGCAATTGAACCGCTATTATCAATGAAGTACTACTTAACACAAAAGATATAGGCCTCTGCCCATAGACCTTGGCTATTGCTAAAGAAAGTCTATTTTCAAAGCCTTCTGCCATATGCACGGTAAAAAGATACTCGTGATAGGTATCCATAGCGATACTAATCACTAGATATAGTGAAAATAATAAAACGACTAGGCCAGATAACCAAAAGAACATATAGGGTCTAAATATAAAACTATTAACCAAACCATTGAACACTCCTTTCACGATCTGTAGGCTTGAGGTGCGGCTCTTGCCCATTTTTTTTTGGTCCGACCAATCAAGATGGGCGGGTATCTCCCTAACGACTGCCCTTAAGATATATGCCTTCAAAATAATTTCGGAATTGATGTCAAATGTGGTCGATTTCGTATTAAGCGACCGAATAAAGTCACCCTTGTAGGCTCTTACCATACCTGTAAAAGTGCAGATGTTCAGTCTTGAGGCTTTTTGCATCATAAAATTGACCGTCTTACTCAAAAAAAGTCTTAACCACGGCACAGCACTACTTTTACCGCCTTTCATATATGGGGATGCAATAACCATATCGGCTTCGCTTTCTTGTATTTTTGCTAATAATCGGGCGATATGGTCAGGCGCGTAACTTAAGTCGATATCGAGAACCACCACATAGTCTCCATTGCTGTTTGCAAAGCCCGTGCGAAGTGCCGTACCTAAATTACGGTTGACATTATGGTGCAAAACAGTAATATTTTTAAAAGACTTGGCCATAGTTTCGGCCAAAGTACCCGTTTGATCGGTACTACCGTCATTAACGATCAATACTTCCCAACGGAAATCGGTATCAAGTGTTTTTAGGTACTTCTGTAAACGGGAAACATTTTTTTCGAGTATGGCCTCTTCATTGAAAGCGGGTAAAATGATACTCACAAGAGGTCTGGAGCTCAAATCTTTAGGGTCTACCGATTTTGTTTTTGAAGTTTGGTTCATGGCTGTTTTGAGGAAGATCAAAATGCTATCTCTTTTTAGAGAAGTAAAATACTAAAAGTTGGAGACTGTTGGTAAAATAAATGTTTTTAGAATATTTTTAAACGGAGTAATGCTAATGTGATGCCGTACAAAACTCAGTCAATACGCACCAATTTAAGTTTTTGGTGTTCTGTAATCGCGTTTACATGTGCTTTCATGTTAACAAGTGTATAATGTTTAGACAATTTTTGCATCACTTTCTTGAATATGTATATTTTGCGTTCACTTTTAATATTCATGCCAGGGAAAAAGGCCAAACTTGAAATTTCATCACCGCCGATTAAATCGAGTGGGTGTAAAAGGAAACTGGGTTCAGTCTTGGTCAATTTACAGAGAAAAATTGCACAGTTTAAATAAGCCATCATCAAATACATCGAGATATTGCTAATATATAAGAGATAGCTCAAATGAAACGGTATTCTAAAGATAGGCATGGTCGTAACCGGTAGTTCCATGACCTTCTTATCCTTTCGCGATTTCCAATAATAAGGTTTTAATTTTCTGAATCCGTCAGAGAACTTGCCGAAAATCTCGTTTCGGTCCTTTTTTTCTTGTTTAGACAGGTTTGATGTTCGAAAATAATACCATCGCGCCAAAGGGCCGATTACGGTAGGCAGGGTCGATGTATCATAAACATATCCTTTCTCGGTCAATACCTCCAATAAGGTACTGCTCCAACTATACCCCGGACCTCGAAAACCGATTGGTTCTTTACCGGTTACTTCTTTTAAAATGGTATGAGCACTGTCGATTTCCTGCCGCATTTCGGTTTTGGTGTATAAATGCAACCAAGTTTCATGCTTGAAGGAATGGTTTGCGATTTCATGACCGGCATCTGCAATTGCCTTCAAATAAGCATGGTTCTTTTCGAATGCTGCATCTTGACCGACTATGAAGAAGGTTATTTTTAGTTGAAGCTCGTTCAACACTTTCAAGACATATGGAACAAAGACATCAAGATAAGAAGGGAAGGTTTCCCAGCCAGCCTCCCCATGAATTTTCATATACGACCATTGGTTGTCAAGATCTAGGGAAAGACTGGCAAGGGGTTTTTCCATACGTTTTTAAACTACAACTTTTTCAGAAGCTTTCAATTCTTCTTTGAAATCGGTCATAAAATTATCTACATGGCTCACCACAGAATTGTTGTTGACGGATTCATTAACGAACTGCGAAGTGTTGAGTACGTAAAAATCACTGTGTTTGGTCTGTATTTTAGGAACTATGCTCGAGTAGTTCAAAACCTGCAATGGCTGAACCTTGAACGCCTTGTGCACGTGCGACGAAACGACATCGGTTTCCTGAAATTCTGGATATAGTTTTTTTACTCCCTTAAGAAATATACTTCTCAGTTCATCATCGGGTTTAGACCAGTATTTATGATCCGCACCAATATATTGCGGAAAATAAGTAATGTAATGACCCGCGGTCTCTTCAAGATCTACTAAAGAGCTCATTCCGATAACCCCGGTAAACGGAATATCATTATCCCCAATATTCAGTACATAAAAAGGCGTCAAAGGCCTTTTGGTTACCAAAATGAGACATATCACCCCTAGGTATTCAATCGGTGGTCCATTTTTGGAGATTTCAAATAGTGCGGGGGAAGTCACTTTTTCCAATACATTTAGAGGAGCGGTAAATACCACTTTATCGAAATGCTCAACCTCGCCGTTGTAAGTTAGGTTCATACCTCCTTCGGGATTGGCCGAAATATCGGTAACGGCACTGTTCAAAACCAAACTTGAACCTGTTTCTTCAAGGAGTTTTTCCAATTTATCAAAAACCGTTTTGTACCCCCCCGTTACATAGGCCATATGTTCTTTCTGTGCCGCTGAGCTGCGGGCCTTGAACAAACGTTTGATGTAGGTCCAAATAAAAACGGCGGACACTTTAGTTTTGTTTTCCCCCAATTTTGCATTCAAGAGCGGAGACCAGAATTTTTCAAAGGTGCGTTTTCCGCCAAGGCTTATCAGCCAATCTTTTACCGGTATTTTTTCGAGATTTTTCCAATCGTTGATTCGCGACCCTTGAAAAAGAGTATATCCCAATCGCATCTTGTCAAATATTCCCAAAACGGGAAAAAGCAAAAATTCAAGCGAACTGCTTATAGAGTAAAATTTATTCTTCGCATAGTATCCGGTCAACGATCTTCGCCATTGCATTTCTTCCCCTAGACCCAATTCTTCGATGAAATCGATAAGTTCGGTATCAGTCGGAGTTATCGTATGGTAAAATTTATCCCAAGTGAAATCACCATAGTCGTTGTAAGTGGATAGTCCCCCAGGTTGTGAATCGTGTTCGAATACTTTAACATTGGCCTGCGTTCTGGAGATTCTATGGGCAAGTACAAGGCCCATAAACCCACCTCCGATAACAGCTATTTTCATACAAGTTCTTTTTTTTCCATAGAAATTTTCTTTTGCCATTCAAAAGTAAGCCGTAGTCCGTCTTCCAGCGGTGTTTTTGCCGCTACTCCTAAAATTTTCCGCGCTTTTGTTGTATCAGGGATACGTCTCCTGACATCCTGATACTTTCTACCCTTGGATATTTCATTATACGGAATAAGGGTAATCTCAGTTTTTTCTGGACAATCTGAAAATCCGGATATGATACGCGCCAACTCAAGAATTGTAATCTCTCTGTCACCTCCAATATTGAATATCTCACCATCTGCTTCCGGTTTCATAGCGGCTGCATAAATGCCCTCAATGGTATCGCTTACAAAGGTAAAAGAACGGGTTTGTTTGCCATCGCCATGAATAGGGATGTTCTTGTTCTTAAGAATACAATCGATAAAAACCGATTGCGGGCCTCCCCACCACGATAAATGTTGGTTGGGGCCGTACGAACCGAAGAAGCGTAAAACAACTACCGGAAATCCATACGCCTCCATATAGGCCAATGACATGTGCTCATCAAATAGTTTAGAGACCGCATAAGACCAACGGGGAACCTTTGAATCGCCCATTACACAGTTTCCATTTTCGGCAAATGGCAAATCCGTACTCATACCATAAACATCTGAAGTAGAAGCTAGAACAAACTTACAGTTCAGCTTTCGCGCAAATTCAAGCATATTCTCGGTACCCTTAGAATTGATTTTTAAGGTATCTAAAGTATTACCATATCTAGGAATCTTATAAGCGGCCAAATGGACTATCAAGTCAAATGTATCATCTAGATTTTCGAGAACGGCCTTTTCTAGAATGTCTCCTTTAATAAAGGTAAAGTTAGAATGGTCCAGGCTATTTTCCAAGTTGTTCAAACTTCCCATTGAAAGATTGTCAACACCAGTGACATGGTGTCCTTCCCTTAATAACTTCTCCAGTAAATTAGAGCCTAGAAATCCTGCTACCCCAGTAATCAGGATTCTTTTCAGAATCGTTTTCATATGGTTTGATTTTGGTCAAAATAAATCTAAGTATGGTGGGGTAGAAAAACGCAAGGTAAACGATCTAAAGCATATTCTAAAATAGATTTTTTGGTGTTTAGCGATAAAAGCAGGCCACTTATCGATCAACTTAGAATTAACATATTATTTAATACTTTTTAGGTAAGAAAAATAAACTAAATAACTAGCTGCTCATTTTGTAGTATATTGAAGCCATATCATACTTGAATCAACTTCACAAATGGCGAAAGATCATAAAGAAGATAATGGGAATCTTAGTACCCATCTCTATAAAATTAATAGAGATCGGCGTATGAAGCTGAACGGTCACCAATCTTTTCTAGTTTTATTTACAGGCCTTTCAGGTGCCGGAAAATCAACCCTTGCCAATGCATTGGAATATCGGTTACATAGCCAAAAAATACATACATATGTTTTAGATGGCGATAATATCAGAAAAGGTATCAATCAAAATTTAGGTTTTTCACCCGAAGGTCGTTCTGAAAACAACAGACGTATTGGCGAAATATCAAAGTTGTTCATAGACGCCGGTCATGTGGTATTGGCTGCGTTTATATGCCCCTATCAAAAGGATAGAGAGCGAATAAAACAAATAGTTTCAGATGAAAATTATTTTGAGGTCTTTATGAATACGAGGCTTGAAGAATGTGAGCGAAGAGATACTAAAGGGCTTTATAAAAAAGCGAGAGCTGGAGAAATAACCAATATGACCGGTATTTCTGCGCCTTATGAGATGCCCGAAAAGCCTAATTTAGAGATAACCGCCGACCAATCGGTGGAAGAATCGGTAGAACTTGTTTTCAATCTCATAAAAACTAGATTGAAGCTTTTATAATTCTGAACGATGCTTAACAAAGTTTGAAAACTGGTTCTAAGATTATAGACTAAACACCTTGAAAATCGTTTTTGTAGAGCTTATCGATGCATTCGCAGATACGATTGAACTCCCTGTCGGTCAATCGTTGTTGGTTCGAACTTGAAGAAAACAGATGTCGTTTTAAGTGTTCCGGGTTTTTTATCGCCGTTTTAGTTCGAGAACCTACTGCCCGAACCAGTCCATCGGGGTTTCTGCAGAATTCTTCATATGATATGCGAATATAGTCTTCTGACTTTATTTTTTCCCTACCCTTTGCGATGATTTGGTCAACGGTATATACCTGCTCGCAAATTTCGTCAATGTAATGTAGCGAATCATCGATAGTTTGAGAATCCGAGCCCAAAACACCCCAACCGACCTTATCACTACCTTGTACCATTCTTCGGGATAACACCAATGACTGGGCGACATAAATCGGGTTTCTGTGGATTTCAACAAAAACGACATTGTCGAATACTTCCGCGAACAGAGGTGCACAAAGCGAATTTCGATTGTTCTTGTTAATAAAAGGTTTTTTTGACACGGCAAACCAGGTCTGGAAAAAGTTTTTCATATCCCGCTTCGATGTAGCTTCTATTCGATTGGGAATTCGATTTCTATCTTCGCCCAACCACCGGTTCCAAATCACGAAAGCGTCGTTTGGCCCTCCTAGGCCGGCTACACTTCCATAATAGTTCTGGAAACTCTTACCTGCTTTAGGAATAATATTCTTGAACAAGCTATAAGCACTGATAGGCGAGCTAGCAAAGGCAGAAATAAAGTTGCTAACATAACTGACGTCTAAATATCTTACCAATGTTTGATACAAAAGCGTAGTACCGCTCCGCGAACCGCCCAAAATTAATATCATGGGGCGCTTCAATTTTTTCTTTTCGCTTTTTAGGATTCTCCTTTCAGTCGGTCGGAGTACGAAATCGACTGGTATCAGCAGTTTACTTAAAAACTCTCTGACTAAAACGGAATAAGCTACCTTATTGCCGGAGAGGAGCATACGCTTTAGTAAGCCGATAGGATCTTTAAAATTTGAATAGCCCATTTTACTTGGTAATGTCAGATTGTTATTGCGCTAAATGGTTATTTTTTTAAAATAACTTTCAAGAGTATTGACGATTTTTAGGGCAGCATCTCCGTCACCATACATGTTCTTGCTGGTCGAAAATTCAACTGACCGGGCTCTATTATATACTTTGGAAAGGTTTTCCGGCCTAGCCAGAAAATTACAGCCGTTCTCGACGAGTTCGGTCCATTCGGTTTCTTCTCTCATGGTAATACAGGGCACCCGATGAAAATAAGCTTCTTTTTGAACGCCGCCAGAATCGGTAATAATCATTTTAGCATTTTTTTCGAGTATCAGCATATCCAAATAGCCTACCGGTTCGATAAACTGTATATCTGAATTGCCCAAAGCAAAATTAATTGATGTCAAACCTTTCAAAGTTCGGGGATGCAGTGGCAAAAGCAGGCGGTGCTCTTTTGTCAAGTTTTCAAGGCTATCGAATATTTTTTTTAACTTTTTTGAGTCGTCCGTATTCTCGGCTCTATGAATAGTAACCAATACAAAACTTTTTGGTGCCAAGTTCAAGTCAGAGAGAATTGAGCGGGTCTTCTCCGCTTTGGCAATGTAGTGTATAGTGGCATCTAGCATTACATCTCCGACGTTCATAATTTTCTTCTCATCGATACCTTCGCTCTCAAGGTTTTTGAAGGCGGTATCGGTTGGTACAAAAAGAATTTCGGCAGAATGATCGGTTAAAATACGATTGATTTCCTCGGGCATTTTCCTATTAAAAGACCGTAAACCTGCCTCGACATGGGCCAAGGGAATGTGCAATTTGACTGCGGCCAAAGCTCCTGCCAAAGTGGAGTTTGTATCGCCATACACTACCACGAAATCGGGTTTTTCCGTTAATAAGACTTCTTCGATTCTAACCAACATCTTACCGGTCTGTTCGCCATGGCCCGTGCCGCTAATACCCAGATTATACTTTGGTTGCGGTATATCAAGTTCTTCGAAAAATATGGCCGACATATTACTGTCATAATGTTGGCCAGTATGCAGCAAAACTTCTTCTATAGCTTCGTTCGCCGCTATGACGCGTGACACCGTTGCAGCTTTTATAAATTGGGGCCTTGCCCCTATAACCGTTAGTATTTTCACTTTAAATATGGTCTAATCGCATCTCATCTTGAAAGTAAAACAAAGAGAAATCTATTTATGGTATTTGACCAAAGGATGATAATCCGCTTTTAATCCAACCGCTTCTTTCGTGCGTATGCCGTGTACAATTTCGATGGCACTGCGGGTTTCTTCAATTCCAAATCCATCGCCTGCGATAATTTTCTGATAAGATCTCGTATGCAAGTCGGAAAATCCATCACTAAATTCCAGTTCCTCGTCTTCGATTTTAATCGACCGATATGTTCTTTGACCGGTTGCTTTGATTTCATCAGGCAGATCTTCAGGGTTTATTGAAAGATACCATCTTACTCTTGCACGCTCTAGTTCAAGATACCCGGCGGTTCTATCTTCTCTATGCATATGTACGATATTATGTTTTACACTACCAAAAATCCAGGTGAGCATATCGAAAAAGTGTATTCCAATATTGGTTGCAATACCTCCCGACTTGCTTAAATCTCCTTTCCAAGATGAGAAATACCAATTTCCGCGGCTAGTCAAGTACGTAAGATCTACATCATACGTTTTTGTCATCGGTCCATTTTTTATTCTTTCTCTTAAGGAAATAATACTCGGATGCAGTCTCAACTGAAGAATATTCCAAATCCGCTTACCGGATTCTCTTTCGATATGTGCGAGTTTATCAACGTTCCAGGGATTGAGAACCAGGGGTTTTTCACAAATTGCATCGGCACCACTTCGCAGAGCGAACCTGACATGGGCATCGTGAAGATAATTCGGCGTACAGATACCAATATAATCCAGAACAAGACCTTGTTCATATCGAAGCTTTTCTAAATGCCGGTCAAAACGTTCAAATTCTACAAAGAAATCAGCTTTCGGAAAGTAGCTGTCGATGATTCCCACACTGTCAAACTTGTCGAGAGCGGCCAATAACGAATTATGCGTCTCCTTGATGGCTTTCAAATGCCTTGGAGCCACGAATCCGGCAACACCAATGAGTCCAAAATTTTTCATTTTATTTTTCTTTTGACTGTGCCGTTTTTAATCTCATATACATCATCGCTCTCGGCACAAATTGCAATACCACTTTTATCGAACTCCAACCTATGGCCGTAAGCACTCATCCAACCTATCTGACGAGCGGGATTACCTACCACCAAGGCATAGGGCAACACATCTTTGGTAATTACCGCCCCGGCTCCAACGAAAGCATACGCTCCAATGGTATTCCCACAAATGATGGTAGCATTGGCCCCGATAGTAGCACCCTTCTTAACAATTGTTGTCTCATACTTATCCCGCCTATTAACCGTACTTCTTGGATTGCTAATATTGGTAAACACCATAGACGGACCTAAAAAAACATCATCTTCGCAAATCACCCCCGAATATATAGAGACATTATTTTGAACCTTACAGTTCTTGCCCAGAACAACTTTTGGGGAAACCACTACATTTTGACCGATATTGCAGTTTTCGGCAATTTTACAATAGGGCATAATATGGGAAAAATGCCAGATTTTAGTTCCAGGGCCAACTTCGGAGCCTTCATCTACAATTGCAGTCTCGTGTGCAAAATATAACATGGCCTACATTTAGTAATTTCCTAACAAGTCTTTATAAACATCTTTTCCATTTACAAACAAAATACTAAATCTGGAATAGCTTTTTTTAAGAAGAACTATTAGAAGTGTTGAGTTCAAATATAATCAATGCTAGTAAAGTCAGCTTGTATTCGGAAAATTCTCGAAAGAATGAACGGCTGGCAGGGCGATAACAGTATTTTTTTGAAACAACATAAAAAACTATGGTACAACCCTCTAGAAAATACTAATATACAGTATACGGACTCTTATATCCGCATCGCCGGTGGAACCCAAACCTCTTCTTGGCGAATAGACGAAAACTACAAACATAACTATTCAAGTTCTGGTTACCTTGATCAATGATTGAACCATTGATTTCAGCCCATATATTTACTCGATTTTCCAGTTTAGAAAATTATATTTTTTAGTAAGTTTGCACGCACATTTGAGAAACGGGAACATCTTCAATGAAGAGGTATGCTATTTCGTTTTTTGATAAGACACTTGAGTGGCAAAATTGATTTTATTCCGTAAAGTATCGGAATGACCTCAATTTATATACCGGGTCGCATAGCTCAGCTGGATAGAGCATCTGCCTTCTAAGCAGACGGTCGCAGGTTCGAATCCTGCTGCGATCACTGATTTTTTTGAAAGGCTTCCAAATTTTTTGGAAGCCTTTTGTTTTTAATATGGACAACATTTTGAGGATTTAATTTCTCAATTAAGAGGGACTTTGCCTTATCCGATTCGAAGTTCACAAACGTCTATGTTTTTGAAGTTGCTTGCGAAACTGTAATCGAAACAGGCAATCGGACGCATAGGCGACCAATACATCGTTCATAAAGGGAATTGTTCATTCAGCTTGTCAATGGAAGCGCAATCCTGACCCTGTAAATTAGGGGTTGGGCTTCTTAAGCAATAGTACAGCATCTTCGCCGCACTAAAGTCAACCGTTCCTAAATCAATTCTATTTGCAGAAAACCAATGTCTGTTCTAGTTTGGAAAAAGGTTGACGGCCAACAAAGAAATGGATATGTGACAAGTAAATTGAATAGTCAAGCTCCTTCGGACGAGGTAAAAAAAAGGCTTCTAGCTCTGCTCTAAGTCTACCGTTCATCATATATCTTTAGCTGTACTTAACCCATTATGGGTTAAGGGTTCTATGAGAGAATCCGTAAATGGAGTCTTGGCCGTTTTGAATTCCTCAACACACAATTCAAACCCGGCGGTCGGGGTTGATACCGAAGAAATTATTTAGCTTAGGCTGCAGGAATCAAATAATTACAAATTTGGCTACGAAACGGGCTCCATTGAAACCCTAGAATTAATCAAAAAATAATTGATGTTCTGGAAGAAGTAACTCAACCCGCTTGCGTTCTCAGAAGATCAAACATGGAAGAGACTGAATTATAATCATTTGTTTTATATATGTTTCAGTAATGAAAATAAAAAAAGCTCCCGATTTCTCGGAAGCCCTTTGTTTACTAGTAGCGGGGACTGGACTCGAACCAGCG
>ENA-ORXM01001164-ORXM01001164.1-marine-metagenome-genome-assembly--contig:-NODE-1164-length-38420-cov-9.759278_pt1 | contig 38420 bp, 30 predicted proteins | sample MGYA00237867_ERZ511480 | MGnify/ENA primary metagenome ERZ511480 (study PRJEB26309, sample SAMN06266103) | marine metagenome | isolation source: Algal blade | place: United Kingdom:Sidmouth, United... | reverse complement strand
AAATGACATAGATTATCGCTTCAGCTTGGAGACCGCTTCGTCCAACAAGCCCGAAGATTCATTTTCAATAGAATCTTAATGTTACTTGCTGGCTCTTATCTAAATGCGTTTTCCATATATTTAATTTCTCTATTTGGTATACCTAATCCTTTTGCAATTTCACTCCATTTTGATATTTCGGCACTTACTTCCTTAATGTACTTTTCGGCATCATCTAGTTTCCATCTGAAGTACTCAGCTACTTCTAAACAAAGATCGAATTCTAAGCTATTATCCTCTTCCGATATATTTAGGCTTAATCCAGTTCCATCTTCATTTGGGTTGATATCGTATGCAGGTGATAGTTTCCATCCTTTTCTTGTTAATAGGAAACCATGATTGCGTAAATGATCATCGGTATTTGATACTCCCACTGAAAAGACTATCCTTTTCCATAATTCAATTAAATCTTGATCCGGTTCAGCTCCATATCTTTCTATTAATTCTACTAGTTCCAAATAGCTGCCTCCTTCTTTATGGCTATATCCATCTTTGTATCCCAATAAAGTCATTGCTGATGCAAAGTGTATCCTTTTATCTTCTTCTGATCGATCAAATCTTTTAGTTAAATATGTATGTTGTTTTTGGGAATAAATTGACGCTGTTGCTTGTGCCACATTAATACCAATTTTACTAGCAATTTTATTGACAAGTAACTCCCAAATACCTGAATCCTTATCATCATTTTTACTTGGGAATTTTGCAATCCATAAACTTCCATCAGTATTTCTCACACTTGCCTTTGGTCTAGCACCTCCTAATGAGGAACCTGGAGCTATCATTAATTTCAACCATTTTTTTGCATCACTATCTTTGAAAAAGTCATCATCTTCTATTCTTTGACTTGCTTGTTCTAACTCTCTAATGCTTGTAAAAGGTGGAGCTTTTATTTCTTCATCATTTTCTAAAAAATCACCACCTTCATCCAATTTGAATCTAAGTCCACCCATTCTTGTTTCATCATTAACTCGTAGAAGAAAATCTGATTCATGTAACTTTTGTGGTTTTTCACCTTCTTTTCTTTCTTTTATTGCTTCTCTTCTTTTCATAAGCATTCGGCCCCATCTATCAGGAGACGAATCTAGAAACAATCCGAAATTTGGTTTTGCATCACCCAAGTATTGTGGACCACTATACAACTTTAAATCTGGATCTAGATCTTGTGCAAATCCACTTTCGAGCCAAATTTTGGAATATTCAAAAGAAAATACTTCTTCACCTTTGGTTAATTCAGTTCTTAGATTTCCCATGAGAATTTGTTCTGGGAGTCCAATCCAATCGGCATATACAAATATCTCTTTCATTTCGACTTCCTATTTGAAACTCTTTTCCCGATGCTCAACTTTGTATCTTGAATCTTTCTCCCAAGAATATCATCTTCACCTACCTTGAGTAGATCTTTTTCTAAACCATAGACAGATAATACCTGCAATAATGTAGTTATTGATGTTGTTGATTTTCCTGTCTCAATATTCCATAATGTTGTTCTACTTATTCTTGCTCTCTCAGAAACCATTTCTGCTGAGAACTTCCTTCTCAGTCTTGCTAGTTTTAAATTTTCACCTAATCGACTTAAAATTCTCTTTTCTTTAGGCAAAAGCTCATTCATTTTAGACATAACGTTCAATATTATGAACAAATATAACTAAAAACGTTCAGAATAGTAAACATTATGTGTTTGTGATGCTTACAAGTAACAACCTCCTAAACGTAATTGTGTTTACACAATTTTATAACCGCATTAACTTTACACAACTATATCAAGCACTTTATGCACCCCCTACTCTAATCTTAAATCACCATTAATTTTAAAAAAACTCATCCTTACATAGAAGTATCTATGCGACTCTAATAACAATTTAATACCGCTACGTAGTCAGTAGCATAATACGAGTGTCTCTCAATTTAGTAAAATAATCTTTAAGGAAAAAACATGAATGGGAATACGAGGGGGCCAGGGGGTCGAGGCATCATGGGACCAAAGTGTTGGCCGGATGAACGGATTGGCGATACGTGGCGGATTTGGCGATAGCCAATCTGACATCGTCATCGCTTGTTATCCATCGTCTTCCATTAATTTAGTAGGGTTATTTGGATCATTTATTGGTCTATCGTCATCTTTCATTTCTCTCCATATTACATCCTGATTGTTACTTGATTCTCCAACAGATAAATATTCAACTCTTCCATTAACTAACTGACAATAAAATACTTTATATAGAATTAATTTATCAGCTGCTTCTGGTTTTAAAGCAAAGTTATAAGAAGATCTTGTTTTCACATCTGGATATTCAATTCCATCTACATCAGTTTTTTCGTAGAGAAGCTGAAATCCAATAGATGAAGAAATTGTCCAGTCTTCTCTTGTGAATATTTCAGATAAAGTCTCTTCAACAAATTGAAAGGATTCCGCAATTAAATCAGGCATTCCTTTTAATCCATCTTTCATCACCTGCTTTTTATATTCAACTCTTTCCTTTATTCTTTTTGGACGCATATTCAATGAATGCATTAATGCATAACGCGGATAGAAATCTCCAGATCGCCAGCAAGATAAATAGAAATAATCTCCCTCTTTGATATGTGTTTCTTGAATAACCACATCAATTTTTTCCCCACCGTAAAAAACTGGATGCTTTGGTAAGTTGACTCTTCCATATCCAGTAAACTGAGCGGGAGGATAACTAAATTGATTTTTATGTAGTTCGTCTCCTTCTTTCATTCCTTTCTTGGGCCTTACCCTAAAATACCACTGTTCTAAACCCTCTCTTTTTTGAAAGGAAGTTATTAAGCCTCCTGTTGTTGATCGGAATTCTTTTAAGATTTCTCCACTTTGTGTAGGCGTAGGTTCAAACCCCTTATTGGATTCAAAGAATTTTGAGACTAAAGATTCTATTTCAGATTTTGGTTTTAGCTCTTTGTATTTTTCATTAGACACTAATGCAAGTCTTGACTTAGCGTCATTATAATGTTTCAATCCATTTTCATCATCCACTTTTAATCTATCAAACTCTTCAATAAAGTGCTTTAGCTTTGGGATATATTCATCTCGAAGTTTAAGTTGTTGATATGCAAGGGTGATATTATACAATGACATCAAATAGTCTATTTTGTACTTCTCCTCATCTTTGTCGAATAGTTTTTGTCTTATTGAAAGAGCCTTGTTGTTATATACTAAGGACTTGTCAAATTCTCTTTGCACTAAGAAACTTGATCCTATATTGTTGTAAGCCCAAGCTATTTCTTTGTTGAATTTTCCATTGGATTTCTTGTTTAGTTTTTCGAATCCCTTTAAGGCTTTATTAAAATTTGATTTAGCCTTTTCAAATTCATAATTTTCTTTAAAGGAGTTTCCTAAGTTTAAATAGATAGTAGCTAGATTTTGAGATTTTGACGGTGATTTCGGAAGCTTTAAGATTTGAACTATTAATTCCTCATATAGATTAATTGCCTTGGGATAATTCCCAATTCTATGATTACGATTTGCTTGATCAAATAAATGCTTCATTGTTTAATGCTTGATGATGCACAACAACCTCCTAAACGCAATTGTGTTTATACAATATTATAACCGCATTAACTTTACACAACTATATAAAGGACTTTATGCACCTCCTACTCTAATCTTAAATCACCATTAATTTTAAAAAAAACTCATCCTTACATAAAAGTATCTATGCGACTCTAATAACAATTTAATACCGCTACGTAGTGTGTAGCAAAATACGAGTGTCTCTCAATTTAGTAAAATAATCTTAAAGGAAAAAACATGAATGGGAATATGAGGGGCCAGGGGGTCGAGGCATCATGGGATCTAGGGATCATGGGATCTAGGGATCAGGAGACCTTGGGCTTAAGCCTAATGCCAATTAGAGAAAGTAAATTAAGATTAGTGTCCTTGAAGATTTTAATGAAATAGAATTTGTTTTGTATCTAGGTTATCAACTACGACCAAGAAGAACATCATGCTAGGTTCCTACGTAGCGGGGCAGGTTTTCCCGACCACAAGAAGTTCTATTTATTATGCAGGGAATTTCCTCTATGCAGTTTGTTTCATTCTCTTTTGAGTATTCATCAAAGCTGCATTCTTATATGTCCGATTTACTGGGTCATTTAATTTGTAAGGTCTGTTGAATGCTTCTTGGCTCATCTTGAAATGCTCTGATAATTTTCTAATTGTTTCCTTTGAAAGACCTTTTTGATAATTGAGAATTTTTGAAACAGTTCCTTTTGTCAATCCCAATATTTCAGTCAAATCCTTTGCCTTAAGTTTGTGATCAGACATAAGAGATTTAAGTATTTCAATGGGATCAAATTCAGGAAGTTGATATTGTTCATCATCATATTTTTCTATTAGCATCGTCAATAATTCTATTTCATCTTCATCGGCTTTTTTGCTCTTGAACAGCAACTCTTCTAAAGTCTTACAATATGAATTGTATTGTCTTCGGGATTTTATAATCTTGTACTTAAGTTTAGATTGCATATTCTTAGTATTTATCAATATTGTATTGTTCATTTGAATCACAAAGTTTAGTGTACTCTGCATGAGTTCCTATCCAAATTATGTATAAATGAGAATTCTTTCGACCAATTCTGAAAGAGCATATCATTCGGTACTTGTTACCTTCGATGTCAAAGATTATCCTATTAGTTCCTCCAATTTGATCGGCTAAGTTGAATGTTGCTTAAACCTCATTTATGTTTGACCATTCTGCAAGTTTCACCCTGCTCATCCAAATGTCAAAACCACTCTTAGCTTGAGCATAATCATAAGAATAATCTATGATAGTTTGCATTTTGATCAAACGTACCTTCATAACGTCAAAAATACTAATTTAGTTTCACAATAGGAAACATATATATATTCTGCATAACGCCAGTTTGTGAAAATACGCATTTCCATATTGAGGGATATCAAGTCTTGTTGTGTGATGGCTGTGACAATATCATTATTGAAGCTCCAACATGACGACTCCTGTAATCGCAGATAGCTAGAATACAAAATAATGGGCTAATTCTGTTTCCTTGTAGATGAACTTGAGCTTAAGATGAATCTCTAGAATTTTATAAAAGTTGTCATCAGGAATAGCTTCGTCTTAACGAAAATTCACAAACAACTTTGGTGCGAAATTCGCACCCCACCCGTTTCGGTTCACTCATCTAATGTCATTTAGACCTTTACTTCTTCGATGCGCATTCGTTCATCTCGTATACATTAAAATACATATTCTTAATGTGAAAAATTAAAAAATGTCCAATAGTTTGTCAACAGCCTCTAGTGTTATCCACTGGTCATTTAATGAGTTCTACAAATTCAGCAGCATTTAATACGGGGATAATCGATTTTTTGAAGTCTTTTTTATTTCGTGTAATTATTGCCTGACAATTAGTTTCAATTGCAATGTAATATTGTATCCCGTCCTCAAAATCTTTAAACTCTTCCTCTAATGCTAACTCTAAGATTTTGTCATCAAATGAAGCAACTTCAACTAAAGTCTTAAACTTCCTGAGTGAACTTCGAACTCTATTTAGTTTTAGTTGGTCTTTTAAGATATAGTGAGTATTTGCAAAAGTAAGGGTTGAAACAATTAATTTTATATTGTTGTCTATTGCACAAGTAAATAAGTCTTGGCTTGCTTCATAGTAATCAATTCTCTTACTTAAAAGATCAATAACAATGTTTGTATCTACAAATAATTTCTTCATTATTTATACTTCTTAATCAGGTATTTTGTATATGATTCTCGGTAATCCTTTTTGTCATCAAGAGTTATAATTCCTGTAAGACTTTTTACAATTGGATTTACTTTTCTTCTTTTTGGATTTTCGGAAGTAATTGCAGAAAGATAATTCTCAATTAGTTTAGAGAGACTAGTATTAGATTCTTTTGCATAGATTTTTGCCTCCTCAATTATATCCGAATTCAGTTTTAATGTAAGTTTTGCGTCCATAATTTATATTATACGGACGAATATACATAATCAATACGTATTTGTCAAGACTTGTGGATAACGGCGGATGATAGTAAGCTGCGTCTCTATGACGAAGGAGTAGATATGCTGTGGTATCTATTGTTATAATGCCCTTACCAAAAAATATCTATAGACGATTGCTTATAATTGTTTTTGGGAGCACCAAGTAAATCAGGAAGTTAAGGATACAACATAACAAAGATATGTTCAAAGAAAGTAATGTTACTCGTTTAAATAAATAAATAGTTTTTCCATTTTTAAATTGATGCTGTAGCAGTCACTGTTGAAATGTAGGTGTTTATGATATTTATTCAATTTGTTAGCATTAGTTTTGCTATCGGATGAATTATCTCTTGTCTAAAATCCTCATCATAATCGCAATTTGCTAATAATACTAATCCAATGTTATCTTCAGGAATCATTATTAAATAACTTCTAAAACCCTTATCACCACCATAATGTCCGATTGTTTTTTTCGAATTAATCTCACCTAATTGAAACCCATAACCTATGTAAGGATATGGACCAAAAGTAGGTTTTGTCATGGGCAAGTAATTGCTACTCAAATTAGGATCAGCTAAAGTTTGAAGAAAAGATATCATCCATTTACTCAAGTCTTTCGAAGAAGAATTCAACGTGCTGCTTGGACTATGTTCTCTTGTATACGGATAGTTTTTTCGTTTAAATACTTTCTTTGTAAGCCATTTTTTAGAATGTGGAGATGTCTTAAGACTATCTATTATTTTAAAATATCTAAAATCACTATTCTTCATACCGCTTTTGAGTAAAATATTTTCTTTCAAAAAAACATCAAATGTAGAATTAGAAACCTTTTCTATTACATAGCCTAAAATATCATAAGCTAAATTGCTGTATTGGTACTCGATAGATGGTTTTGAGTTAAGTTTTAGGTTTAAGCCTAAAACAAAATCTCTAAGGCTATTTTCTGCTTGATTGTTGTTATCCCAATGATAGCTACTAATATCAGGCAATCCTGAAGTATGATTCAGAAGTTGCTTTATTGTTACATTTTTGACACTTTCATCATCATATTTCAATTCTGGAAGTATGTCAATCAATTTATCATTAATTGCTATTTTACTTTCTTCTATTAAATTCATTATAGCTATAGCAGTAAACAGTTTACTTATTGAGGCAGTATGAAAAATGGTATTCTCAGTTACTGAATCACCTTCTTCGATATGCTTAACACCGTAACCTTTAGTATATATTATGGAATCTTTACTGATTAAACCTATTGAAAGTCCAGGAATATTATATTGATTCATTTTATTGATCACTAGGGAATCCACGGTTTCTTGAAAAGTATTTGCGGAATGAATTGTCTCAATGCCCTGTTTAAAAGAATACGTTGAGCAATTTTGAAATGATAGGAATGATGCAACTATTATTAACGGCAGTATTTTCTTCAATTTTCGATTTTTTTTAATCAGATTGTAAGCGGAGAAGCACTAAAGAATATCTTGTCCTGAATTAATGCTAGTATAAGGATACACATAGTTCTTATAATTACCCGTTTAAGATCTCTTCTAATTTATTTTCAATATATATTATTCTTATCACAACTTTTATAAATAATTGAAATACAACATATTAGAACATTAAAATGCATATGTAAACGTTTGTAAACGACTATATCCGCAAGTAATCATTTATACTACGACTAGAACCCGCTTTCTACTGCACCTTTGTTTCGTCATCGATTTGGAATTATATCTAAATCAATTTTTTGTTTTTAACCGTCCTGTATAAAACTAAATAAAGCATATACAGGATACAAAATTTTTACATTATGAATACTTTAAAAAACAGCGTGCAATTAATTGGAAACATTGGAAAAGAGATAGAGCTTAAGACAGCTTCTAATGGCATTAAATATGCACGTTTCTCCTTAGCTACAAATGATTATTACAAAAATGCTCAAGGTGAAAAAGTAGAGGAGACACAGTGGCACAATCTAGTCGCTTGGGGGAAAACGGCTGAGTTAATGGCTAAGATCTTATCGAAGGGAACAGAGATTATTGCTCAAGGAAAAATAGAGTATAGTAGCTACACAGGAAAAGATGGTGTGAAGCGATACAATACAGATATTAAAGTTTTGGAGTTTCAGTCTTTGGCTAAAAAGACGGCTTCACAAAATGGGTCTTCCACTCAGAAGGAAAATTTACCTTTCTAGGTTTTCTAAATTTTGTATTTCAATTAACAGCGACGTTTTTTCAGAAGGAAGAGACGTCGCTATTTTTATTGCTTTAATTGAATTAATATAGCGACCACTGAATAAGATTTCGCCATGCATGTTGAAATTATAAAAAACAATATAGATTGCTCGGCTCCGCTCGCAACCACAATAAATTTTATGAAATTATCATTTATCAATCTCTAATATCTTCACTTTCCTACCGCTTTATGAATCATCGACAACAATTTGTTAGTATTGCTCGGATCACACCATCGTAATACGATAACAAGATCTTTGTCCGGTTCTATGATAATATAATTGCCACCAAATCCTGCAGCATAATATCCATTGTGACTAAGTGCGGGCATGCGTTCACCAGGTAACCACCACATATAGCCATATGAATTTTCTGCCTTAGAAGCTCGGGTAGCTTTCTGAATCCATTCTTTAGAGATGAGTTGCTTACCATCCCAGTTACCATTCCTCAGAAATAATAATCCGAATCTAGCGTGATCTTCTGTATTGATAAATATACCACCACCAGAGTGTCCACCCCCGCTCACTGATTGCATTTTTAGTCCATCCATAGTTGTCCATGAGTTTTTGTAGCCATGCCATCTCCATGTTGTGCTTGCACCTATAGGATCCATAATTTTTTCTTTGAGAATTACGGGTAGAGGTTTGCGCCATACTTGGAGTAAGGAATAAGCTAACAAGTTCACTCGTACATCGTTATACTCCATTACGGTGCCAGGCTCGACTAGTTCTCTAAACTTCCAGTCATCTATATCTCCTTCTTCGGGTGGGCGATCATTCCAGTCATAACCTCCCCATAATTGACCAGACCAGTCAGAGGATTGCGTGAGTAGATGATCCCATGTTATTTTAGAATTGTGCGTTCCTGAGAAACTGCCATCCCATACATAATCTTTCAGGGAATCATCCATATTATCTATTAGATGTGCATCAGAAGCTAAGCCTGCAATAGTAGACAAGTAACTTTTCGTTACACTGAATGTCATATCCACCCTTTTGACATTACCCCATTCTGCTATTACATAGCCATTTTTTATGATCATACCAGCAGGACCGCCACGTTCTCTTACTGGACCTAGGATCTTATGAAAGGGTTCTCTTTCAAATCCCTTCAGAATAGCCTGCTCTAGATCTACAGGTCCTTCGTATTCGTAGATGATGGCAGAATCTATAATCTCTTGTAGCTTATCTTCATCGATTCCAATTTCCTCAGGTCCCTTTTTTTTCCAGTTTTCAGTAGGAAAATAAGTCTGGCCCACTAGTAAAGATGAAGATGTAATAATTAGGATCAAACTAAGAAGAATCGTTTTACACATAGTAAGTATTTGCTAGTAATTTACATTTTTACAAGATAAGTTTAGAAGAAATGCAAAGAAAGAGTAAGCGGATGTATTTAAAATTTCTATTTTCACGCTTTATAAATAATAACACCTTACCAAATGGATTTTTCAGCTTACTCTGATAAAGCGACCCTGATGGTTGTAAACTATGCTCCCAAAGTTATACTAGCGATTATAACTCTTATTATAGGGCTCTGGATAATTAAGAAAATTGTTGTTATAGGAGAGAAGGGCTTTAGGAGAGGAGGTATAGACGAAACACTAGCCAAGTTTTTTGCATCACTTATAAGTATAGGTCTTAAGGTAATGCTTTTCTTATCAGTCGCTGGTATGTTTGGTGTGAATACAACATCTTTTATAGCCGTATTTAGTGCGCTTATGATTGGTATAGGTATGGCGCTAAACGGAACCTTAGGACATGCTGCTGCAGGTGTTATGATCATGATATTCAAACCGTTTAAGTTAGGCGATCTTGTGGTAATCGGTGGAAATCAAACTACAGGAACGGTAAATTCTATAAATGCTTTTAATACAACTCTGAGGACTCTAGATAACAAAAGAATTATTATTGCTAACGGTAATGTGATGGATAATGATATCACTAATATTTCAGGTCAAGGGCAGGTGGGTGTAGAAATCACATATGGTATTGCATACGATGCTAGTATAGATGTAGCGCGAAAGGTAATCTTAGAAGTAGGTGCAGCATGTCCGTATATTCTAAAAGATCCTGCTCAGAAAGTTTTTGTAGCGGAGTTAGGGGATAGTTCTGTCAATCTAGCAACTCGGCCTTTTTGTAAAAGTGAACATTACTGGGATACACTTTTCTATATGCAAGAAAATGTAAAAAAGGAATTTGACAAAAACAATATAGGTATTCCATTCCCACAAATGGATGTACATATGAATCCCAATTAGGAATCCATTATTTTTTTTTAGAAAGAAAAACCTAAGGACAAACTAAAGATATTTTGCTCCTCGGTAAAAGAATAATAAGGTTGCAACAATATAGATCCTATAAGATTAAACCATATTCCTACTGTTCTACTGGTATGCCATTTGTCTGATATTTCCTTATCTAGCCATACGCGACCATAATCATAACCGGCAATTAGACCTATCTCCATAGGAATTATATTGTTATCCCAGTCCAGTAGATGAAATCTTAGATCTATATTATGATGAAAAGCTGCATCTCCTCTGAATCTATTATTTCGGTAACCTCTAAGGTGATTATTGTTGCCAAGATCTGGATATAAGAAAAACTGAGGATTGCCAAAAAGTTGTTCATACCCAACGCTATTAGCAAGGACTAATTCAGGTTTATTGATAAGTTTGATATAGAATTGTAGTTCCGCATTATAACTAAAGATATCTTCTTCCTGTGATACATTCTTCAGATATTCAAATCCAATTCCTAACCGAAATCCATTTTTGGGACTAATTTTATTATCCATATACTGTGTCTCTATTGTAGAACCAATTCCTAAGTAATGACGACGTTTTAGCTCTAGTTCAGAAAACCCAAGTTGCGTATCTTCACTCACTCTTCCTTCTGTATTATCTACGTCAAAAGACTGATAGCTGGGTCCAAAATTTATCTTTGTATTTTCGTTCTGACTATCATATTGTAAATATGGTTTTAAGCTATAATTTTGCATTCTCACCCAGTTATATTGTATCTCCCTAAGTGTATTAATGGAATTATTTCCTAAGCCAAAAAAGTTTTCATAGTATGGAAAATTGAGTTCTACAGAAGGTGCAAATCCTAAGGACCCTACTACATTTGGAAAATGTCCATCGTAAGAAGTAATGAAAGCATTATTACTAAACGGAGCGAAGGTAGCTGATAAACTATGTTTTGATTTGTAAGGATCCTTCCGCCATCCTTGCTTAGTCCAGCTGTATGATCCGCCAAACCAAAATCTATCGTCTTGGGTATAGCCTAAGGAAAGTAAAGGAAATGAAGAATCATAAGTAAAACTTTGGCGATCATAAGCATTAACCTCTAGATCAGTAGATCTTCTATCTATTATTCCCTCTCCATCTATTTCTATTCCCTCTAAATTATCATACACATATACTTTACTATCATCGGAAAGATTTACAAGCTGATCTTTATCTTCTCCTCCTATAATTCTAAGCTTAATCATATCCTGATTAGATCCACTAATATAAAATCTATCCTTACCTCTCATTCCATACAATCTTACCTCGGACGTCTGATCTGGATAGAAAGTTCTACGATATTTCAGTAAGTTTTTTTTATCCTTTTCTACATACCATTTTATCTCCAGACTGCCATCTTTATATTTTTCTATGTAAAAATCATTATCGTCATTACTTCCCGGTATTTCCACTTCCTGTGAAAGGAAGTCGTAAAGTCTTTTGCCGATAGATCTGAGATTATCCCTCCTAGATTTAAGTTTTTCTGTAAGCTCACTAACGTTAAGGTGTTGTACTTCTACAGGCATATTAGCCATAGCGGAATCTATTTTCTTATCATCTAGATCTGCTTGTAGATTTGTAATGATAGTTTCCCACTCTTCCCATTCTAATTCATGTAGAAAATATCTATCAAAATGCTTAGCATTGAATGCCAGATTTTTGACATCTTTTACATTATGCTTCATCGTCTTAAACTTCTTTATAACAAAGGTAGCTACATAGGAGGGAATGATGCCTACAAACTTGTAGAACGCCTGATCTCGGTCCCTGGGGATAGGTCGGTATATGGTTAGATCGTCATTTTCAAAACTAGCCCATCTCCACTGGTCATCATGTCTATCCCAGTCATGTATCCATAGGTCAAATAATCTGGACTTAAGTACCCATTTCTGGTCTACATAATGTGTTTTCTTTTCTCTCAGTTTTTCTAACAAGTCTGTATATCCTATTATCTCTGAGGAATTCCCAAACTGGTCTGCATTACTCCAGTCGCCATCGGGGCGTTCTTCTAGGAGATATAGTTCTTCAGGAAATTGTTCATTATAATTTCCTAGACCTTGCTGATGCTGTAGATATACTAACTCAGGTTCCGTATAATATATTCCTGCAGCTCTCGATAGGGCAGGTATGATGAGAGCGCCATAAGGATGGCTAGCACTGTTTTGATCCTTTAGAATATTGATCAACTTTAGGTTTTCAAATTCTGTGGGAACTAGCTTTCTGTAATCTTTATTTATAGATCGCAATATATATTGTTGCCCATTTTCTTTTTCCATCCGAAGGGAATTAGATGCCATCCCTCCACCTTTTTTTATAGGGCGCAAGCCACCGTATTTTTTTTCTAGATCTATGATGGGTGCCGTAACATCTGTTGCCCACATATCTCTATACTGTGATCCTAGAAATAGTTTTTTTATACCTCCTGCCGCAAAATCTTTATTAGCTGGTAGTTTTATTTCTGTATCAGTTAGTGCAGGGTATTTTATTTTACTTTCTATTGTACCAGGTCTTGGTGCACGTATCATTTTCTCGTAGACCAGCTCTACGTTCTTATTATCATCTGTACTGGCATAGACCTCTAACCAGGTCTCGAACTCTTTATAAAAATTAAGTTTCATATAGCCTTTCCTTTGGAAAACAAAATCTGCTTCACCACCAGATACAGTATGCCCAACTCTAGAGCCACTCCCACTAATGATATATTGTAATTTATCATCGTCGAAATATTGTAAGCTGTTGTCATGCGCTGATGCAAAAGTTACTTTCATTCTCAGATTTGTGGCAATAGTTCTTATCTCTTGCATAAGTGCCTGATTATGGGCATTGGCTATATCTTGTTTGGTTCCCGTTATATTTCTAAAGATAGGGACTAGTGAACCTATAATGGGGAGTGGAAGAGATACACCGTGATTATTTCTGAATGGAAATATATGATCTGAAACAGGAAAATTGCCACCATGTATTCCATTGGATTGGATTGGATGGTGCATAAAGAGTACAACATGATCATTTTTTCTATCTGTCAATATTTCTTTTATGGTACTGAGTAGATCATACCTAGATTTTATATCGCAGGATTCGTTAATATTTTTTTCTTTAGACCAGTCTTGTAGCCACCATTGTGTATTGACGAATAGGAATATTAGATCATCAGCTACTTTGATTTCATTAGGATCTCCGCAAGCTTTTCCGGGATACATTTTAACTTTATTATTTATGTCAAAGTAGGATTCTACAAATGCCTCTTGTCGACGTAAAGCCTTACGTCCATTTCTATCTCCTTTTCTCCAGTCCCTTTCTCCGGCTATGAAATATGCCTGACCACTATGGTCTGTTAGTATATCTAGTTGTCTACTGATAATGGATTCTGCTTGCTTTCGGTGCTTATCACTCTTGCTAGGCATACCAGAAGGATATATGTTATCCCCTAGAAAAACGATGCTAGAGGATGCAGATTCCTGCTTTAGCTCTTCTTGTAGGGCATCAAGTATATGTTGATTATCCATTTTGGTATCTCCTGTATCTCCGATAAGATAGAGCGTGTGCAAAAGGTTTTCTTCATCTAGTTGCGTGTTTATCGCTTCTTCATAAGGTGTAGAAACGAAAGGAGATTTCGTCGTTCCACAGGACATAGTAAATAGTATAAATAGAATTAGATATTTAAGATTGAATATAGGCATATCGCACAATGTAGTTTTTTGCTTAGATATTATGGATACACATTCAGGGTAATAATTCACTTCAGTTACTTAATCACAGATTATTATTTTCCTAATCATAAATAAAAGTAGAATAATAATTACGAAATAAAAACTCTACAATATTCAGAATGACTTCTGTACATTCTTAACAGACATCCCTCAATGAATAATATACCACTTTTTCAAATCTCACTGAAAGATTATAATAGTTTATAAATCAGAATATTCAATAGTCAACAATATTCCTGATAAGGTAACAAAGGTATTATAAGACCGACCTTTGAATAATATATTTACACTAGAAAAAAATCAGAAATAATCTGATCTGCGAGTAACTTGCCGGCTGTACTCAATTTGTAATTTCTATTTTTTACAACTAGCTGACCATCTTTTAATTTCTCATCTGCTATACTTTGTAAATATGATTTTTCAGTTTCATTAGCGTTTGGAGCTGTGGCTATGTTGATACCTGTTTCTGTTCTGAGTCCGATCATAAGCCACTCGTTTATAATATCCTTCCTTGTAAGTATCTCTTCTTCGTAGGCAAGATGACCTTTGCTAATTGCGTCGATATACTGTGGGTTATGTGCTATATTCCAGGCTCTAGTCTTACCATTATAACTATGTGCTCCAGGGCCTATACCCAGATAGTTTTTACCTTCCCAGTAGTTTTTGTTATGTATAGCGTGCTTATCTTTCTTACCGTAGTTAGATATTTCGTAATGCTCATATCCAGCTGTCTCCAGTTTTTGCATAGTAAGTAGAAATTGCTCAGAAGCTTTTTTATCATCTAGAGGAGCCATTTTTTTCTTAGTTATAAAATTATATAGGGCAGTATTTTTTTCTACAGTAAGCCCATAAGCAGAGATATGATCTACCTTGTAGTCGATGGCCTTCTGTAGGTTTTCTTCCCAAATTTTATTAGTAGTTGTATGACTTCCGAAAATAAGGTCGATAGAAAAGCTATCTATATCTGAGTCTAGAATCAGTTCTATAGATTGCTCTGACTGGACAGCAGAGTGGCTACGGTTCATATAGGTGAGATCCTCCTCGCTAAACGATTGTACCCCTAGGCTAATTCTATCTATTCCTAAGGAAAACCAGTCTTGCAGCAGTTTTTTATTAATATCATCAGGATTAGCCTCTATGGTAAATTCTTTCAGGCTCGATATGTCAAAATCCATTCTTATTCTATCTAACAGGGAGGATAAGTCCTCTATTGCCAATATGGATGGTGTTCCGCCTCCTAAGTAGATGGTCTCTAGATGCTTGTTATCTAGATAACTAGAGCGTAGTTCTATCTCTTTCACTAGACAATCGATCATCTGAGCTTTAGAACTTAGAAGAGTAGAAAAGTGAAAATTGCAATAATGGCAAGCTTTCCTACAATAGGGTATATGTATGTATATTCCTGACATGGTGATAAATATGTCGTGAAGTTAGTACATTAGAGCAGAAATTATGAATGCACAAATTAACATCAGTCATTTTTGCGTTGTGTAGGGTAACTAAGATGTAAATTGAATAAAAAATTCTTATATCATATATTATCAAGAGCTATATTTTGCTTAGCCTTCCTACTAGGAACAGCTGAGGTTTCTGGTCAAAAAAAGATAGCCTTAGACTTGGTCTATGTGGATCAGTCAGAGCTAGATATAGGAGCCTTACAAACGTCGTTTAAGGATAGCACGGCGTTAGTAAATTATCTAAATGAGTATATTATGTCCTTGCGCAAGGACAGTTACCTCAGTGCATCTCTAGATACATTGTCGCTGACAGATAGTACAGCTAGAGCCTCTGTTTTCCTAGGAGAAAAATATACAATAAGAAATATAAGGTATGAGAATATCCCTCTAGGTCTTATAAAATCTATCAGAGCAGATAGTAAAAAAACGGGTGACGCTGTATCTAAGCAATCCCTCAAGGAACTTACAGATGAGATTATAAAAAGATACGAGAACTCGGGTTATCCATTTGCAAGGATTGATCTGGACAGTTTCATCATCAGTGATAAGGAAATAGATCTTAAACTGACGCTAGAAGAAGGTTACCTTATACATCTCGACTCCATAGATGTTCAGGGAAATCTATTATTGAGAAACGGTTACTTACATAGATACCTGGATGTAGAGAAAGGAAGTCCATTTAATAAAAAGAAATTAGATAAGGTTAATCAGCGATTAGAAAACCTTAGTTTTCTCCAGAAGAAGAAAGACGCTTCTCTAACATTTAAAGGTACATCAGCCACACTGGAGTTACATGTCGATGAGAGAAGTGCCAGCAGATTTGATTTTTTATTTGGGATCATCCCCTCCGATAATCTGGGGGAGAGAAGTATCTTTTTGTCATTCGATGGTACGGCAGAGATGGTGAACAAATTAGGTGGTGGAGAACGACTCTTTTTTCAGTTTCAGCGGCTTCGTCCAGAATCACAGCAACTAGATGTAGAGCTCAGTTACCCTTATATTCTGAATCTACCTTTTGGTGCGGATCTGAATCTCGAGATTTATAGAAATGCAGAAAATTTTATAGATGTAGATATAGACTATGGACTTAGTTATTTGTATAATGGATCAGATTACCTAAAGCTTTACTGGGGGTATGAAAGCTCTAGATTAGTGCAAGTAGATACAGCTGCTATTCTTGCTATCCAGAGATTACCGGATAGACTGGATGTAGTAAATAATGGATTAGGCATAGCCTTCCAGTATAATAATCTAGACTATATATATAATCCAAGGAGAGGTTTTTATACGTACTTTAACATCTATGGCGGGCTGAAGGAAATTAGAGAAAATAATACGATAACTTCTTTCATAACGGAGGAGGTAGATTTTTCTGATAGCTACGACTCCCTAGATCTAAATGGGTATAAGATAAACCTAGAAGCTGATATCAACTACTACAAAGGACTAGGGGACAGAGGAACTCTTAAAATCCAATCAAGAACGGGATACCAATTTTCAAATCAAGAGAATTTCGAAAACGAAAGATTCAGGATAGGGGGTAATAAGCTGCTCAGGGGCTTTGATGAGGAGTCCTTCTTTGTGGATTTTTATCAGATTTTTACCCTTGAGTATCGTTTATTACTAAGTAAAAATTCTTACCTAAGTCTTCCATTCATCGATGTGGGTGTAATAAGATACAATACGCAAGAAGGTCCATTTCTGGACAATGCACTAGGTATCGGTGCTGGTCTCAGCTTCGAAACTACGGCAGGTATTTTTCAGTTTTCTATAGCTGTAGGAAGACAAAAAGAAATCCCATTCGACCTAGGAAAACCTAAGGCACATATAGGGTTTGAGAGTTTGTTCTAATAAAATACCACTTGAACTCGAGATCGTCGCATAACTACCACCGGGTTGCGCCTTAAGCAAAAGTTCAAATGGTATAAATTTTTTTCGGCTGTTATAGATTCTAGAAACAGCAGACTAGATTTTCTTTCTCTACATATTTCAGTAAGATGTCAACGAGTTCTTGTGCACCAGTATTTTTATTCATAGTGCTCCAGTCCCCACATTCTTTAAGAATAGTTCTCTTATAATACTCATCTTCTTCTATATACTTGTAAACAGAAAAAGTTGTAATCCCAGCATCGAAACATGTTGATTCTCTCTCAGACAGATCCTCCGAAATAGTGCCTATAGCATTTAATATTTTATCGAGATCATCTTCTTCTATTAGCTCATCATCTGCAATAGAAAAACTTAGATTTTCTTCTGCATCAGTCAGTCGAAGAATACCTTCGTCATTAGTAAGCTTAAATGAGATTTCATCCGTCTGACCAATTAGATTGTAGATGTGTATCTTTCTATCTGCTGTGAAATAAAGATTATAAACTTGAGGGCCCCAAGCATAATTAACATAATTTATTTCCCCTATAATCTGATCGTCTATTTTTTGTTGATGATTCGTTTCATCCTTAGAGCAGGATATGAATAGAACTAACCCTAGCAGAAATGATAATAACTTAAATTTTCCCATATCGAGTAATTTTTTGAAACTTGTTAGTGAAAAGAAAAAGTGTACAGATCTGATCTAACTGATCGTATATAGAAAGGTAGACTAGTAATCTCCCACAAGAGGTTGGGTCTGTCAGGATTTTTTTCTATTTTTTAAGGTAGAAAGTATTTTGAAGAAAGGGGAATTGTACTTTTTTACTTTGACATATTGCATCTTTCTTGCTCCGAAGTTCTTCCGTACCCTTTCTATCCCTGGAATCATACTACCCTCGAAGTCAAATCTTTTAAGTCCTAAATTTGTCGATGCATACTGAATTAGATGCCATGCAAGATATACACCAGAACCACTTTTTCTAAACACGGGATCATCTCCTGCAATATGGTAGTAGGCACATTTTTCGTCCCAGCAAAGCATAGCAACACTGTGAATATTTTCTTCTGAATCTACAGCAAAAAATAGTTTTGCCTTTCCAGCCTTTAGTAATGTACTGGTATGTTTTCTGAAGTATGCTACAGTGTAAGGAACAGCGATCTTTTGTCTGATAAATGATTTTGCATGAAGTGCATAGAAAGTGTCTATTTCTTTTCGCGTTTCTATAGTGACTTGATTTTTAGCTTTTGGGAATTTGTTATTTCTGTAGTCGCTACAGATTCCTTTATATATTTTATCTATATCTCCCAGATGATCTAGGACATAAGAATATTGCGGTAAACTGTAAGGTGCAAAACGATACGGTAAGTTAAGTTCTGATATATTATAATAATAATTTTGTTCAAAATAAGAAAAAGAGGGGAGCTTACTTAGGAAGGTATTTAAGATTTTTTCTCTTTCTGATGTGGAGAGTTTATCTGAGAATATGGGACCCATCCATTTACATAGATCAGGATGCGTTATATAGTTGAAAATTGCTTTCTTTTTTTTGTAATAGACAAATGCTGCAAGAATTTCTTCATCAGATTCATAGACCATCACTTCCCACGCTGAGTCTACTAGGGAATCGAGAAAAACAGACTGCTGATGCAATGGGATATATTGCTTCTGCTCTAGTAGTTTATATTTCGATTTGTCTGTAAAGATCACTTTTTTCTGATCATGTTAATACCATCCCGAAAAGGGAGGATAAAGTTTTCTACTCTATCATCATGTAAGACTTTCTTATTGAACGCATCTAGCTCCATCGTCATGCTATCTCTTTTCTTTGCGATTACCTTTTCTGACCACAATATATTATCCGCTAAGATAAGACCTCCTTTTCTAAGTTTGTCTATGAGTAGATCAAAATAGATAGAGTAATCTCGCTTAGAGGCATCTATAAAGATAAAATCAAATGTCATATCTAAGAAGGGAATTATTTTCTTCGCGTCACCATGGTGTAATTCTATTCTGTCTTTATATTTTGATTTGTCAATGTTTTTCTGTGCTTGATAAAGTATTTCTTCATTGTGGTCTACACTGATTATCTTACCATCAGGTGCCAGTCCTTCAGCCATACATAGGGTAGCATAACCTGTAAATGTTCCTAGTTCTAAAATATAGGAAGGTTGTATGAGATGGCAGATCATAGCTAACAATCTTCCTTGTAGAGGCCCTGAAAGCATCTGGGGTAAGATCGTTTGTAGATATGTCGTTCTTTCTATGTCTTGTAATAGCTCTGAGATAGGCTCAGAGTGATCTACACAATATTGGTATAAGTCTTTATTGATTTGTATCATAAGATTTACTCTTGGAGATAAGTGGAAATATAAATACACTAGAAAGAATAATGCCTACGCCTATATAGAAAGAAGTATTGAGATCCTGGTGTTCTTTCAGTATAATAATAGCAAGTAATATGCCATACAGTGGCTCTAGATTGAAGATCAGGTTAGAACTAAAAGTAGATATATAATTCAGCGGTCTGAGTGAGAGTAGAAAGGCGAGAGTAGTACAAAAAAGAGATAGAATAAGTAGATAAATCCAGTCGTTCTCTTGCGGCCAAAAATTAGTAAAACTTCCATTGACATACAAAACCAACAAAACAATACTGCAGGTAATTGTGGCAGATGAGAGTTCTAGGCAACTGATTTCTATCTCTTTGCCCTTCATAATATGCTTTTTGTTTAGGGTAGAAAACCAAGCAACGAGGGCGGATGCTATAAGCCCGACCCATATACCATTATGCATGCTTACATCAGTAGCTTGCGCTATCAGATAGATCCCAGGAATGACAAAAAGGCCAGTAAGGATCTCAGCAGCCTGGAAACGATGCTTCATAATATAAGGCTCTAACAGCGCCGTAAAAATAGAAATAGTACCCATACAAGCGAGAGCAATACTAGCTTTAGCAAGTTTAATAGAGCTATAAAAACATACCCAATGAGCGGCGATAAGGAAACCTATGAATAGATAACTGCGTATTTGGGCTCGGGAAAAACATCTGATAAAACTTATATTTCTAAGGATTAGCAAAAAGCTTAGGGAAGTGATCAGCACCCTCCACCATACCAGAGACAGGGCAGAAATAGAAATAAGATCCCCTAGGATGGCTGTGAAGCCATATAATACAACAGAAATATGTAGCTCTATATAAGCTCTTAACTTATTATCTATCACTCAATTACGTATAATCAAATCATTTTTTTGTTATCTATCAGGCATAGATATCATTTTTATAGGACGCTTAATAATTTTTGTAGTAATATTGTGTAATTAAAATTGAGAAGCTATGGTTATTAATAAGGGAGATAAAGCGCCCGATTTTACGCTTAGAAATACGGATAAGGAAGAAGTGAGCTTATCATCATATGAAGGAAAAAAAGTAGTCGTTTTGTTTTTTCCTCTAGCGTTTACAGGCGTTTGTACCGAAGAATTATGCTCAGTTAGAGATGATATCAAGGTATATGAAGGTCTAGATGCTGAAATAATTGCAATTTCAGTAGATTCTTTGTTCACATTAGAAAAATTCAAAGCAGAGCAATCTTATAATTTTCCACTTTTGTCGGATTTTAACAAAGATGTTAGTCGATCTTATGGAACTTTATACGAGAATTTTGTCTTAGATATGAAGGGAGTATCAAAAAGATCTGCATTCGTGATAGACGGTAAGGGCGTGGTTAGATATGCAGAAGTACTAGAAAGTGCTGGAGATCAACCTAATTTTGTAGCAATACAAGAAGTATTAAAAGAAATATAAACACCTAAATATTATCAAATGAGTAAACTTACTACGGTAAATGAGCTGGATGAACTCCTTTTAGAGGAGGAATTAGCAACCAGCACCCTACGTTCCCAACTGATAGTTTACAATGATGATTATAATACCTTTGACTGGGTCATCCAATGCTTTATAGAAGTATGTGGACACACATTTGAACAGTCTGAGCAATTATCATTAATTGTACATTTTAAGGGAAAAGCTATTGTAAAAACAGGAGCAATAGAGGAATTGAAACTTATCAAAGACGAATTAATAAACAGAGGACTTTCTGCAGTAGTAGAATCTTTTGTTGAAGAATAAGCTAATTATTATTAGTTTCGAAGGCATAATCCAATATAGGTTATGCCTTTTTTTTTGCCACCAGAATTCCCCCATTTCCCTCACCCCTTTCATGCAGATGATGACGGGGTACTCGCCTTATGCAATGATCTCTCTCCTGATAGACTATTGCTGGCCTACACCTTCGGGATATTTCCATGGTACAATGAGGGAGAAGATATTTTCTGGTTCTATACCCATCCACGTTGCGTTATAAAACCTAGAGATGTCAATGTTTCTAAGAGTATGCGATCATATTTCAATCAGAAAAAATTTCGGATCACCTTAGATACTTGTTTTGAGCGGGTGATCACGCATTGTCAGCAGACTAAGCGAAAAGGGCAGGGAGGCACTTGGATCACAGAAGAGCTAAAAGCTAGTTTCCTAGTATTACATGAGCGAAAATATGCCCATTCCGTAGAGGTATGGGAAGGCGAAGACTTAGTAGGAGGGCTTTATGGTATGTCAATCGGTAAAGTGTTCTTTGGAGAATCTATGTTTGCACTGCGAAGTAATGCATCTAAATTTGGATTTATTAGTCTATGTAAAATATTGGAAAAGCAGGAGTTTACTTTGATAGATTGTCAACAGCGCACGACACATATGCTGAGAATGGGAGCAGTTACCATTCCCAAAGAAGCTTTTTTCTATCATCTTAAGGCTAATACTTTACAGGAAAGTCATACACATGCATGGACGAGATGGCTAGATGACAACTAGTTATATGTACGAATTTATTATCCTAAGTATTCATTTGCTATTATCCTCCAATAAGCTAAATTTGCATGAATTTAATCCTCTGGATGATACATTGCAATAAATTTTCCTTAGATAACGGCCTGAGAGTAGTCCTCCATCAGGATAAGTCATCGCCTCTAGTAGCGGTAAATTTGCTCTACGATGTTGGGTCTAAAGACGAAGATCCAGAGCATACAGGATTTGCCCATCTGTTTGAGCACCTTATGTTCAGTGGGTCTAAGCATATACCAGATTTTGACACGCCTATCCAGATGGCTGGAGGAGAAAATAATGCTTACACGAACGCTGATATAACGAACTACTACAATATTGTTCCAGCTAATAATTTAGAAACTGTATTGTGGTTAGAGTCAGATAGGATGAAGGATTTAGCCTTCAACGAAAAAGGCTTAGCTATACAGAAAAAAGTTGTCCTAGAAGAATTTAACGAGACCTGCCTGAACCAGCCTTATGGTGACGTATGGCATCATATATCCGCACTAAGTTATCAAGAGCATCCTTATAACTGGCCGACTATAGGTAAGGTGCCAGAGCATATAGACCAAATCAATATGCAGGAGGTAAGATCTTTTTACAATAAGTTTTATGCTCCGAGTAACGCTATCCTTGTATTAGCAGGAAATATAGAATATGCTGATGTTATTGGATTAGTTCATAAGTGGTTCGGAGACATAGCACCTGGTGTAAAACCAGAGCGTAAACTAAAGCAAGAACCTAAACAAACACAACAAAGATATCAAGTTGTGGGATCTGATGTAAGCGCTACGGCACTATATATGAGCTATCATATGTGTGCAAGAAATCATCCAGATTTTTATGCTTCTGATTTGCTTTCAGATATTCTAAGTAATGGTAGGTCTAGCCGATTTTTCCAAAAACTATATAAGAAAGAAAAAATATTCTCTTACGTCGATGCGTATATTACGGCCTACTTAGATCCAGGCCTGTTTGTTATCGATTCTAAATTGTTAGAAGATACGGATGTAAATATAGCTATAGAAAAAATTAAGGATCAGCTAGAGGATATTAAGCAGAACGGCATAACAATAGAAGAGCTAGAAAAAGTAAAAAATAAAAACATAAGCTCCCTACACTATTCTGAAGTTTCTATTCTCAATAAAGCGATTAATCTTGCGTACTACGAATTACTAGGAAACGCAGAACTTATTAATCAACAGGAATCTTTTTATATTAACACCACCTCAGAAGAGATCCAAGCACTTGCAAACAAAATGTTTCAGGAGGATAATTGTTCTATTCTAGTCTATGGACCTAAAGATGCTTAGTAGTTATGGTATAATATTATTCTTTTGATTCGTTATTAAGATGAACCATGACGATTAATGTGATAAAAAGGCATAAGCATCATATATAATTTTTATGGACAGAAGAAAATTTATAAATACTGCTTTCTATGGGACTACTGGGATAGGTCTAATGACGGGTCTTTATACTTGGCAGATTGAGCCATTTTGGTTAGAATTTGTCCAGCGAAAAATGCCCATTATAAATCTACCTGCACATCTACATGGGAAAACACTAATGCAAATCAGTGATATGCATGTGGGTAATCGATTCGATTATAATTATATCATTAAGTCATTTTTAGAAGCTCAAAAATATGATCCTGACTTTGTAGTTTACACAGGAGATTATGTCAGTTACGAAAATGATGAACAGTATGGTCAATTAGAAGAGGTATTGAAATATGCTGTAGAAGGTCGGTTTGGGACTGTAGGAATTTTAGGAAATCATGACTATGGAAATAACTGGTCCGAGCAATCTGTAGCAGATAGAATTTCTCGTTTATTAGAAAAAGCAAATATTGGTATTTTAAAAAATCAACAAAAAGATATCTATGGGTTAAACTTTATTGGATTGGATGATTACTGGGGGTTGAATTTTTCTCCAGAAAAGATAATGAGGAACTATGATAGGCGGAAAGCTAATGTAGTACTTTGTCATAATCCAGATGTATGTGATCTAGATGTATGGAATAATTATAAGGGATGGATATTAGCTGGGCATACACATGGTGGACAATGTAAGCCTCCTTTTTTGACTCCTCCTGTATTACCTGTGCAGAATGAAAAGTATTCCTCAGGCGAGATAGATTTAGAAGATGGAAGAATGCTGTTCATTAATAGAGCAATTGGTCACTTAGTCCAGGTAAGATTTAATGTCCGACCCGAGATTACTATCTTCAAGCTGGAGCAAGCCTAACAAGCATATGATTCAGTAAAAAAAGCAGATTATATATGTCACTTATATAATCTGCTTTTTGCATGTTATCAGATCTTTTGTAGAAATCCATTAACCATTATCTAGCAATTGTAAATCGTTTTGCTATTCTATTCATATCACCGATTTTCATAGAGGCTGTGTAGATTCCTACCTTATATTCTTGTACATCTAGAGGGATGTCGTCACTCGTGATTTTATCTATCTTCTGACTGGTAATTAGCTGGCCAGACATATCGTAAATTTCTAGTGATAATGTTTTTCCAGCATGTTCTTTTAGATTGATATTTAGCTGGTCAGCAGTAGGGTTAGGGTATACAGAAACTGTTGCAGATGCTACGTCAAAATCGGCATTTCTTGTAGTTGCTTTTTTCTCCTTAGATTTTAGTATAGTACCTTTGATCGTTAAGTAGCTTACTGCTGGATCCGTATTAGCTGTTATAGATACTCTCTTACTTTGAGTTCCTTTTTTGCCTTTGGAGTCAAACTGTACGAGCATCTCAGCCGTTTCGCCTGGCATGATAGGTTCTCTAGGCCACTCAGGTACCGTACATCCACAAGAGCCTTTTGCATTTGTTATGATGAGCGGTGCTTCTCCAGTGTTTGTAAACTGGAATACATTCTGGATTTTCTCCCCTTCTGTTATTTCACCCCAAACGAAAGTATTTTCTTCAAATTCGATGGTGGTGATAGGAGAGGCTAAATCTTCAGCGGTATTTTGCTGAGCTAGAGATAGAGTAGAGATAAATAAAACCAAGTTGAATAATAAGATCATTGTTTTTTTCATGATATTAATTTTTTTTAATTAAATAATTGCACAAACTATATTAGAAGATCCAGCTATAAGTTACGAAAATATACTCGGTAACTACTAGTATAATTTGTATTACAATCCAAAACTACGGATACTTACATGCGCTTTGTCACAAGGATATGTTAATAAGATACTAACGGTAGATATGATCTACGAAGCTTTCTAAAATATAGATGAACGTAAGGATTATTATGGTGTACCGGATCTCGATTTATTCTGTAAACATCTATACATGTTAAAGGGAAATCGTAATATAAAAATACATGATTAGCATGGCAACTATTGTGATATCTACATCGTTGTATAAGTAGTAAAAGAAAAGAACAGATCATAGCTGTATGATCGATACTTATTTTGCTTTACATCGCTGAATCAAAAATGAATTCTATGAAAAAAGCATTTACACTTCATCATCCAATTATCATTTTTGGATTTCCATTCTTACTCCTTTCTTTACTTGTTCTCGTTTCTTTAAATCCCTTACTAATTATAGACACCCCATCCTCTAGTTTTTACAATGGACTTATTTTAGATTTCATTATTACTGTACCGTTCTTTTATTGCTTACTGATAAGGAAAAAAGAGATACCCAAAATAACAATTATCTCTTGCTCTATTATAGGTCTACTTATAGCTAAGCAAGTAATTCCTATTAATCATCAGTACTTGTTACAACTTATTATACAATATGGACTTCCTCTACTAGAACTTATAGTTGTAGCCTATGTGGGATACAAAATGTTCTTGATTAGAAATAGAACTAAAGCGCTTGCAGGTCAGCAAGATGATTTGTTCTCTAGACTTAGAACAGCTTGTACAGAAGTTCTTCCTGGTATAGCAGGGACATTACTTGCTACGGAGATAGCGGTAATTTATTACAGTTTATTCTGTTGGAAAAAGAAAAGGCTTTTTGCTGATCATTATAGTTATTACAAAAAGAGCGGGATATATATGATCATAAGCACGTTCCTATTTCTTATCATCATAGAAACTGGTGTCATGCATCTCTTACTCCACAAGTATACGCCGATCTTAGCGATGGTCTTGAGTGCTCTTAGCATATATACTTTATTACAAGTTATCGCGCTGATGAGATCCTTTACTAAACTTCCTATAGAAATAGATCTTGAAAATAGAAAGCTCAAACTGAGGTATGGATTCTTCTCTGATTGCCTAATTGACATAGATAATATAGAGCATATTGTAGCTACGAGTAGAGCCATAGAAAATATAGATGGTGGGATCAAGTTATCTCCCTTAGATATGTTAGATACACATAACTTAATTGTTCATTTAAAAAATGAAAGTATTCTAAACGGCCTATATGGAAGAAAAAAACCATTTACTGCAATTGCGATATATATAGATGAGAAAGAGAAATTTCTAAATTCTATAAATGCACTAATCAAGTTATAAAGTAATTTAAGTTTCGGTACTCGATTAGAGCTTGTTTTTTCGGTTTAGCTTTTTCGATTTTCTGGAGTGTATAGAAACTGCTTAAGCCTTGATTTTTGCTACTTTGTTATCAAGAATAAAGTAGCAAAAGCTTGGGGTGAAGAAAAATCATAAGTTCAATCAGTGCAAGCCTAAGTAATTAGGTTATTTATATTTCTTAAGCCGCGAATAAATTGTGTAACCACTAAAAAGTAATGCTTTCGATATTATCGAATCTAGTAATTTTATAGCTATCGAAACTATAGTAATATAAGCTACAGTGCTGTAACAAAGATAGATTAACTTAACACTTCTAAGTGATAATAGTATTCTGGCGTACTTCTAGGTCAGGATAATAAAATTAATGTAAATTCGTCCCCTCTAAATATGTACTATGAATATTGTAATCGTAGGTCCTGCATATCCTTATCGTGGCGGTATTGCTGATACAAATGAGTCTTTTGCGAGATCTCTTGTAGGTAATGGGCATGAGGTAACTATTGCAACGTTCAAATTACAGTACCCATCTTTTTTATTTCCTGGCAAGACACAATATTCAGAAGCTGAAGCACCAGAGGATCTAAAAATTTACAGATGGATAAATACAGTAGTGCCTACCAATTGGTTTTCTGTAGCTAGTAAAATAAATAGATTAAAACCTGATTTGGTTATATTTAGATATTGGATACCCTTCCTAGCGCCTTGCTTAGGCACCATAGCAAGGAAGCTAGACACAAAAATTTGTAAGATCGCCATGTGTGATAATATTATTCCTCACGAGAAAAGAATAGGGGATAGCCGTCTGACTAAGTATTTTGTCAATTCATTTAATGGATTCATTACCTTGTCCAGAAAAGTAAAGGAAGAATTAGAAAGTTTTACAACAAGACCTACTAGTTTTTTTCCTCATCCTATCAATGATAATCTTGGTAAAAAACTGGATAGAGATAAAGCTTTAGGGTACTTAGGTTTAGATCCGGCATATACCTACTTGTTATTTTTCGGAATGGTAAGAAAGTACAAGGGCTTAGATCTTATGATAAAGGCTATGGGAGACCCTAGACTGAAGCAGCGAAAACTTAAGCTTATTGTGGCTGGTGAATTTTATGATGATCCAGCGATCTATGATGAGATGATAGATGCGCAAGGAGTCAAGGAAAAGATAATTATTAGAAATGAATTTGTCCCTGCTGGAGAGATTCCATATTATTTTTCTGGCTCTGATCTACTAACACAAACTTATCATACAGCAAGCCAGAGTGGTGTTACACAGATAGCCTATCATTTTGACCTGCCAGTTCTGGTTACAGATGTGGGAGGATTATCAGAATTTATTCCACATAACGAGGTAGGATATGTTACGGAGAAAGATCCAGAAGATATTGCGGGCTATATCGCAGATTTTATAGATAATAATCGAAAGCAATATTTTAGTGAACAGATAAAAATTGAGAAAAAGAAATATAGTTGGGATGCCTTTTGTAGAGAGGTTATTATTTTGACAAAACAACTCCAGAAAGTAAAATAGCATGTATAAGTTTCATCAAGATAAGTCTACGTATTTTCAGTGGCAGTATAGAACTTCAGCTGAGTACATTATTCCGTTTATAAGTGAGCATATCGATCTAGAAGAGCCAAAAAAAATCCTAGAAATAGGATGCGCAGAAGCTGGAGTGCTAAAGGCATTTACAGAAAAAAATCATAAATGTATAGGTATAGAATTGAATCCTAACAGAGTCAAAATGGCTAGAGCATTTCTAGCAGAGGAGATATCTGCTGGTTTATTAGATATAGTAAGCAGCGATATTTATGATATTGATATGAGTAATGAAGATTATAAGTTTGATCTTATTATTCTCAAAGATGTTATAGAACATATACATGATCAAAATAGGTTTATGCGTAAGTTAGGGCATATGTTGAAACCTGATGGCCTTGTCTTCTTTGGATTTCCTCCGTGGCAAATGCCCTTTGGTGGGCATCAGCAGATTGCAGATAAAAAAGTAGTTTCTATTTTGCCTTATTTTCATCTTCTACCTATGTCTTTATATAAGATAGTATTAAGATTATTTGGCGAGAGCCCGAAGCGTATTGCTGAGTTAGTAGAAATAAAAGAAACAGGAATATCGATAGAAAGATTTCAGAAAATCATTAAAAAAGAAAAATTTACAATTCTAAAAAAGCAATTTTTTCTAATCAATCCAATATATCAGTACAAGTTCGGGCTGAAAGTAAGAAAACAAAATAGTCTATTAGGAAAGATTCCATTCCTTAGAAATTATCTTACAACTTGCGCTTACTATCTTATCAGAAAGCCTAGGTAGATAATGGATATTATATCTCTTCCGTGAAGAATAAGGTCTCTAAATCAGCTTAATAACCTTAATTATTATGACATTATTATCTGCAGTGATACACTTATCGTTTGATTGTAAACACTTGTTGATTCTATTTTATAATCATCTTTGATTAATATATATTTGATCTCTCCCAAAGAGTTAATGAGTATTTAATCCAACGTTTTCAATTATAATAATTGTTTACATTCTTTATTAAACAAATAGAGGATAGTAATGATGTTGCTAAAAGTGATAATTTTTGCAAATGAGCTATTGTTTTTATATGAGTAAATTTTGACATATAGGATATAGCATTTTAGGAATTTGTCTCTGTAGTAATATATAAATAAAACGTTGAATTTTAATATAGATTTAATTTTAGCATACCTAACTCTTTTAACCATTAATAAAACTATCACCTAATTTACATAATAGCATAATGTTGTTATTATGCAATGAGACTAGACACATCGATTAATGTAAATTCTTAATCGGAATTTTACATATTACTAACCTATTAAATGCTTATACTTATATGAGCATATAATTTTATTGAGATTAAAATGAAGAAAATAATACCCTTTTTCAAAATCAGTATCATTATTATGATACTCTGTCAAGTAAGTCTGAATGCTCAACATATTTCGGATTTTACATCTATACCTGATCAGAATGAGAATGGTACATTGAAAGTACCTTCCACTCATAATTTCCAGTATTTAGTATATCAAGGTGAATATGGCACACTGGACAATTTTGATTTTACCGCTTTTGTGCCTATTGCAAACTCTAGTAGTAACGGTTATTTAAGTTTAAACCATGAGCTTGTAGACGGAGGCGTTACTGTGTTTGACATACAACAGAACACTTCTTCTAAAGTATGGTCCCTATCTAATAATAAGGCTGTAAGATATGGAGAGGTAAATAGACCATGTAGCGGGGCTATTACCAGCTGGGGATCAGTACTTTCTGCAGAAGAAAGTACTTTAGGTAGGATCTTAGAAGTGGATCCAGCAACAGGTAGTTCCATATGGAGATATCAGTTAGGTAGATTGGCTCATGAAAACGTAGTAGAGAACCTAGATAATAATAGAACCTTTTATACAGGGGAAGATACAGGTAGTGGAGTTCTTTTGAAATTCGTAGCTGATAATCCTGGAGACTTAAGCTCTGGAACTCTATATACATTAGATGTGAATAATGCTGAAACAGCAGGTACTTGGATCCAGATTCCTAATAACAGTAATACGAATACACACCAAGTAGCACTCAATGCGGGTGCAACCACATTCCCAGGAATTGAAGATGTAGAAATTAGTCCTATAGATGGAAAAGTAGTTTTTGCAGTGAAAGGATCAGGTTCTATATATAGATTCATAGAGAATGACCCATTAGCGGGAGGTACCGTAAGTTCATTCGAAAAATATGTAGAAAACACAACTTATAATACAGGAAATGGAAATGCAAATTTTGGAACAGGTGTAGATAATCTAGCGTTTGATAACCTAGGAAATCTATGGGCTTTCCAAGATGGAGGAGATCATCAAATGTGGGTGATAGATGCTAATCATACACCTGCAAATCCAATGGTAAAATTATTTGGACAAACACCAGTAGGGGCTGAACCTACAGGCATAACATTTTCTCCGGATCATAATTATATGTTTATGTCAGTACAGCATCCTTCTAGTAATCCAGGATCTACGCAGAACGATGTTTTTGGGAACACGATTACTAGTAATACATTGGGCCTAGATTATGCAGTAGTGATAGCTAGAAATGAAACATGGGCAGCAAGTAACGCTAATTCGGTTTTAGATGATTTTAGTTCTGCATGTGCCATAGAAACAATACCTAATGGAATAGAAGTATCGGGGACTAGCTATGATCCTAATCTTGATAGGATATATACAATCTCAAATGGGAATAACGAGACGGATAGATACCTGAACGTGTTAAATCGAAATGGGAGCTCTAGTCCAACTAACGCAGGAACAATAGATCTAGAAGGATTTCTAGATCCTGAAGGTATGACCCATATTTCAGGAAATCAATTTGCTATCTCTGACGAAAATGCAAATGCTATATACGTTTTTGAAATTACAGCTGCCACAACAACTATCGTTAAATCAAATACTACTGAAATAACGATCAATAACCTAAGTCTCGCAACGAATCAAAGCTTAGAAGGAATTACATACTCAGCTATCGATGATAGAATGTATTTTATCGAAGAGGGAAATGATATTAACAATGCAGCGAATAATCCTCAGCTTTATTATATCCCTAACTTTAGTACTGTTAGTGGTTCTGTATCTGCTACCACGATATCTTTTAATCTAACAGATTTTGCGGTATGTGGGAGTAACTTTGATTTTGCTGGAATATCAATTTTACCTGATGGCACTTTATTAGTTGTAAACCAAGTTTGTAGAGAACTATTTTCAATAACTCTTAATGGAAATTCAGTCGCTGACGTTGATAATTTATCACTAGGGCATGCGCAACCAGAAGGCGTTATTGTTGTCTCTGAAAATGAATTTTGGGTAGTAGGGGAAGATGATGAAATACAATTATTTGTTAAACCAAATGTGACTAGCTGTGATGATGGAAGTGCATGTACTACAGGGGAGACCTATGATAGTAATTGCGGATGTACAGGTGGCGTAATCCAGGATAGTGATAACGATGGCGTCTGTGATGCTGAGGACTGTGCTCCTAACGATGGATCAGTTTATGAAGGTGCTATTTGTAATGATAACGATCCATGTACGACCAATGATGTGCTAGATGATATATGTAATTGTGTGGGGACACCATCTCCAGACAGTGATAATGATGGCGTCTGTGATGCTGAGGACTGTGCCCCTAACGATGGATCAGTTTATGAAGGTGCAATCTGTGATGATGGAGATGCTTGTACTACAGGGGAGACCTATGATAGTAATTGCGGATGTACAGGTGGCGTAATTCAGGATAGTGATAATGATGGCGTCTGTGATGCGGAGGACTGTGCTCCTAACGATGGATCAGTTTATGAAGGTGCAATCTGTGATGATGGAGATCCTAATACAACTAGTGACATATATAATGCTACATGTGTTTGCGTAGGTATTCCGTCTAGCACTTGTGGTTATTTAGATTCAGACTATGAGAGCTTTGAATCTGGTTTAGGAATATGGAATCAGGTAAGCGTTGATGATCTAGACTGGACTGTTAATTCTGGCAATACGCCATCTTCAAATACAGGACCATCGAGTGCCTCTGATGGTAATAATTACATCTATCTAGAAGCATCTGGTAGTGGTGGAAATCCAGGTAAAACGGGAATTTTAGTTTCTGATTGTTTCGAAATACCTACAACAGGTGGAGCTCAGATAACTTTTGATTACCATATGTATGGAACTTCATCCCAGATGAACTTGACACTTGAAGTGAGCATAGATGATGGAGCAAGTTGGATAAGCCTATGGACTAATCAGGGAGATCAAGGAAATCAGTGGAATGAACAGGTTGTTGGATTATCTCTGTATGTCAATATGCCTATCATCCTAAGATTTGTAGGTGTCACAGGAGAAACATGGAGTGGAGATATTTCTTTAGATGCTATAGATATAGAAGTAAACGGTTGCGACGAAGTGGGGGATGCATGTAATGATAACGATCCATGTACGACTAATGATGTGCTAGATGATTTATGTAATTGTGTGGGGACACCATCTCCAGACAGTGATAATGATGGCGTATGTGATATAGTAGATTGCGAGCCTAATAATGCAACAGTATACCCTGGAGGACCTTGTGATGATGGTAATGTTTGTACGGTAGGAGATACATTGTATGAGGCAGACGGAGTTTGTGATTGTATAGGAAATATAATAGATAGCGATAATGATGGCGTCTGTGATGCTGAGGACTGTGCTCCTAACGATGGATCAGTTTATCTAGGTGCTCCTTGTGATGATGGAAATCCGAATACTCCTATTGATGCTATAGATATAAACTGTAATTGTACAGGAATAGATTATATTTCTGATTTTGGAGTACTATGCTATTCCATCAACTCTAGTTATAATGATTCAGAAGAATTATTGTTTAACGGTAGTACCTATGAGGAGAGTACAGACATAGAATTGATATTTGATGTGAATAGAGGAAACCAGGTTGTTGGTCTTAGATTTGAGAATGTTAATATTCCTGACGGTGCAACGATTGTAGATGCTAGTATACAGTTTACAAGTGACGAGCTGAACTCCGTATCAACTAACCTTGTAATAGAAGGTGAAGCGGCGGATAATTCTGCGCCGATCACAGAAGGTGTAAATGTTATTTCTTCTAGAGTAAGAACGTCTACAGCTGTAGCGTGGGCTCCACCAGCGTGGATTTCTGTCGGAGCAAATGGTACTGATCAGAAGACTCCAGATCTAGGAGGAATTGTACAAGAAATTATAGATAGACCTGGTTACATCAATGGTGGAGCCATGACATTTATTATTTCTGGCACAGGAGAACGTACAGCGGTTTCTTTTGATAAGAACCCTGATCAAGCTCCGAAGTTATGCATTGTGTACCATCTTGCACAAGCCTTTGAATGTAATAATTTCTACTATAGTACTAATTTCGAAGCTGGACTTGGCGCATGGAGTGATGGAGGTATCGATTGTAGAAGAAGTATCAATGATAGCCAGTATGCTGACTCCGGAGATTATTGTGTACGTCTTAGAGATAATACGAATACTTCTGTCTTAACTTCTGATATTATTAATGGTTCTAACACGGATTTAATAAATGTAAGTTTTAGTTACATAGCGAACAGCATGGAAATTGGTGAAGATTTTTGGTTGCAGATTTCTACTGATGGCGGAGCGACGTATACTATAGCTGAGGACTTCGTAAGTGGTGTTGACTTTGTCAATAATGTACGAGAATTTGAAACTGTATCATTATATGGTCCTTTTAGTAATAATGTTAGATTAAGGTTTAGATGTGATGCAAGTTCAAACGGAGATTATGTATATATTGATGATATAGTAGTAGATTTATGCAATGGATTTTATTTTTTACAAGATCCTGAAAACTTAGAAACTGAACTTAGAAGTGAGATAACAGTAGATGAGCTTACGATGAAAGTTTATCCTAATCCAGTAACGATGGGAGACGAGTTAATTATAGAGATGCCTTCAGATATAGAATTTGAGGATCTTTCCATATTCAGTATAGACGGAAAGCGTGCGGCTCAGGTAAAATACAATGGTACAGGAAAATATAGGATTCCAACTTCTTATATTTCGCAAGGAACCTATATGATTAGACTGCAGACCATATCGGAGGTAATCCATAAGAAAATCATGGTTATAAATTAAATATCTAGTCAAATTAATTGTAGAACTTAATCTTAACATCCTTAATATTGAAAAGGCTGCCAAAATAATGGCAGTCTTTTCTTATACTTGACAATTATTCACAAATCATGTACTTGATTTGTGAATAATTTAAATGAAACATATAACACCCCTAAATTGATAATACTACAGCGTTATATATTCCTATTAATGCTATATGCAACTAGCCTGCAGCTAAAAGGTCAGTTCCCTATGGAATTAAGACTGACAACTCAGGATGGTCTGCCTAGTAATTCTGTGTATCGAGCTATACAAGACGAAGAAGGCATTATGTGGTTTTGTACAGAAAAAGGACTTGCCAAATTTGATGGTTATGAATTTACCACTTTCAATACGAATAATGGTCTACCTCATAATGATATTTTTGACATTCATCTACATGATGATAAAATCTGGTTATCAACTTTTGACTCCATCTCTTATATTAAGAACGAAAAGGTAATAGGCATAAAGAAGCCAGATGAACTGAGAGCCTTCTCACTATACAAATATTTTTTCGAGAGTGATGACATGCATTTAATTTATTTCCCCAAAGCAAAGAAGTACTATAGGATTATTAACGATTCTCTGGTATTACTAGAATTACCTTTAGAAGAAAGATTTTTATCAATTGCGTCAGAACAAAATTTCACCACTAATTATTATGATCCTGAGGAAAATATTAATTACGTGCGAAAGTATGTAAATAATAAGTTTGAAAAAAAAATCCCATTTCAGCACGACATTAGCGATTTAAAATATGAGAATATTAATATCGGTGAAAGAAAATATTTATTTCAGAAGGATTCTATTTTTATTTGGGATGGTGATTTTTTAAAATCTTATTCATACTTGGATATACTCGGAGGGACTGTGGATCATTATAATATTGTAGAGTATAAAGGTATTATAGTTATTTATGGAAAAAAGAACAATTATGTTTTAGATAAGCACTTACAGATTTTGGAAGGCTATGATTTTTTAATGGATAATGACATTAGAAGCTTTACAATAGATGATAATAATAATTTCTGGACTTGTGGATCTGAGGGTGTAGTATTTTTTCTGGACAAACATGTCGGGTGTAATTCTATAAAAATAAAGTATAAGGATGACAAGTATAGATCTATCATCAAGGATGACCAAGATAATATTTACATAGCTACAGAAGATGGTAGAATTTTAGAGGTTACAAAGAAGAATAGATTAGTTGAAAAACATGCCTTCGATTTATCTAACGTTAAGGATTGGCAAATAGACGCACAAGGTAAGTACTGTTATATTCTGGATAAAGACGTAGGAATTAAGAAGTATAATTTCTCTGAAAAAAATTCACAGGAGATATCATTCTATGAAGAAGACATTGAATATAGTTTAAAAACCTTTGATTTAAATAAGCAAGGGATGATGGCTATTGGCTATTCTTATGGCTTGTGTCTAGTTAAAAAAGATTCCTTAGAAAAAATATTTGATAAAAGAACTTATGGGGTAAAATATCAGATGGATACTTTATGGATAGGTACTACACAAGGCCTGTATAAGTATTACAATAACAAAGAAGAATTAGTCTCATTAGACGTAAAGGAGCCATATATAAAGAATATTTATTTGGATGACCATAATAGGATTTGGGCAATTCCAGATAGGACAGGTCTTTACAAGATAGAAAATGGTGAGTATCAGAACTTATCTTTTCTTGATGATTTATATATTAATAGACTTCGAGTTGATAAAAATAAAAATATATGGCTAGCGACAACTAATGGTTTGTTTTTTTTGGATTTTGATAAAAACTCTAATACATATACTAGAATAAAATATGGTTATTCTAAAGGAATAAATTCTGATAATATTGCCGATGTAGAAATTGTCGATAATAAAGTGATTGCTATCTCTGATAAAGTTCTATATATCTTAGACTTAGACAAGAGAAACAAAGAAAAGAATACTTTCTTCTCTTTTGGGAAAGTAGAAGTGAATAGAGAAGATTTCAGCGAAAAAAAATTAGATAATCTGCACTATACACAGAATGAGATTATTGTTAATTATACCTGTACGTCATTAGATGATTTTGGAAAAATACAATACCAGTGGAAATTGGAACCAACACAAAATAATTGGCAATCTACTAAGTCTAGATCTCTTCAATTTAACTCTCTTGCTCCTAACGATTATTTGTTAAGTATTAAAACCTTTGATTCTAATAATGAATTAATCCATAAGGAGAAATCATTAGCTTTCACTATTCGTTCTCCTTGGTATCTCACAAAATGGTTTCTTTTTCTTGCTGCGTTTATAATTATAGCAGCTTTTCTATATTATGATCAATGGAGAAAAAATAAAGAGAAAAAGAAAATAGAAATTGAAAATGTAATTCAGCAACAGCTCTATGATCTTAAGCTAAGAGCGGTAAGAGCTCAGATGAATCCGCATTTTATTTTCAATGCCCTTAATTCTATTCAGAAGTTTATTTTCCTGAAAAGTCCTGAAGAAGCTAATCAGTATATAGTTAAATTTTCTAAGTTGATGAGGATGATTCTAGAGTCAACTAACCAGAGTTTCACATCATTAGCAGATGAGATATACATGTTAGAATTATATGTCTCACTAGAGCAACTAAGGTTTGATAATATCTTTGATTATGATATTGTTGTAGATCCTAAGTTAGACAGAGAGCGTACGCTCATCCCGTCTATAATGCTTCAGCCGTTTGTAGAAAATGCTATCAATCATGGTTTAGCCCCTAGAATTTCTAAAGGAAAACTAAGTATAAGATTTTATGCTAGCAATCATAATTTGATATGTGAGATCGAGGACAATGGTATAGGAAGAGAAGAGTCTAGAAAAATTAGAAAATCTACGCATTCCTCTAGAGCATTAGATATAATAAAAGAAAGGAAAGAGATTCTGAAAGAGAGCGATAATTATATTATAGACTTTATTTTCGAAGATCTTTATAATGAGAAAAAAGAATCCATGGGGACTAAAATGATATTAACTTTACCATTATTACTAGACTATGAACAATAATATTACCTGTGTTATAGTAGAAGATGAAGCTAACGCTAGATTTGTGTTAGCTAAGATGTTGGCGCTATATACGCCCAATGTTAAAATTTTAGCAAAACTTGCTTCTGTGAAAGAAGGTTTAGAAAAAATTGACAAACTCGACCCAGATATAATATTCCTGGATATCGAATTATCCGATGGCAGCGGTTTCGACCTATTAGATAATATAAAGATGAAAAACCCTCATGTAGTCTTTACTACAGCCTATGACAACTATGCTATTAAAGCAATAAAATTTAATGCATTTGACTACCTACTCAAACCAATAGATCACCTAGAGCTAAAAAAATGTGTAGAGAAGTTCCGAAGTAGAAGCCATCGCAAAGAATATAATAAACTCATGGACAATTATAAAGATAATGCTAAGATAAGTGAATTGTCTAACCATAAGATTGTTATTCCTAATGGCGATAAAAAATCTTTTGTTATTATCAGTGATATAATTAAATGTACGGCAGAAAAAAGTTATACTTGGATATTTCTAAGTGATGGCACCAAGCTATTGTCTTCTAAGAACCTGGGCGAATTCGAAAAAATACTTCCTAAACCTGAAGATAGCGGAAGCCATTTTTTCCTGAGAATACATCATAGTACTATTGTAAATTCGCAATATATAAAAGCCTATAAACCTTCAGATCTTATTCTTACGCTTTCTAATGACGAAGCC
>ENA-ORXM01001161-ORXM01001161.1-marine-metagenome-genome-assembly--contig:-NODE-1161-length-38628-cov-3.851703_pt1 | contig 38628 bp, 46 predicted proteins | sample MGYA00237867_ERZ511480 | MGnify/ENA primary metagenome ERZ511480 (study PRJEB26309, sample SAMN06266103) | marine metagenome | isolation source: Algal blade | place: United Kingdom:Sidmouth, United... | reverse complement strand
TCCGGTGAGTGCCGAAACCACAGGGCGCACGGAGGAAGTGATCGGCCATTGGTTTGAATGCCGGAAACGGCGCACGGATGTGTGCTGGCGACCAAACATTCCGGTGAGGGCATGATGAATGTGCGGAATGGTGCACCGATTTCCTCAAGGACGATTCCTGAAACGGTTGAAGGGTCGCTCAAACGGCTCAAGACGGATTACATTGATCTGTACCAATTTCACTGGCCCAACCGGGGCAGCTACATGTTCCGGAAAAACTGGACCTATGATCCCTCTGGTCAGGACCCCAAGGCGGTGCTCGCCAACATGGAGGATTGTCTGGGCGCGCTGCAGCGGGAGGTCGAGCGGGGCACGATCCGCACCTTCGGGCTGAGCAACGAAAGCGCTTGGGGCCTGACGCAATTCTTCGACCGGCTCGTCATTGGCGAGGATCGCAATCTGTGCCTGCATGACATCGCCTGCGCCGTCCCCGACGATTTCCAAGGACGACAAGTTCCCTGGCAAGGCGTTGGATGCCGCTGCCACACGGGCATTCACATCCTTGCCAAGAAGGAAGTTGATGAAGGTCCACGCTGCATCCTTGTTTGCACTACCGGACGAGATACCAAGCTCCCAACCATGCACGCGATATGCCGGCGTGCCGTTGTTCGGAACAGCCGCCGCCACATAATTCAGGTCCGCATTGCGGCCCTCGATTGCTTGCGCGTGGACGCCGGGCGAGATCAGAAAACCGGTACGACCGGCGATGAATTCTTCCAGATCGACACCACCTGTGCGTGACGCCGCCCCTGGCGCCAACGCGCCCGCGTCGTTCAGATCAGTGATGAACCGGAGTGTTTCCACCACAGTCGGATTGTCGAAGTTCGGCGTCGTGCCGTCCATGATGCGCCCACCATTGCTGTAGAGCAGCGGCAGAAACGTCAAAATCGGCCCATTGGCCGGAGGCTGCGAACTTAGCGGCATACCGAAACCGGAGATGCCATTCCCCAGTGCGGCAATCGCGACTGCCTGTTGGCGAAACTCGTCCCATGTGGTCGGCGGCGCGTCGAAACCCGCCTGTGCGACCAGATCCATATTCACGTGCATAACGAACGGAAACGCATTGAGCGGAACCATCCAGATGTTACCATCAATTTCGCCAATCGGGGCTTGCACCAGATCGGCAGTCTCGAAGGAATTGTCGTCTCGCGCCAGATAGTCATCCAGCGGTTCCAGCAGCCCGATCTCGAGAAACTCGGACGTCCATGGCATGTTCAGACCCAACACGTCGGACCCGATGCCGATGGCGCTGTCGGTCACGATGCTTTCGCGGACCTTGCCAAACGGTTGGGTCACCAGCTTGACGGTGATGTCCGGGTGCGATGCCTCGAATTCTTCTACAAGGCTCTCGTAAAACCCGTCCGTGTTTTCAGCCGCAAACCACTGTAGCCACTCAATCTGGGTTTGTGCGCTGGCCGATCCCGCCCATAGCATGGCGCCCGCCATCACCGATTTCATTAAATTTGGAAACTTCATGTCTTTCCTCCTCCAGTCGTTTCACCCCGCCGGTTTTGGCGTGGTGTTGTCATTCGTTAACCCTTGATCCCGCCTGCCGAGAGGCCGGAGACAACGAAGCGTTGCACCAGCATGAACAGGATCAGGACGGGCAAGGATCCGATCACCGAAAACGCCATCATCTCGTCCCACTTGAGGCCGAATTCCCCGACCATCATGGAAATCCCGACCGGCACCGTGCGCATTTCAACCGATCGTGTGAGTGCGAGCGCGAACAGGAATTCGTTCCACGACAGCAGGAATGTATAGACGGCCGTCGAAATGATGCCGGGCAAGGCCACGGGCAAAAGCACACGGAACAGAACGCCCAGCGGGCCGCATCCGTCAATGGTCGCCGCCTCGTCGAAATCTTTTGGGATCGTATCGAGATAGCCGTTCATCATGATCACGGCGTAGGGCAGCGAAAACGTCAGATAGGTCAGGATCAGACCCCACATTGAATCGTAAAGCCGCAACCAGACGATGACACCAAAGAACGGGATCAACAGGGTAATCGTCGGTACCATCTGCGTGGTGATGACGAACAGTTTGGCAACTTTGTCGCCGAAAAAGCGGTATCGCGAGAACCCGAATGCAGCCAGCGTCCCGATGACCAACGACAACAACGTCACGACAAGCCCGAGGATGTAAGAGTTCAACAAGAACCGCCGGAATTGCGGATTTTCCAGCACCCGCACGTACCCGTCGAACGTCAGGGATTCAGGGATCAACCGCGGCGGCAGGGAAAATGTCTCGACAGTGGGTTTGAGCGACACCGACACCATCCAGATGATCGGAAACGCCAATATCAAGGTCACAACAGTCAATGCGGCATAGACCATGACACGTCGGTAGAACCGTTGTCGTTCCTCGTTCACCGAGGCGTGGTTTGTCGCTGTATCTGCCATTTCCGGTATCTCCGTTCGGCGCGTTACTGAAAGTGTGTCACCAGTTGGTAACGGACCCGTCGTGCCGCCTGAGCAATGGGGTGGATTGAACGTCTTTCGGCGGAGACGCCCGCAATGCTGCCTCATCAACCTCAACCCCAAGACCAGGGCGATCGGGGACAGCATATCGTGCGCCCTCCAGCTTCATACTGACCGGAAAAAATTCCGGCGCATCAAAGCCGCATTGTTCGACGGGTGTGTCACGGCACTCCAGCCACGCAAAATTCGCAATTGCAGCCCCGAGATGGACCGAGGCGGCGGTGCACAACGGACCAAGCGGATTATGGGGCATCAGGTCGAGGTAGTGGGCCTCGGCCCAGCCAGCAATCTTGACGGCCTCGGTTAACCCGCCGACAACGCACACATCAATTCGCAGAAATTGGGTCAAACCCGTTTCGATGTAGGGTAAGGCGTCCCATTTGGAAGCGAATTCTTCACCGATCGCAAAGGGAACATCCGTCATGCGCCGCAATTCCGAGTATGCGGCAGGGGTCTGCGCACGAATGGGTTCTTCAAGAAAATCGAGGGTCGCAGGCGGCATTTTCTGGCAGAACGACGCGGCCTCGGCCACGGATAAACGGTGATGGTAATCGACCCCCAAAACCACGTCGCTGCCCAGTTCCTCGCGGGCACGGATCATCCAGCGTGCGGTTTCGGCAATAGAGGTTCGCGGATCGAATACCTCGTCTGTGTAATGCTGTGACGGGCTAAGACGTATGCAATCCCAACCTAACCCCAAAAGCGTCTTGGCGTCCTCAATCATCTGCTGATCAGGTTCGCGAGCGGTCGACGCAAATGCCGGAACGTGGGTGCGCTGTTGCCCGCCCAAAAGGTCAAAGACCGGAACACCAAGCCGTTTGCCCTTGATATCGTGAAGCGCGATGTCGATGGCGGAAATCGCGGCCGTGATCACGCGCCCGCCTTCGAAATACTGGCTACGAAAGAGCATCTGCCAAATGCGCCCGATTGCGTCGGGGTTCACGCCGATCAACAGAGGCGCAAAATGTTCGATCATGCCGACAATGGCCTTGTCGCGTCCCGTCAGCCCCGCCTCGCCCCAACCGAACGTTCCATCCTCGCAAGTGATCTTGACCAGACACAGGTTTCTGCGCCCGACGTATGCGGCGATGGGTTCGACGGTGGCAATGCGGGTTTGTTTCATGGCGTCGTCGCGTGGCGTAATCGATGCCCGTCTTGATCGAAAAATCTTGCGCGTTCCGGTTCGAACCCGACGGTTAACTGGTCACCCGGGCGAGGAATTGCATCGTCGCGCGTTTCCGCGATCACCTGCTGGCCGCCCGCAGTGCTGCCATAGACGTATCGCGTTCCACCAAGGTTTTCGACCACGTCGACAGTAATCTCGAGCTGGACGGGGAAACCGGACCCGACCTGCAAGTGTTCCGGACGAACGCCGAGGTTCAGCGTCATGTCCTGTGACCACCCTGCCCCTTCGGGAACAACATCAAGGTGACCCATCTCTGCGCCGCTCAATCGCATACCACCATCTATGGATCCCGCGGTAACTGGTATAAAATTCATCTGCGGGCTGCCGATGAAACCAGCGACAAAGGCATTGGCCGGATCAAGATAAAGTTCCATTGGCGTGCCAGCCTGTTCGATCGCACCATCCCGCAGCACGACAATCTTGTCGGCAAGCGTAAGCGCCTCTGTCTGGTCGTGGGTCACATAGATCATCGTCGCGCCGATCTGGCGATGCAGTTTGGCCAGCTCGACCCGCATCGTCACGCGCAATTCCGCATCAAGGTTGGACAGCGGTTCGTCGAATAAAAACAGCTTGGGCTCGCGTACAATCGCGCGCCCGATGGCAACACGCTGGCGCTGACCGCCGGACAGCTGGGACGGACGACGTTTTAACAATGGTTCGATTTGCAACGTCTGCGCCGCCTCGCGGACACGCCGTTTGATGTCGTCTTTGGACAGCCCCAACATCTTAAGGCCAAAGCCGATGTTTTTCTCGACGCTCATATGCGGATAAAGCGCGTAGTTTTGAAACACCATGGATACGCCGCGCTCAACAGGTGTTGCGTCGTTCACACGACGACCATCGATACGAAGTTCGCCGTCCGTTATTTCCTCAAGCCCTGCAATCATGCGTAGCAGGGTCGATTTTCCGCAACCTGACGGTCCCACGAATACCGTGAACGATCCGTCTTCAATTGCCAGTTCAAGGCTCTCGATCACCTCGAGATCGCCGTAACACTTTTTCAATTTATCCAGCTGTAACGTCGCCATCAGATATCCTTCCAGTCCGTGCCAACGCCTTGCAGGGCGATAACGCGATGTATGTGAAGACCGTCGACATGCAGTGTCGCGATCCCTTCGGCCCAATCCCAGTCCATGTCGGTTTGCGTCAGGACATCAAAGATGCGGGCAGGTTTGTTTTTCAGTGCAATTTCAACTGACAGCGGCCCCAGCTTGGGCACGTCGTCGATCACTTCGATATGGCGAACGCCATGTTGTAAATCGTCAACCGCGACGCCGCGCACCTGTGGCCCACCGTAAAGCAGATGAAGAACAACGCGATCATGATCGGCTTGATAGGCAAGTCCGATGCGGCCACCGCTTGACAGTGTGACACGCAGCGTACGGCGTCCAATCAGACGATCAATAAGGCCCGCGATGATATATTTATAGATCGGCTGGCCGATACGCTTGTACATCGAAAATAACGGATAGGCGACATAGGCGGTCTGTGGCGTTGCCGCCACCGCGCAGCCCAGCGGAGAGGAATTCGGATCGTCTGGCGTATGCTGGTGCGATGAAAACTGCCGCCACGTCCTTTGAAAATAGGGCTGTCGCACATCGGCTAGGCTCTGCGCGCCACTCAGAACGACCTGTTCGGCCTTGCCATACATTACCGTCGCGTTCGCCGGTACCGCGTCATCAAAGGCGCTATCGACAGGCACAAAATAGGACGGATCGAAGGCGACCTCGCCCGCGTGTTTGACACCCAGATCAACTGCAAAACTGCCGTCGGGCGACAAACCGGAACGCGCGGTGGCAATAATTTTACCGCCGCCATCAGTATAAGACTTGAGCCGCGCAGCAAGTATGTCTGAAACCGGAATATCGTCGGGCAGGATCACCAGCTTGTAGCGGCCGAAATCGTCTTCGGCAGTGATCATGTCGAACGGGATGTGCAGTTCCAGCAGCATCTGCGCCGCGCCGTCATCGGCCTGCGTACTGCGCGCAGCTGCGTCAGGCATAATGTGTTCGACCGGAAGGATTGCAACGTCGCTGACCTGCATTGCACCGTCTAGATAGGGTTCAAGGGCAGCAATACGCGAATAGGCTGGCGCAATGCGGGCATAGGTGTCTGCGTTCATCTTGCCACTGGGATGCAACTGGTCCCCGATCAAACACTTGGTGCCAAGCGCGGCCATCTGTGCACATTCATAAACAAGCGCGTCGCTGCTTTTGTAGCCGCCGAATTCGCCCCACAGCGTATGAAATTTGCCGGTCTGCCCCAGCGTGTCGAACCCAAGCGTGCGGGCGAACCGCGCGCTGGTGGGAAAATGGTCATATCCCCAGCCCCCCGTTGGCAGGCTTTCGATTTCGAGATGCGAATAGGCGTCAAAATGGGCAGCAGACCGCTTTGGGATATGGCCCGCGTTGTAGAATGTCCGCATGGCGGGATGCTGTGCGCGAACGGCACTGCTCATCCGGTCACGAAACGATGCGGCGAGGGCCTGATCCTTGATCGCTCTGTCGGATGGATTTTCAGCATCCAGCCCCATCTGCTCCAACTTCGCCAGACAATTCGGACAGACGCAATCGAACCCCGTCACGATGTCGAAAAACAGACCGGGCGGATCATAGCGCCCTGCGATTTCAAGGGCCGTGTCGCGCACATAATCAAATAGCCCGTCGTGGGACAGGCACAGCGAATGCCAAGTCGCGGTCAGTTGTCCCCCCGCCGAACGATCGCCGGAATTGGGTACCTGAAGACGGTTGGTGCCGCCCATCACCCGCCATTCGGGGCGTGTTCTGGCCAAATATTCGTCCCATTGAACGGTAATGTAGATCGGCGTTTCAATATCCGCAGCGCGACAGGCCGTGACCATTTCACCCAATAGGTCGGGCCGCGCAAGATGCGGATGCGACGGGCCAACGTCGCTGGGATAATAGCCCCAACCGTGATGGCACCGCGCAAACAGGGTAATGCTGTCCACATGCGCATCTTGTAGTGTCTTCACGAAATCAGCCGCGTCGAAATCGGCCCCGACATCCGGAATACCCTCGGACGTATGAAAATCGAGGTGGACCTGACGGTACCGCAATGGGGAAAACTGGGCGGTCATTCCTTGCTTCCCGATTTCGTCTGCGCACCTGCGGTAAAGAACCGCTGGAAGATGATGAAAACCATTAGCGGGACGATTGTCGTGATGATCGCAGCCACGGCAACCTGATCCCAGTTACGGTCATAGACACCTTGAATACGCGCAAGCAGCGCGGGCAGCGGAAGTTCATCGCGCAAAAAGACGACAGGCAGCAAAAGCCCGTTCCACGTCCACATGAATTGCAGGATTCCGACCGCTGCGATCGGGGTCAGCGAATTCGGAAGGACGATGTAAAAGAACCGTGCCAACGGGCCGCATGCATCGACCTGCGCCGCCTCGATCAGCTCGTATGGAAAATCCTCGAGATAGTTTTTCACCAGAAACACAGCCCAAGCGAAAGACAATCCGGCGAATGGAATGATCACCGACCAGATGTTGTCGATCATGCCAAGATCACGCCAGAGGCGGAACAGCGGGATGATCACAACCTGATTGGGCAGAACAAATGCGTTGATGATCAAGATCAGGATCAACCGCCGAAACCGGAACTTCAGGAAATGGAACGCATATGCGGCGGCTGGTGCCAGCAGCATGGGGATGACAGTGGAAATCACCGCGATCTTGCACGAAATCCAGAATGCGTAGGCCAGCGGGTATTTGCTCCAGACTTGCGTCCATGCATCAAGGGTAAAGGTGACCGTTTCGACAGACCACCAACCAAGAATGATCTCGGAAATCGGGCGTAGCGACGTGACAACAAGGCCGATGATCGGAATGATCCAGATCAGGGCGATGATCCCGACAATCGGGACGATCCAGCGTGGGGTCCGACCAATCATTTTGCATCTCCCGTACGCTTCATAATGAGCGGGATGGACACGATGAGAACAGCAATCAGCAAGATAACCGTGCTGGCCGCGCCATAGCCGAGTTTGAAATTCAGCATCGATTCACGATACATAAAGAAGCCTACCGTTTCTGTGCTGCGCACAGGCCCGCCGCCCGTCAGGATGAAAATCAGATCGAACGCCTTGAGGCTGTTCAGCAGGTTGATAAAGATCGCCACACGAACACCCGGCATGGAAAGCGGAGCAATGATGTAGCGCATGACCGACGCGGGTTTGGCACCGTCAATATAGGCCGCCTCGAAGAGGTTTTTCGGGATCGACTGGATCGAGGCAAAGCAGGTCATCAACGGCAAACCGACCTGCGTCCAGACGTAGGCGACGATCACCGCGCCCAATGCGGTGGATGGATTGCCCAGCCACGGCTGTGTCCAACCCGACAGCCCGATCCCTTCAAGGATGCCATTCAGCAAACCATAGTCGGGGCGATAAATGCCCAGCCACATGAAACCACTGACTGCTTCGGACACACCGTAAGCTGCAAAAATCATGACGCGGAATACAAGTGTCTTGCGCGGGTTGAGCGAACACATCATCGCAAGCCCCCACCCGATTGTCACCGAAAAGAACGTGGCACTGATCGCCCAGATGAACGTGACCTTTAGCGAGGTCAGGAAATTGGGGTCGGAAAACAGTTTAAGGTAGTTTCCCCAGCCAAAGAATTTTTCAGGCGCTAGCCCGCGAATGTCATAAAACGACAGGCGGATGGTTTCGATAACGGGGTAGACCACCGAGATCGCAAAAAATATCAACAAAGGCGTTAGCAGGAACCACGCGGCTTGCGTATCGCTCAACTGCTTTTTTACCTTGATCGGCAAGCTGCTTTTGGGCGGGCCATTTGGCCCACCCATCTGGTTTGTGTCCACGATCGACACTTTAGTATGCGCCTTCGGCGACGGTCGCCAATTGTGCAGTGATCGTATCGATCGTCTCATTGCTCGGGTCTTGCAGGAACCGCTGCAACGCTACGCGATATTCCGATCCAAGATCACCAGGCAATAAATCACCGAGGACGAATTGCAGCTTTTTGGCCGATGTGACCTCGTCCACTGAACGCTGGATGACCGGATCATAGATCGCAGGATCGACTTCGGTGCTTGGCGATGCAAGGCCATATTCGGCCATAATGCCAGCGGCATCCGCAGTCAGCATATAGCTGATAAAGGCTTCCGCCGCTTCGCGGTTCTCGACCGAGGACAACATGTTAAATTCCTTTGCATCGACCATGGATTCGTCATCGTGGCCCATTCCGAATGCAGGGAACTGGAAGATGTCGAAGTCTTCGCCAGGCGTGTCGCCATATTCCTGTTTGGCCCGCGTGTTGAGCCACATTCCCATCAGTACATAAGCCGCATCGCCGGTTTTCAGTGCCGCATCAACCGAAATATCCCAGTCCAATGCGAGCATCGTGTTGCCGTCATCACAGCAATTCGCAGCCAGTATTTCTTGCCATTTCTGCAAAGCGACTTTGACTTCGTCATCTGTCCAAGACGCTTCACCGCTAGCAAGCCGCGTCATGTAATCGGCCCCCGCAGTCCGTAGCAGCAGTGATTCAAACCATTCCGCGTGCGCCCAAACCTTGGCTGGCACCGAAATCGGCGTAATGTCCGCATCGTTCAGAGTGGCGAAACCGCTGATAAAGTCTTCGTAGGTTTCGGGAGGCGTGATGCCGGCGGTCGCCATTGTGTCGGTGCGATACCAGATGCCGCTGCGGTCTCCGAAGGTATAGGTGACGCCGTAGTTTTCGCCGTTAACCGTGCTCAGCGCCTGCCAGCTTTCGCCCAGCTTGTCGCCCCAGTCGGTGCTGGCATAGCTGTCGTTAAGTGGCAGGATCAGACCTGCTTCGATCAGTTCTGCGCGGAACGCGGGCCAGGTGTTGATCAGCAGATCGGCCTGCTCTCCTCCCATCAACACGGCACGGATGCCGCCGCGTGCATCACCGCCAGCCTGTGGTATAACATTGCGCACGGTCACGTCTGGATACTTGGCTTCGAAACCTTCCTGAAGCTTTGTCATCATCTCGCCTTGCGCGCCACCAAGCCAGTTGATCATGACCAACTCGCCCTCTTGGGCCATGGCAGATCCGGCCAGACCGGTCAGTAAGGCGGCAGTTCCCAACAAGATGGTTTTCGAACGCGTTTTCGTTTGTATCATAGTATCCTCCAGTTGCAGTTTTGTAGTCGCTTTCCTCCGCAGGGGCTCAATGGTTTCGACCGAGCCCTGCCCTCTGTTTTTCAACCGTATACGCAGTTAATTCACATTCATAATGTTTTTTTTCCTTTTTATACATTATTTTGGGGGCCAGGATTTCCATCTGAAAAATAAGTAATATCAGTAATTTATCAGAAAAATACGTATGAACATCTACCTGTGTTCTGGTATATCTCCGATTTCAGCCATCATCGCGTCGAGTTGGGACAGCAGGTCCACGCGTTCTGAAGCGTAGGCCGAATCGTCATAAACGTTGAAAAGCTCGAGCGGGTCTTCCTGACAGTCAAACATCTCCCATTCAGGGGGTTCGTCACCCATGAACGCACCGGGCTGATCAAGCGCGTCATTGTACCAATAGATCAATTTGTAGCGTTGATTGCGGATGCCGTAATGGGCAAATGCGTTGTGACTTTCGTCCTTGTGCATCCAGTAGCGGTGATAGACGACTTGTTGCCAATCGGGTGGTGTCTCGCCCGCCAGAAGTTTGCCGAAATCTCGCCCCTGCATGTATGTCGGAACCGGCGCACCTGCGTACCCAAGAAGAGTCGGAGCGAAATCCACATTGCACACCAGATCGTCGCAAATCCCGCCCGCCGCGATGGCGGCCGGATAGCGGATCAGGAACGGCATTTGCAAAGATTCTTCATACATGAACCGCTTATCGAACCAGCCGTGTTCGCCAAGGAAAAACCCTTGATCGGACGTGTAGATAACGATCGTATTTTCGGCCTGTCCTGTCTCGTCCAACCAGTCAAGCAGGCGCCCGACGCTTTCATCAATTGATGCAACGGTTTGCAGATACCGCTTGATGTAGCGCTGGTATTTGAACCGGTCGAGCTGCTGTTTGTCGTGAAACGTAAACCGCTCGCCGGTGTTCACATCAACCAGAACCAGATCGCGCACATCATCGGGATCGGGTATTTTGCGGCCGGGTTTGCCCTCCATGTGGATGACGCCAACCTCGTCGCCCCCTTCGGGTTGGGCAAGGCCGAGGTCTTCGTATTCAAAATCGGATCTGATCCGCATCTTGGCATCGCGCGACGCCCGCGCACGGTTCTTGTAGTCGTCGTCGAACGTGTCGGGCAGCGTGATCTCCTCACCTTCGAACATGCCACGGTTCTTTGGGTGGGGTGCAAAATTGCGGTGGGGTGCTTTGTGATGGCACATCAGGAAAAACGGCTTATCGTCGCCGCCGTTCGCCATCCAGTCCAGACATTTGTCGGTGATGATGTCGGTCACATATCCCGGCTCGCGTCCTTCACCATCCGGTCCGATAAACATGGGATCGAAATAATCCCCCTGCCCCGGCAAAACGGACCAGTAATCAAAACCGGTGGGTTCATGCGCAGCCCCCTCGCCCAAGTGCCATTTGCCGACCATGCCCGTGCGATAACCCACCTGCCGCAAATGCTTGGCAAGATGCGGCGCGCGATTGTTCAATCCCGTCACAAGCGTGGTGACACCATTCACGTGGTTGTAGGTGCCCGACAGGATCGCAGCGCGGCTTGGCGTGCAAATCGAATTGGTGACGTAGCAATGGTTCAGCCGCATCCCTTCGTCCCCCAAACGGTCGATGTTCGGGGTGCTATTCAAACCGTGCCCATAATGACTGATTGCCTTGGCCGCATGATCGTCGGCCATGATGAAAATAATGTTGGGTTGACGGTCGGCCATAGCGGGTTCTCCTGAACTCAGAACAAGAGGTCGGCCAGAGCTGCCGGAAAATCGGCCTCCAGCGCGTCCAGATTGCGTTTCAACGATGATGTTTTTCCGGTGCCGATCAGCACACTGGCCACGCCAGTACGCGACAGGCCAAACTGCATCGCCGCAGTTGCAAGCGGAACATCATACTGCCGTGCAAATTTCTCAAGCGTGCGGACCTTGACCACGATGTCGTCAGGCGCAGGCCCGTAATCGTAGTGCGCACCATCAACGGCACCTGTCGCCAGAATGCCGGAATTGAAAATACCGCCCAAGACAAGACTTGTTCCCCGTTCGCGGCACAGCGGCACCAATTCTGCTTCGGCACTGCGATCCAGCAACGTCCAGCGACCAGCCAGCAGGATCGCATCAAGATGATAGTGCGCCATCACATCAAGACAGACCTGCGTTTCATTGACGCCCAGCCCGATCGCGCCAATCCGTCCTTCGGCTTTCAGCCGTTCGAGTTCCGGTAATCCCGTATCCAAAAGATCCGCCATGTGTCGCGCATTGTCCGCGCCGTGGGTCAACTCGCCGATGTCGTGGACAAATAGAATGTCGACATGGTCCACGCCCAGTCGCTCGCAGCTCCCCTCAAAGCTTTCGCGGACACCCGCGCCTGAGTAATCGTAGTGGACCGCGTTCGGCAGCGGCGCGATGAACCCGTCGGCCTCGTCCATCGCGGGACCCGGACGCAGCACGCGGCCAACCTTGGTTGAGACCGCGAATTCCTCACGCGGTCTGCCAGCTAGAAACTTACCCAGCCGCGCTTCTGCCAGCCCTCGTCCGTAATGCGGTGCGGCATCGAAATAGCGGATGCCGCGATCCCACGCATAATCCAGCAACGCATTGGCATCGTCATCGGAAACTTCGACATACATATTCGCAATGCCACTACAGCCAAAGGATATCGAACTAAGTATCACGTCCGTGTCGGCGACCTTGCGTTGCTCAAACATTCTGAAGCTCCTGTTCAATCATGGCGCGCAGCCGCGGTTTTTCACTTCTGTCGCCTTTGCCCACCGCCCACGTCAGAAAACCGGCAATGCGGCGTTCGACTTTTGCGGCATGGTTCTGCGCGATGTCGTCAAGCTTATGGTCCAGAAACGGATTGCAGTAACGATCAATGGTGGTGTCCATATACGCTTGCGCCTCCGGCCCCATATCCGCTGCGTCAAATGCAGGCATGACTTCCGCTGCATAAACGTCGCGCAGGTCGTGCATTACGGCCTGAATGCCCATTAGGCCGGAAACAGTAGAAGGCGCGTCTGCCATCTGCGACCACCTGTCGACCAGCCATGTGTGGCCCAAGTTCAGGATGAACAGTTTCAGTGCTGCAATGGCGTCAAGGTCATCGACAATCTGAATGGCCGGATGTTGGCACGGTGGCACAAGGCCGTCTGCGTCCTCAATCGCCCATAGGGCATAGGGCTCCGCAACTGCGCCCGCAGGTTCAATCGGTTCGGAAACGATGCGGTCAACCAGCGAATTCGCCCAGATGACGTGATTGACCAGCCAGTCGCGATATACCGGATCATCACCCGCCAGTGCAAGCACGCGGGATTTCAAAACATCGCCGTTGCGTACAACCAACTCCATCGGCATCACAGTCAAAGGCGCGCCATTGGCGTCAAAGCGCGCCCGCAACAACAGTTGAAGTTTGGCAGGATACGACATGGTCTGATCGAATGCTGTTGCAGTATCGGCAGGTTGCGGATCGAATCCGCGGTCACCGGTGTTTGACAGAATATACGCGGCCTCGTCGCAAACGATCGCGACCAGCCGCGCCCAGTCCGCCCCGGTCGATAGCGTTCTGCGCACGCTACACACCTGTTGAGACCGGTCAACAACCTGCCCTCTGTCCAATCCGCGAATGCGCACAGGGTAACCTTTTGGTGCAGCCATTGCCGCCAAACGCGCAGCGCGCGCCGGATCGCCGCTGCTTTGGACAACTGTGATCGGACCACAGGCCTGTCCCGCGATCCGCGCTTCATCTATCATCAGATCAGCGTGGGCCTGAAGAAATCGACTTGTCCCGAACTGGATGATCGGGGTTCTGACGTCGCCGGTTAGATTGTTCTGGGTCATCTACACAGGTCCTCAATAATGTCTATAATATAAAAAGAACACTTGACCGATGGCAATAGTATTTTTAACTATTAAAAACAGATCTTGGATCTTGGCGGGCCTGCTTCCTCCCTAGCGGGTTCGCCGAGGATCTAGGTTCAAACGACTTGGCTTCCTTTGTGGAAGCGTTGGTAAGCGCAGGATAAATTCATGGAAGCACTGGTCATCACTGACGTCGGATCAACTGAAATCCGCAAGGTCGACACCCCGGTCTGTGATGCAGATGGTGTGATTTTGTCGGTCCAGCATGTCGGGCTTTGCGGATCTGATCTGAACACATATTCCGGCCTCAATCCATTGGTCAGCTTGCCCCGCATCCCTGGGCATGAAATCGGCGGAACCATCCTTGAACGGGGTGCGGATGTCCCCGAAGAACTGGCAATCGGCAAGTCGGCAATCGTTATTCCCTACACGACGTGCGGCACGTGTTCGTCTTGCAAGGCTGACCGTCCGAACGCCTGCCGCTTCAATCGCACGCTGGGTGTGCAGCAGGATGGCGGCATGTCGGGTCTGCTCAAGATCCACCACAACCGCTTGATCCTGAATGACACACTGCCCGCCCCGCACCTGTCACTGGTGGAACCGCTGTCGGTCGGGTTTCATGCGGTGGCCCGTGGCCGCGTGGCAAAAGGTGAAACCGTTGTCGTTCTGGGCGGCGGCATGATCGGGGTTGGCGCAATGTTGGGTGCGATCGCACGCGGCGCTCGGGTCTTGATGGTCGAGATCAGCGAGTCAAAACGACAGACATTGATGGACCTCGGAGCGCAAGCAGTCATTAACCCCGAAACGTCAGACCTGATGGCCGAGGTGTCCAAGCACACCGACGATCAGGGGCCAGATGTTGTCGTCGAGGCGGTGGGTCTGCCCCAGACATTCCGCAGCGCGGTCGATCTTGCCAGTTTCTCGGGACGGGTTGTTTATGTTGGATATGCCAAAGAAGAAGTCAGCTACAACACATCACTCTTTAACCTCAAAGAACTTGATATATTGGGGTCTCGCAACGCGACACGCGCCGATTTCGAAGAGGTCATCACCTTTCTTGAAACTGATCCCTCCGTCGGAGACAAGCTCATTTCACGGACGTTTCCGTGGTCTCAGGCACAAAAATCGTTTGAGTACTGGACAGAAAACCGCAACGAGACCTTTAAGGTCATTATTGATGTAACCACTCGATAAGCGCGCAATATTATAGCTTGCCTACGGATGGTTTCGCAGCTGATATGTATTTTACTGACATAAAAACAAAAGGCAGCTTATTCGTGTCGCGGACCAACAGCGTTTACAAAGATACCTACAATTCCTGCCTCGATTTTATCAAGGATCTGGGGCCTCAGTCGTCGTTGCCACCAGAAACGTCGTTGGCCAAGAAATGGGGCATAAGCCGGACAACGGTCCGCTCGGTGCTTGAACATCTGGACGAGGTGGAAATTATCAGCTGGCAAGGGCGCGAAAAGAAGGTTCTTCGACGACCGCGCGAATCCGACTATTTCTCACTTGAAGAGACAAAATCAGCTGGAAACCGCGTGGAAACGGCGTTTATGGAATATGTTCTTGGCGGCGACCTGGCCCCCGGAACAATCCTTCGAGAGGCCGAACTGGTCCGCGAATTCGGGATCAGCACGTCCAGTGTCCGTGAATTCCTCATCCGGTTCTCTCGCTTTGGTCTGATTGAGAAAAAACCCAATCGCCATTGGGTGTTGAACGGATTTACCCGCGACTTTGCAGTGGAACTGTTCGATGTCCGCGAAATGTTCGAACTGCGTGCGTTTCGCGCGTATTGTGGCAACTGGCCGTCTGGGCCAGCGACAAAAGCGATGATGGCCCTAGAGCAAGAGCACCTCGAAATCCTGTCGACCATCAATGACGATTATCTGAAATTCCCCGTTCTGGACGAAAAGTTTCACCGCGTCTTTCGCGGGGCCTTGTCGAACCGCTTTGTCGATGACTTTTACGAACTCATCTCGTTGATTTTCCACTTTCATTATCGCTGGAAAAAGACTGACGAACGCGACCGCAACGAGGTCGCGGCGCGTGAACACCTCGAGGTCATTCAGTCGCTTTTGGCCAACGACACGCGAGCAGCGCAAGCCGCACTTGAACATCATCTCGCATCCGCACGGCGCACATTGATGAATTCGGTCTCATGGGACTAGACTCGCCGATCATAGACGCGCACCACCATTTCTGGCGCATCGGGCGTGACGTGAACGGTTGGATCACCGACGACATTTCCGCGATCCGGCGCGATTACCTGCACGACCACCTCGCGCCTTATGTGTCACACCTTGGCATTGACGGAACGGTGCTGGTCCAAGCCAGTGAAACATGGTCAGAAAACGCGTTCATGGCCGAACAGGCGGCAGCCTGCGGGTTCGTCAAAGCTGTCGTCGGGTGGGTTGATCTGTCGGATGCCGCGGCACCTGAACATCTGCAAGACCTTGCGCGCCAACCGATCGTCAAGGCAGTACGCCCTGTGTTGCAGGGCATCGAAGACTCCGCTTGGATCATGCGCCCCGACGTCATGGCAAATGTTGCAAAACTCGCCCCTCTGGGCCTGCGGCTCGACGCATTGATCCAGCCGCGCCACTTGCCAGTGATTGATAAGCTTGCCCGCGCCTTGCCGGACCTCCCTATCGTGATTAACCACTGCGCAAAGCCGGAGTTTCATGGCGATCCAGCATTGTTCGCGGCGTGGACTGACGGCATCACCCGCCTGTCAGAGCATCCCCAGATCTGCTGCAAACTGTCCGGCCTTGCTGCCGAATATGGCGCCGGTTGGCAAACCTGCGTACTGAAAAACGTCGCGGATCACGTCATCACTGCGTTTGGTCCGTCAAGGGTCATGTGGGGCAGCGACTGGCCTGTGCTTGAACTCGACGGATCCTACCCGCAATGGCTGACGTGCGTGAAGCAACTGATCGCTAATTTCAGCCCCGAAGAACAAGCCGACATCATGGGCAAATCCGCGATGCGTCACTACGGAATTGCGATATGACAGATCATCCTCCTTTGCGGATCGCATGCGTTGGCGAAGCGATGATAGAACTGTCGCACAACAGCGGTCAGTTGACCGCGCAATTAGGTTTTGCAGGTGATACGCTGAACACTGCGATCTATCTGCGCCGCTTGCTGCCGGAATTCCATTACATAAGCTACATTACGGCGCTCGGCACCGACGCGTTCTCGGATCAAATGTCGGATTACATCCGCCGCGAGGGTCTGGCGACCGATCACATCAGCCGCAGGAACGACCGCACTGTGGGTCTATATGCGATCAATACCGACGAAAGCGGAGAACGGTCGTTCACCTATTGGCGTGAAAACTCCGCAGCGCGGACATTGTTCCAATCGTCCGGTGGTGCTGATTTTTCAAATCTGCAAGGCTTCGATGTTATCTATGCGTCGGCGATCACACTCGCCATCTTGCCGCCCGACATTCGCACTGCATTTCTTGACTGGATCGAACAGTTCCGTGCAAACGGCGGACGCTTCGCATTTGACTCCAATTACCGCCCGACCCTTTGGGACAGCAGGGATGCGGCACGAACGACGACAGCGCGGGCATGGGGCCTCGCGGATTTTGCACTGCCGTCGATTGATGACGAAATAGCGTTGTTCGGCGATGGAACCGAGGCCGCAGCCCTCAGCCGTCTTAATGGCTACGGGATTCCATTGGGCGCTCTCAAGCAGGGGTCGCGTGGTCCTGTCGCGATAGGCCGCCCTATTGCCGACCAGACCTATCCCCCCGCGCCGTCCATAATCGACACAACTGCTGCTGGTGACAGTTTCAACGCTGGCTTTCTTGCTGAAGTTTTACAGGGCCGTACTCTGGAGGCGGCTCTTCAATCCGGCCACACCTGCGCCAGCCGTGTCATCGGACATCGTGGGGCGATCATACCCGAAAACCTCTGGACACCGACAAGTTAAACTCTGCTTAAATCAAGGAAATTCACCATGCTGATCGGGATTGACCCACTGCTTTCGCCGGACCTCCTCAGAATTTTGCGTGCCATGGGACACGGTGATGAAATCGTCATAGCCGACGCCAACTTTCCTGCTGAAGCCTGCGCCAATCGTTTGCTACGCGCGGACGGCATCGACGCCCCGCAGATGTTGGCGGCAATCCTGAGCGTCATGCCGCTGGACACCTACGACGACACGCCTGCAAACGTAATGCAGATCGTCGGCAAACCCGATGAAGTTCCACCCGTCGTTGCCCTGTTTCAATCCACCATCAATGATTATGCCGATACGCCCGCAACACTGGGCTCAATCGAGCGTTTCGCCTTTTATGAGCGAGCGAAGACTGCCTTTGCGATCATCCAAACGGGGGAACGTCGGCTCTATGGCAACATCGTGTTGAAGAAAGGTGTGGTTCGTCCAAATCAGGCCGGGCCTGAGAAAATTGTCCGCGATCAATAGGCCGCGTCCTTGATCCGTATTCCAGTCTGGTCAGCAAAGCTGGTTTCCATTGGCCGCCGCTTCTTTTCAACAGCGGGTTAAACAGCCTTCGGACTTTTGTCGGAAGGTGGCACAGATATGCCTGAGCGGGTCTCTTTCGGACCATCCAGACGAGCCTGAACGCGATCATTTTTACTTTATACAAACAACGTTGCCAGTAACTGCAATTCCGGCTGCGCTGTGTCCAAGACCCGCACCACCTGCGGGCGCAACGCCTCGCATTCGGGACAGTTCGGGGATATCGGGATATCGCGCCCATAGATCGCGCGCGATAGACACGGTGGTTGAATGCTAAAAGTCAGCACAAGCGAAGGTCAAGCCAACCCGACGTATCGGGATGTGCCGACCTGCCCTGTCTCTTTTTCGGGTTTGGCTATCGTTTCGTATCCGGCCGGTCGTCTGCGCCACGGTGTTCCATGAACCTGCTGGCCGCGAGCACGCCCGCAGCGAGTATTGCACAGATGACTGCAAAAACTCCCAAACCAACACCGGACGCAAGTCCAAGCGCGCCTGCGACCCAAAGACTTGCTGCTGTTGCCATCCCGCCGACATTTTTGTCGCCCTGAATGATTGCGCCCGCACCCAGAAAACCAAGCCCCCCAATCAGGCCTTGAATGACACGCGTGGGATCGGCTGCAAGTTCCGCCGTCCCCATGCTCCGCGACATTTCAATCGCGGTAATCGTGAAAATAGCAGAGCCAAGCGACACCATCATATAAGTACGCACGCCGACCCGTCGGTGCCGAACTTCGCGGTCAAGACCAAGAATACCGCCTGCCACAAGCGAAAAGACGAGCCGCATAAACCAGTCTGCATCTGTCATACCAATACCCAATGCACCGAATACTTCGTTCATGACTGCTCCTTCGGGTTACGTGACGGGTATCTTAATTGCGACTGTGTATCGCGGCGGTTGCGCGCATGGGGCAAACCATTTTTGGCTGCATCCTCCAGATAGCTCACAGTGACTTTCGTTCCAAGGTTTTTTGCCACAATCGCGCTGCGCCCGTGCGGGTATGAGGTATTTTCCGGTCGGCGTTTGCGGGACAGCAGCGGACCGCCGGAACCAAAAAGGCTTTTGCACGTTTGAATTCTGTCAGGCGACTATCGCCAAGAAAACAACACAAGGAACTGAGTTATGCGTTTTACAACATTTATCATCGCGACCGTCACTGCAATGACACTTGCCGCCTGTGAAACTGTTGAAGGCGTCGGTGAAGACATTTCGAACGCAGGCGATGCGATTAGCGAAGAAAGCCGCGACGTGCAGGCCGATCTCTAGGCGCGAAAGCAATCAATATTTGTCGATGGGCCGCAGTGTGCGGCCCATGATGTTTCTGCCGCCCGTTTGACAGTGAGGCATAGCACCTTGGCCCCTTCCCCCAGATACCTGTTGTCGCTCGTTCTTTCGGCGTGTCTTGCGGTCTTCCTTGTGTCGTCGGCACAGGCGCAAAGCAATCCACAAGAGCCGGACACGTCGGACGTCCTCACACCGCAAGCTCCGGTTGAGGTCGATCCGGTCAGTACGGATTTTGACATCCAGAACCGGATTTCCGCCATCGTTGAAGCCACGGGATGGTATCAAAACGTCACAGTTGTGGTTCAGGAAGGCGTCGTTTTTCTGGATGGAGTAGCTGATACAGAAGCCCGCAAGGAATGGGTAGGTCAGATGGCAGCCAAGACAACCGGCGTTGTTGCGGTGGTTAATCGCATGACAGTCGACGAAACGGTCGTTTGGTCGTTTGATCCAGCCATTGCCGAAATACAACGACTTGTACGGCAGGCCGTCACGGTTATGCCTTTGATGGTGCTTGCCCTGCTCGTCCTGCCTTTGGCGTGGTTTGTCGCCCGACTGGTGTCGCGGTTTGCAAAAACAGCACTCGCCGCCCGTATCCAGTCGCCGTTTCTGCGCACCGTGGTTGCGCGGGCGATTGCATTCCCCGTCCTGCTCTTGGGTATCTACATCGTCTTGCAGGTGGCAGGTTTGACGCAGCTGGCAATTTCGCTTGTCGGGGGTGCTGGCGTATTGGGCATCGTTCTTGGATTTGCATTCCGCGATATCGCAGAGAACTTTCTGTCCAGCCTGATCCTAAGCGTGCGCCGTCCGTTTCGCCGCGACGATTATGTCGAGGTCGCGGGCGTCTCTGGCACGGTGCGCAGCATGAACACGCGCAGCACCATTATCAGATCAGTCGAAGGCAATTTGATCCACGTTCCGAACGCCATTATTTTCAAGAACGTGATTGAAAATTTCACCTCATCGCCTGAACGGCGCGGCGAGTTTGTGGTTGGGATCGGATATGACGCGGTGGTCGCACAAGCACAGGAAGTCATTATGAATGGCCTACAGGCACATGGTGCCGTTCTGGCCGACCCCGCGCCGATGGTTCTGGTTGACGAGCTTGGCGCATCTACGATCAATATCAAAACCTACTACTGGTTTGATGGATTGAAGATTTCGCCAATCAAACTAAAATCGGCCCTGCTGCGCATGGTGAAATCCGATTTGACCGAGGCAGGGATATCCATGCCGGATGAGGCCCGCGAGGTCATTTTCCCCGACGGCGTGCAAGTGCATACGCAGGTCGAACATATCGATAGCAGCGCCGCGTCGGTCGCAGCACAGCCACAGCCTGACGCGCCACTGGCAGAGCCAGACCAGACCCCTGCCGACGCCGATCTGAAGAACGATCTGCTGCCGCCACAAGACGGCGATGATCAGCTGGAAGAAGATGCAAACGATTTGCTCGCCTCGCGCTAAGGTGTTTACCGGATAGCTGCGTAACAGTCTGTCGGGGATATCCGGGATTGCGGAACCAACGGCGTGTTGGCGTGTTTTTCCTACTCATGCAATTATAACACGCGAGGTCACAATGACGCATTTCAACCACGGTCCAATCCAACAAATTGCAACAGACAACGACGCTGTTTTTGCATTCCAAATCCATGGCCATATCGATGACGATACGTCAGAGGCGCTTGCCCAATTTATGAATGATGTTTTCGACGAACATCCCAAGGTTAATATGCTGCTGGAAATGACAAAATTCACAGGCAGCGATTGGGATAGCATGCTGGACGGTGACGTTATCAAGTCGCGCTTTCGATCGCTACAGCATGTCGCTCGCTACGCTGTTGTCGGTGCACCGGATCGCGCGGCCAAGATGATCGGCTTGATGGATAAGGTCATACCCGTCGAAGCACGCGCCTTTGACACGGATGAAATTACCCAAGCATGGGACTTTGTCGGCGCGCAACCTGTCGCCGCCTGATCCGCGATGCGGGCTGCGGCGCACAGCCCTAATCCGTGTCTTCGGCTTTCTGGGTTGTGATTGGCAAAGGGTGTTTGAATGTCAGCGTACGGTAAGGGAACGGGATCTCTATACCAGCATCATCAAGCGCGCGTTTGACGCTTGCGACAACTTCGTCGCGCGATGTACGGACCTCCACGGGCGTTGATCCGGTCCACCACGCAACCTCGAAATTGATCGAAGAAGAAGCAAATTCCTGCGCGAAAACCTGAATTGGTTTGTCGTCTTTCACAACAGTTTCGCACGTCTCAACGGCGCCCGTGATTACACTGCGTGCTTGGTCGACATCGACATCATACGCCACACCGCAAATGATGGTGACACGGCGCTTTGGCTGGTCGGTCCGGATGATAACAGGGTTCTTGAACAGCATTGAATTGGGAACAATGACAAGCTGGCCATCCGTGCGCGATATATGGCTTTCGCGAATAGCGATATGCGTCACTTCACCTTCGATACCCAGACATTCAATGTGATCCCCGATGCGCATTTCGCGGCGAAACAGGATGATTATGCCTGCAAGGAAATTTTCGAACACATCTTTGAATGCAAATCCGATAGCAACAGAGCCAAGTCCCAAACCCGCAAGAATGCTTGCTGGCGTCAGCCCGGGAAAAACAATAACGGCGGCGATCATCAGGCCCAGAACCCAAGTCATAATCGATGCCAGCAGCGTTGCCAGCTCCCGAAGGCTTTGCCTTAGCTTGGTCCGCGCCATAAGGTTGGAGATAGCGGATTTGATGATCTTGCTGACAAGCACTGTCAAAGTGATGACAACAAGCGCCACCATGATTTGAGGCGTCAGTTCAATTGCTGACCTGCCAATCTCGCGCAATTGATCAATTAATATCCCGACTGGCTCCAAAAGAATTCTCCAACTTGTGATGATTATGGAACCAACGTCTGCCAAGTCATTTGGTTCACGCTATTTTTCCGGCCAACGAGATATACATCCGCGCGAGCACACCCAGAAATGCAAATGCGATCAAACCAAGATAGCGTTCGTAAATGCCGTCTATTGCTGTCGGCAAGAAAAAGAAGAATGGCGCTGATACCGTCCAGACAATGGACACCGCAACCAGACTGTTGCCGTACATGCGCCCGACCCGATATGCGCCGCCCGACATCAACCAAGGCGCAAGCGTCATGATAAGCCCCAGCGCGTAAACAAGGTAGACATGTATCACGACCCCCTCGTCATCGTTGTCGCCATATTCGTTGCGCGCGCCAATCAAAAAGACGATCAACGCCAACAGTCCAACACCGATGAGGCCAATGCTCCAGCGCGGACCACCCAAATGGATGTGCGCAGCACAGAGCGCAATCGCCATCAAAGACCCCGCAAAGGCGTAAATGCCGATATCTACGATGAACTCGTATTGTCCGGCCCCGAGGTCGCTGATCGTATCGGCCAGCCAGTCATGATCGGGCACAACAAAATCCGCAATCAGGATCGAGATCGCGAAAATGATGCAGCCTGAAATCGCGGCATAGCTTAGACCTTTTACCAGATCGGGCTGAATCTGACTGCGCCATGACTTGTCGAAATCGACAGTATCCACATCCACGATTTTCTCCTCTTTTGTCATTTGTGACATCCCAACGTTTGCGGGAACGATCTGTTCCAATTGCGGGTTCAAATCGGGGATTTCGGAAAAAGGGGCGGAACGATCCGCAAAGCTGAGTGTTGAATGGACGTGCCGGATAGCGCGTCAAACTATCACTTGAACAGCAGGACACGGTGAACAATTTTCTTAGCGTCACAGCCGCCAGTGCGGATGGGCATACGGTTGTATTCTCCGATATGCAGTTGCGGTTTCCTTGTACGCGCTGACAATTCTGCGTATGGATGACGGTAACGGGGTGCGTGTCTGTATCGACGCATCCAAGGAAGTGTCGGAACAGCGGCCAATTCCACCTGAGGGGACGAGGATGCTTGCCTTGCCCCGATCCAATGCTGTCCTTCAGTGGCCGCTTTTTAATGTTTCACAAGGATGAATGTCATGACAATCACACACCGCCCCATTGCAGCAATTTGCGCCACGTTGCTCGCGACTGCAGCGCCCGCCGAACAGGTCGGCAATGTCGATGTCGATTGGTTGGGTAATGACATCGTGATCGAGGCGTTCTCGGATCCTGATGTGGATGGTGTTACCTGTCACGTATCATATTTTGACCGCGGGCTTATCGACCGCCTGCAAAAAGGTAACTGGTTTGAAGATCCGTCAAATTCAGCCATTTCCTGCCGTCAGACAGGGACTATTGTCATCGGTGATATTGATCGCAGTGACGAGGGCGAAAGCATCTTTTCCGAACGTCGCTCGATCATCTGGAAGTCACTGTCTGTCAAACGTATCTTTGACGAGGCAAACAGCACTCTGATCTACGTGGCCCATGCGCGCGAGGTGCAGGACGGTAGCGCAAAAATGTCTATATCCACGGTCCCGCTTTACCAGTCATCCAACTAGGCTCGGCTTGCCGGCGCTACCTTGGGTGTTTGGTGAAAAATTCTTCCGCGAATGATGGATGCGCAGGTGGCGAATTGGCGGCGATCAGCGTCCTACAGCGCGTTTTGTGCCAACAGCGTTCGCATTAGGCAAGGACGATTTGATGGGCTGTATATGCCGTATCGCTGGCGTCCATGATGCGCGCACCGGACTTGGCGGATGTGGTAGCGAACGCCATTCTCCGGCGGAACCGCCGCGAATGACCATGCTGTCGTGCGTCAGCGTCGCGGACTAGTCGGTATCGGTTTTTTTGGTGTCGTCGTCGTTTAGATCGGTGTCCTTGGTGTGATTTGGATCACCCTTTTTGCCAGGATCGTTTTTCAGATCATGGTGCTGTTCTGATCCGTCAAGTTCAGGGTACTGTGGGCGTTCTGGTGTGGCCATGGTGATGGTCCTCCTTTTGGGGTTAGGCTACGGATCCTATTCCGCTGCATAGCGCTGGTTGTCGGCGTCATCTTCTTGAACGACCTCCAGCATCTGGTTTTCGTGCACGACGGTACGTGTCGGAAAGGGGATATTGATGTCGGCCGCGTCCAACGCCTCTTTTACCTTGCGCTTCATGTCGGCCTGATACTGGAAATAGATGTCGCTATCGCACCAGACACGCACCAGAAAGTCGACACTGCTGCTATTCAGATTGTTGACCTGAATAAACGGTTCAGGGTCGCTGTGGGACCGCGCGTCGGCCATGATGGCACCACGAATGACATTCTCGGCATCGCTCAGGTTGACGCCGTAGCCTACGCCAAACGTCCATTCCGCGCGCCGTGTGGGATATTCGGAATAGTTCTTGATCGTGTTTCCCCACACTTCGGAGTTGGGAACAATAACCTTGACGTTCGTCAGGTTGGCAAGCTCAGTGTAGTTCAGCGTGATGTCTTTGACGGTGCCGATGGTGTCGTTGATCTCGACAAAATCGCCAAGCTTGAGTGGGCGAAAAAGGATGATCATAATTCCGGCGGCGAGGTTTGAAAGGGTGCCTTGCAATGCCAGACCGACGGCCAGACCCGCGGCACCGATCACGGCAATCACGGACGTTGTTTCAACGCCAAACGTGTTCAGCACAAAAAGACCCGTAAAGGCGAGGACGACATAGCGGGCGATGTTGCCTAGAAACCCGAACAACGTGTTGTCGAGGGTGACATGGTTTTCACCGATCCCGTGAATGCGCCTGCTCACGAATCCTGCGATCAAGTAGCCGACGACAATGATAAGCACGGCGGCAAGTGTGTTACCGACAATGGAAACCAAAGCATCAAGCGTCAGATAATCGGCGAATGACTTACCGCCATAGATTTCGGTCGTCATGAGGTTTTCACCCCAAGTGATGATAGGATCCATTCTGTTCTTCCTGTCGTGAATTAGGCGTAATTAGAGGTAGGAAAAGATAGCTGGATCGCTGTCGGACATGCGTTTTGCCTGCACTTCCATGCGCGCGCGCACTTCTGCGGGCGACATGTTCATCGGGCCTTCCACTGCGCATGGATAACGAAACGACTTTCCGTTGCGCCTGATGTCGATGCGGCCTTCAAATGCGCTGTTTGCCGGATTGTACCAAATATTTTTGATCTCGGTCGCCATTGTTTTTCTCCTGATTGTTACGAGATTAACAAACACCGGACCAATTGGTTCCATCGCTGCGGTTTTCTGCGGCCACCGACACGATTGGCCAAGTGTATCCGCACTCACGCTTTGCGGACCTCTGATGATAACTTAAGCACTGTTGTGCCGTCATCTTGTTTGATCTCAAGTGCCGGATCATCGCTTGATCCGTTGCGTGTCACCTCTGATCCCTTGATCGTACGGGTGATGGAGGATTGATGCGTTTGGTCAACTTGACCCGTCGCCGTGCCGTTGCCCCAATCCCATTCCACTTTATCGCCTGATTGAAAGCCCATGTGTGTATCTCCTTTTGAAGGGTTCGGACACAAACGTGCAGCAACCTCACTGGGTTCCCTCGCTTTCAGCCTTAAGCATGGTAATCTCTTCTGTGATGACCTCACGATCTTCGTCGCGCACGACTTTTGCCAAATCGTTCAGCAGCGCCAAGGCGTGTTCCAGAACCAGCGCGTCCGGCTTGATATACTGGCGGCACAGCGGAAAGCTTGCGGCGAAAAGCCGTGAAAATGTCAGTGCTTCGAATGTAATTCGCGGCAAGGACCGGTCTTTGATGCCCCCGTTGTACGTGCTGGCCACAGTCAAGGCTGCGGCAAGCCGGTTCAGACAATCTTTGGCGGTGTAGGGGTCGTTCAGACCCGGCGACAATGCGCGGGCAATCATTTCAACAAGCTGTTCGGCAAGAAACGTCGGGTTCTGGTTCTCTGTCCGACTTGCACCGATCGCATAGCATTCAAGGACATCACTCGCGTCAGCTTCGTTTTTATTTGTACCAGTCCAAACCTCGAAAACGGGCGTTTGTTCGGTGACAAATGCGCCAATTGATGCGGCAAGGTTCACACGTAAATCATGCTCGTCTGCCAGTTTTTCAAGTTGCGAAAAGTTGACGGTTTGTATGTAGCCCGATGCGCCTGCCGTCAGTGTGATATCTGGCGCACGATCTGGCGGGGTCACATACCGGTTCTTATCGTCTTGGTCGTCAATCAACTCACGGACATGGCGTTCCAAGGCCGCACCGATGCTGGCCGAAATCTGCGAGACATTGATCGTCTCGGGCACGTGGTGGACAAAATAAATCAGCGTAAAGACACAAAGCAACGTTAGGGCGACTGCGAGCAGCAAGGAATAATGCGGTACAAATTGCACGGCCCCCCCGTCAAAATCATCCTGAACCGTTCGCAAAACGACCAGAGCATAGACAAAGGTCGCGATCAGGATACCAAGGCTCCATTGATTGCCGCGGTCGCGCATGAAGTTGCCGATCAATCGTGGTCCGAAATTTCCAGATGCGAAGGAAACGGCCACCAGCGTCATTGAAAACATCACACCTGTGACGCCAATGATCGACTGTGCAATGACGGACAGCATGGACCTTGCACCGTCGGCTTGGGTGTCCAGCCAGCCGCCTGGCATATCATAAGGGACAACCGAAGGATTGCGGTCAACCCAAATCATGCCGCTGGCCAGCAGCAGCCCCGCCAGCACCAAAAGAGACGGCAAAAACCAATAGCTTGCCCTGATATCCTGTAGCAGCTTGAACAGATACGCCCGTTTTCCCATGAATGATCCCCTACGACACGCCTGCGTGTCCAATTTATGAAACGTGTATGGAACCAAAAGCGTCCCGCGGTGGTTATGGTCCGAATAACAATAAGGACCTACACCATGTCAGACGACCCTGCACATGATACTATCGTAGAAGAAACCGAAAATCTGTCCTCCAAGCACATTTTCGAGGTTATTCGTCGCGAAGGGATCGCCGAGCTAAAGCGCCCGAAAGCGTCCTTATTCTGGTCAGGCATTGCCGCAGGGATGATGATTTCACTGTCCGTCTTGGGCGAGGCTATTTTTCGGACATATCTTCCGGACACCCCATGGCGCTACTTGCTAGAGAACCTCGGCTACAGTCTCGGGTTTATTGTCGTGATCCTTGGCAGCATGCAGTTGTTCACTGAAAACACGATCACGACAGTGTTGCCTTTGATGCGTGATCCCTCTCCTTGCGTGTTCCGGCAGGTCGGGATGCTGTGGTTTATTGTGCTTTTCGCAAATGTTATCGGCGCTTTTATTGCGGCCACAGGATTTGCGTATGGGTCATTCATCCCGACAGAGCTGATGCCCGCGATCATGGAGCTGTCAGAACACGCCACCGGATTTGCCGCAAGCGAGGCGTTTCAGCGTGCAATTCCAGCTGGCGTAATCATTGCTGCCATTGTCTGGATGTTGCCCAAGTCCGAAGGCTTCGAGCTGTTCCTGATCATGATTTTCACGTGGTTGATTGCCGCAGGTGATTTCACACATATCGTGGCTGGCAGCGTCGAGATGGCATTTCTGATGGTCCAAGGCGCCCTGCCTCTGCAAACCGCGATGTGGAATTTCTTTTTGCCGGTACTGGCCGGTAACATCCTTGGGGGTACTGTTATCTTTGCCTTGTTGTCATTCGGACAAGTCCGGCACGAGCTGCCCAAAAAATTATAACGGAACCAATCCCCGTTTAACCCGTTGTGTAGATGAACACACCGAAACAATCGGAGGAAAGACACATGGAATATGCCGGTTTAGGCGGTTTAATCATCTTGGCCCTTAACATATGGGCAATCATCTCGATCTTTGGGTCGGGCGCGTCAACAGGAAGCAAAGTAATTTGGACGCTTCTGGTGCTGGTGCTGCCGGTGATTGGTTTCATCATATGGCTCGTCGCAGGGCCGCGCGGATCAACAGCCTCCGTGTAATGTACATCAAACGGCGCTCCGGCATCTCGGGGCGCCTTTTTTATTGGTTCAACGCCAGCCTTTGGCGCATTTTCGACCAAAGTTTGTCTCTGGTGACGTTAGCCAAAAAAAAGCGCGCTCCGAAAAGCGCGCAATTTTCTTATTCCGATACATAAGCCGCCGGGCTTTCTGCGGTGGGATTGGCTGCCTGATAGGCGGTCCAGATCATGAAGCCTGCAAATAGGGCTGCGGCCCACGCCAGTGCAAGTGCGATCCCAAAAAGCGGACCGCGATGACGTTTTTTTTGTTTCTCAAGATTTGTGTTGGAAGCTGACATGGTCGTCTCCTTTTCTAGTTCGTTACCGCCCCAACCCCCCAGCCGCGTAAAAGTTCCGTTTGCGGGGAACGAAAACCCAACTCAGAGGTTCATTCCTGAGGGAGATCAAACAATGCGATCCACGATAAACACACTGTGCCTCGGGGTGCTGACGATCATTGCCGTTTTTATCGTTTTGCATCAGGCAAAGGCGCTGTTCGCGCCCCTGTTGGCGGCCATTTTGCTTGGCGTTGTCCTGACACCACTTTCGAAATTTTGGGAAAAACTGAGGATCCCGGACGCAATTGCTGCGTTCCTGTCCGTGCTTCTTGCGCTGGCATCGATCTTTTTCATCATCGTTCTGCTAGAGCCTTATATTTCAAAGGCGATCAATCAGGGGCCGGTTATTCAGGCCGAGTTACGTGAAACCGTGCTGGAAGCCCAAAGGCTGTTGCGGGGCCTTGAAAAGATTTCGGACGACGTCGCCGCGGCAATCGAACCCGCCAATACGGGAAATGACGTGTCATCCGACGGAATGACGCTGCCATCGCTGACCGATGCCTTGTTTTATGCCCCGCAGTTTGCAGCGCAATTTCTGATATTCACGGGCACCCTCTACTTCTTTTTGTTGGCAAGGAATGCCGTTTATGACTGGCTAAGCGCAACCACAGCACCAATCGGGCAAAGTGACCTGCGCCGTGCGGCGGCACAAGTTTCGCGCTATGTCTTGACGATTTCAGCCATCAATTTCAGCTTTGGCGCAATTGTCGCCGTGGTCATGTACTGGATCGGCATGCCGTCCCCTATTGTTTGGGGGCTTTTGGCCTGTCTTTTGAATTTTGTCCTGTATCTTGGTCCCGTGACTTTGATCGCCATGCTGACTGTCACCGGCATTGTTGTTTTTGAAGGCGCTGCCAGCTTCCTGCCTCCAGCGATCTATATCGCGATGAATGCCGTTGAGGCGCAGTTCGTCACACCCACACTGGTTGGCAAAAGCCTGTCGGTAAACCCGCTGTTGGTGTTTGTGTCGTTGGTTTTCTGGCTGTGGCTTTGGGGGCCAATCGGCGGCATTATCGCGATCCCGCTACTGATCTGGACATTGACTGTCGTTAGGGGCTTTGACGGTCATGTCATCTCGGACGGCACACCAGGCAAGATCTGAGCAGCCGCACGCGCCGCCTAAGCTGCGCAACTTCCGCAGTTGACTGTGTGGCGCCCCCCGCCTCCGTGTTCCAGCGCATGCTGCGCCCGTTCAGGTCGGCCGAGGATACGGCGTTCCGTCAAGGCGGGAGCAGAGTACCTCTATGACCTTGCGCAGTTGTGCAACACCTTCGCTTTCGGCCGCCCGAAAGGCGGATTCCAGCCTTGGGTAAGCCTCGTGTGCTGTCACGAAAACCTCAAGGTTGCAGGGACTATTGGGGGTCAATAGTCCCGTATCTCCGGTTGGAATTCGGCAGCGTTGAAACGCAACGTCAAGGCGTAACATTCTGCTGACTGTTCAATATCAATTTTGCCACCAAGTTGTACGGCGAATGCATTCATCAGATTGCTGCCCAAACCAGTGCTTTCTTGACTGTCTGTCGGTCCGACAGAGTTTGTCATCACCAGCAAACAAGCGGTTCCATCCTGTTCCAATCGCACATCAAATGTGTTGGGTTTGTCTGGCAGGTCACCGATATATTTCATCGCATTGGTCGCAGCCTCGGACACGACAAGCGATAACGGCACTGCTTGATCAGGGTACAGCATCACTGGATCAATTTGCGTCCGAAGATCCAGTTCGCGGTCCGCAACAGTGATCAATTCAACGGACTTCTCAATGATCTCTGTCACAAGATTGCCTACGTTCACGCGTCCACCATCCTGCGATTGATACAGATCGCGGTGGATGGTTGCCAAACTCATAACGCGGTCTTGCACACCGCGTAAGACGGTTTTGGTCTCACCCGCCTTTGCATTGCGGATCTGCATGTTCATGATCGATGAAATCAGCTGGAGGTTATTTTTAACCCGGTGATGAATTTCTTTCACCAAGACGCCCTTTTCACGCACAGCGTCTTCCATCGCGGCCTCGTCGCGCATGACTTCCTCGCTCATGCGGGCAAAGTTTTCTTCCAGCTTTTCAACCTCAACCGGAAACAGCGCGTTCGGCTCATAGGGTTGGTGCGAGCTGCGGTCATCGGCAAATGTATCCATCTTGCGCCGCAGACGGGTCAGGTGGCGGATCACCAGTGTGTTCATCGCCAGCATCGCGACGGCCATACTGGCAAACCACATCAGCACGGGAAAGGCTGCTGCAAGCCAGGGATTTGTCGCGCCGGTATCCGTTCGGGGTTCCCAAACCGCCATCACCGCAGCAGGGCTGCCGTCTATTGTAACAATGCTGTAGCGCCGTTCGATGCCTTGCATGTTCAAAGTGCGGAATGTCTGCGATTTTGTTGTTGATAAAGCAGCCAACGGCGTATCGCGCGGTATCTCTTGAGAAGCGGCCTCTGGTGATATCCTGCTTGTCAGAATGCGCCCGGCGTCGTCAAAGGTAATCAAATCCACCAAACCAAACGCTTCGAGGCGGTCACTGATATCGGGCAGGCTATCATGCGGAATTGAAACAGACACAAAACCGGCGAATTCACCATTTTGAGTAAAAGGTTCAGACACAACAAAAACCGCCTGATTGCTGGCTGGGCCGGCTTCATTAAGGATGATTGTAGCCTCTTGCGCGGCCATCGCCGCATCGAAATCGGGCGCTTGTTTAAAATCCAGCGTTTGCGGTACGGACGAACAGGTGATGATACCCGACAGGGGCAACACGCCAATAAAACTGTAATCGGGGTTGGCATCGACAAAGCGTGACAGGCTTGGCGCGCAGGTTTCAGGCTCTTTCAATAAATCGGGTGCGATTGTGCCGAACAAACGCGCAGCACCAACCGCGCGTTCGATCAATAGTTGCTCTGTGCGCGCTGCCCGCTCGGTCATGCCAAGCAGTGACGATGCTGCTGTGCGGTCCGCCTCAACTGCGACACGCTGGGTCTGATAAAGGGAAATCAGTCCAAGCGGGAGCAATGCAATCGTTAAAAGAGCGACCAGTTGCAGGCTTAGACGACGATACCACTTGCCGTCCGTCATGACGGCAAATTGGGGCTGCCAACCACTGCCATCGTGGCACTGTCGGTCAACTCAAGGACCTCGTCGTCGTTCAATTGCAAAATCGTTGTCAGTTTGGCGCGCGCGCGGTTCACGCGGCTTTTCATTGTGCCAGTCGCTACGCCACACATCTCGGCGGCATCATCATATGAAAAACCAGATGCACCAACAAGGATCAACGCCTCGCGATGTTCGTCTGCCAATTGTTCAAACGCAACTTTGAAGTCCATCATCTGTAACCGCCCGTCATGATCGGGCTTGACCGACAATGTATCTGAAAAGGCGTTATCCACATCGGCCACTTCACGGTTCAGCTTGCGACGGGACGAATAGAAATTATTGCGCAGGATCGTAAACAGCCACGCACGCATGTTCGTTCCAGGCTGGAATTTGTCCATGTTGGTCCATGCTTTCAGGACCGCATCCTGCATCATATCATCAGCAGTGGCCCGGTTCCGGGTGAGGCTAAGTGCAAAAGCGCGAAGGGCCGGTAAATGCGTTACCAGCTCATCCTTGGGATCAAGTTCACTCATTTTTCGGTTTTCAACTCTTCGTCTTGGGCACGCAGAACCAGCAACAGGTCAATGATCTCGGTTGGCATGTCATCGCCTTCCAAATCCGAAAAAACCTTTTTCAGGTTTTGGTCAATGTATCTGTCGATCTTGTCCTGCTTTGGGTCTTCTGTACGTGCCATTGGTGTATATTGCCTCATCTAAAAAATCGTAGCTTGACCGGAACCAACTGATAACGTCTGCGTTAGTTCCCAGATTAGCACAAAAAAGGTCAAAAAAATGAACGATACAGCACCGGAGAAAAGTTTTTCCGATCTGATCGCGGCTGAGCTGCCCTATTTGCGGCGCTATACCCGCGCGTTGACGGGGTCGCAGTCGCGTGGCGACAAATATACCGTTGCCACGCTTGAGGTTATTCTGAAAGACAGAAGCGACTTTCAAAACGAAAACACCATGAAGGTGAACCTGTTCCGGTGCTTTCATGCAATCTGGTCGACGTCGGGTCAGATGCTCAATGATGACGGGGATGGTCCCCGCGCCCGCGCCCATGATCTGTTGTCGAAACTGACGGCCAATTCCCGCGAGGTGCTATTGTTACGCACCATCGAAGACTTCAGCATTCACAAGATCGCAGTCATCATGGATCTTGATGAAGTTGAAGTCCGTCGGCTGATTGGTGTGGCTAAAAATGAACTCTCGGCCAGTGTGCAGGGCCGCATCATGATTATCGAGGACGAACCTATCATTGCCGCCGATATTACCGAAATTGTGACATCCTTGGGCCACGAGGTAACGGGCGTTGCGCGCACCCGTGCCGAAGCCGTGGAGCTGGGGCAAAAAGAACCTGCCGATCTGATCCTTGCCGACATCCAACTGGCCGATAATTCATCGGGGATCGATGCTGTGAATGACCTTTTGAAGACGATGGATGTACCAGTGATCTTTATCACCGCCTTCCCCGAGCGCCTTTTAACAGGTGATCGCCCCGAACCTGCGTTTTTGATCTCAAAGCCGTTCCAAGAGGCGCAGGTCCAGTCGGCTGTCAGTCAGGCAATGTTCTTTGCTTCGACCGCGACGCTGAAAGCCTGAGATGGCGGATATGAAATCGTATCAGGCCGAACATGTGCCTGATACGGCTCCTGTTTTGCGGGGTCTGACCGATATTATCGATCAGGTGATTGTCCTTGCCAAGGCAGAGCGGATATCATTGCGTGACGTTTTGCGCACGATCGGCGATGCCAGTTTCGCGCCGGTTTTGTTGCTGCCTGCCTTGGCGGTGGCGACACCGCTTAGCGGTATCCCGCTATTTTCGACAACAATGGGCATTTTGATTTTCCTGATAGCGGGTCAGATGCTGTTACGGCGTGAAAATCTGTGGTTGCCCGGTTGGATCGTGCGCCGCGAGGTAAAGGGCCAGCTGGTGCGTGACGGGTTCAAAAAACTTTACCCCGTTGCCCGCTGGATCGATGCACGTACAGAAGGGCGCTTGCGTATCGTCGCACGCCGCCCTCTGATGTTCATACCACAGTTTTTGTGCCTTGTGTCGGGCCTGTTGATGCCAGTGCTGGAACTTATCCCCTTCACGTCGTCAATCATGGGTTTTGGTGTGGCCTTGCTGGCCTTGGGCATGTTGACGCGTGATGGCCTGCTGACAATGATCGGAATAATTCCCTATGCTATTGTCGGTTGGCTGATCGTCACGGCAACCGTGTAAAAAGCCCCCACCAAAACTGGCAGGGGGCCTTTGTTTTAATCAGCAACCAGAGCTTTTAGCATCCAGGCGGCCTGTTCATGGAACGCCGACCGTTGGGTTGCAAGATCCTCTGTGACGGGGTCGTTGTGGTCTCCCGCCATTTTGATCAGGGCATGCAGGCGGTGCGCAATCCGTTCGTGATCGGCAGCCAGTGCCTTGCACATGTCGCCTGCTGAAATCTTTTCCGGACTATCGTCCACCACAGACCGGTCGCGGATGTCGCCCATGGACATTGGTGCCATCTGGCCCACTGCGCGAATACGCTCGGCGAGGTTGTCAGCTGCCGCGAACATGTCTTCGTACTGTTCCTCGGTCAGGTTGTGGATCGAATAAAATAGCGGACCCTCTACGTTCCAGTGATAGGCATGCGTTTTGTAGGTCAGCATGTAGGTATCGGCCAAAATATTTGCCAAACCGCCAGCAATAGTGTCAGGCTGGCGCACGCCAGAAGAGATGTCGCGAGGCTCGGTTACTACATTTAGGGGCTCTGTCATTTCTCAAACTCCTTTTACTTGGTTACCCGCGCACCGCGCGCACAATCAGCGTCAGCACAAACAGGGCGAGGAAAATGAAGAACAGAATTTGGGCGATGCCCGCCGAGGCAGACGCGATACCGCCAAACCCGAATACGGCTGCAACAATGGCAACCAGTAAGAATACGAGCGAATAATATAGCATAGTTAGCTCCTTTATCTTTGTATCGCGCAGATCGTTCTGCGCAGATTTCACAAAGCTAACGAACAAACCTAACTTCCGTTCCATATTTGGCGATGAAACGATTTGCCGCCTTACGCGTTGAAAAGATGATGAAAACGCTTTCGCGACGGGAACACGAGGACAATGAACCAGCAAAGGCGGATTTCGCAAAATGCCGACCGGCAGGTCCTGACGCTATGCCAAAGGTGCCGGATCACGGTCGGGCTCCGGCGTGCCCTGCGCCATTGCAGCCAGCACCATATCAGACGTAAATGGCAGTCTTACGAAGGTGGCGGGGAAGTCACATTCAAACGGCTCGCCGATCACCACAATACGCGCATTCCGAACGGCTGCGCGCCGCGCAACACGCCAAAGGTCGCCGTCTTCTGCCAACAATGTGCCCTTCACAACCACCGTGCAGTCAGGGCCGCAGTTGTGAATAGCAGGGCCAATGTCAGCCAACGATACGCCCGTGGAGATACGCGCACGCGGAAACTGGCTGATCAGCAACCCCTCTACGTCCATCGCAACGATAGCGTCAGGTTCGATAATGACGAAGTTTTTGGACACATTGACCCCCACACATAAATTTTAATACGCGACCCGCGGAAAACGTGCATTAATCTATGACATAGGAGAAGCAAAAATTGGCTACCAAATGCAAAAACTGCCCCCTGCGCGGACGCGACCAGTTTGTGCCGATGTCGCGAGAAGAAGTGAACGTCATGCAGCGGTTCAAAGTCGGTGAACTTATCGTCGATGCCGGTGCGCCCATTCTGATGCAGGGTTCAAACAGTCCGCAATTGTTCACTACGCTGCATGGTATGGGTCTGCGCTACAAAACTCTCGCGGACGGCAAGCGGCAGGTTGTGAACTTTATCCTGCCCGGTGATTTCATTGGCCTACAGGCCGCGGTTTTAGGCGAAATGGGCCATTCGGTCGAAGCCACTACTAAGATGACACTATGCGTCTTTAACCGCTCGGCGATCTGGAGCTTTTTCAAAGACAATCCCGAACGGGCGTTTGCGGTCACATGGCTTGCCGCCGCTGAAGAACATTTTCTTGGCGACGCACTGGCAACGGTCGGTCAACGCACCGCACTGCAATCAGTGGCTTGGGCGCTGACAAAGGTATATCTGCGCGGTGAGCAGCTGGACATGGTCTCCAGAAGCCAGATGCCTCTGCCGTTTCGGCAACAAGACCTTGCCGATGCGTTAGGGCTGTCTCTTGTCCATACCAACAAAACCCTTCGTACACTGCGCACCCGTCAGCTGGCGCAGTGGTCTGATGGTGTCTTGAGTATCGCCGATATTGATAAACTGGCCGAGATTGCAATGTTGGAGCAAACCACGGTGCCGCAACGGCCAATTTTGTAACATCCCAGTTTTTTACAGAAACTAGGGAACGGATACGCCGATCTTTTGTTGTCTCTTTGTAACCCTAATGAAGGAGAGAAAGATTGAAAATCGCATCAGTTCTCGCAATCGTCATTGCAGTGGTTGCAATCGGTTTTGGCGTCTACATGGTCGATATCGATCAGACACAACAGGCAAGCTTGCCTGATGTAGACGTAAACGTCGAGGGTGGTAACCTGCCCGAATTTAGCGCCGAAGTCGGTGACATCGAGACAGGCACTGAAGTGATCGCACTGGAAGTTCCAACGATCGAATTCGAAAGCCCCGAAGAAAACGACAGCTAAAAATTCAGATTAATGCCGCCGGCCCATACGCCGGAGGGTTTGACCACACAAAAGGAGATGAAACATGACACAGAGTGCAGCAATCGAAAAAGGCCTTGAAAACGGTCAGGACAATGCAAAATCCGCGATCAAAAAACGCGCAACCAAGACCGTCGAAAAAGGCGTAGAGGCCGCGCAAGACACATTCGAACAGGTCGCATTTCAAGCAGAGCTTGCAACTGAACAGGCAAGCGACGAATTGCGCAAAGTGACCGAAAGCGGCACAAAATTTGTGCGCGAAAACCCTGGCACGGCCATCGTCGGTGCCGTCGGCGTTGGTATTCTCGTCGGTCTTGCCCTGCGCGGGCGCGACTAAACGAACCACATCGCAGCAAAAAGCCCGCCGTTTTCTACGGCGGGCTTTTTGTTTTAGACGGCTGCGTCCTGACTGATCGTAATGACCAGCTGGCCAGCGGGTTCGCGTGTGACTGTCAGTGCCTCTGGCGGGCTTTCAAAAAGCTCGCCGGCAAGCGTTTTAATAACAACCTTGTTGGTATGCGTGAACCGGTCATCCAGCGATATATCCGCTATATGACCAATATCCGCCACATGCGCCCGCACAGCGTGGTCCAAAAGCTCTGATGTCCAGACACCGTCTTTGTCGCGGCCAACCTCGTGCTTGGCGCCATCCACGCGCGCGTTGAACAGCGCGGCGATCATGCTCGGTGAAAAAGTATTGCCAAAAGGACCGATGAATGTGCTGGGTAAATCCGCGGGGTCAATAGGCACTGACGTACGGCTCAATGACGCGGTGTGGCGCGCCAGAATATCATCCGCATGTGACGTTGCAGTAATGATCCCTCCATCAAGCGACAGTACCTGCGGGCTTATCAAAACCGGCGCCGTCCCTCTGGGGGTGGTGACGTCGGCCAGGATAGACCCGACCTCTTTCAACGACATATCAAACAACACGTCGGCGATTTCGCCAGTGATGTCCGCGTTCGTGGCATGGCGCAGTTTCAGCCCGATAATATCTGTGGTGTTCATGGATATTTCTCCTTTTATGCGAGGATAAATAGGCCCGCCTGCGACGGCAGGCCCATCGAATTACGGGGACGTTTCAAACTGAAAGCCTCGGCGCAGGCTGTCAGCGGGCCGCAGCGCGTCCCCGAACACAGCGGCGGACCCATTGGCTTACCAAATTCCGCGCGCAGCTCGCCCTTCAACTGTGTCCAGTTCCCGGTTCATCGCAATCTCCTTTGTCGTACACGGTGTCTGTGATGACAGGGGGAACACCTGTACCCCTGCCTTGGGGTTTGGGACGGGCATCACGCGGCGTGCGGGGCGGGGTCGAGAAGATCCAGTCGTGTAAACTCCTCGCGAAGCACACCCACGTTCTTTTTGTGGCTCTTGAACGCAAAATCGAACAAATCGCCCACAAGCGGGATCGATCCCACTGCCAGATCAATACCGGTGTTCCAAGCCATACGGCCAAGTGCGCGTTTGCGGATGCCACGGCGGTAGCCTGCGTTGATCATCATCGCGGCTGGAACGACCGTAACCGCGTCACCCACAGCCGGCACTAGCCCGAGTATGGAATCCCACCCGACCGGAAGGCCGAAAACGGTGAACTTACTGTCCAGTGCCTCCGACCACCTTTCGAATTTTTGCAGCTCTGCGGACATATCAACGACGCGCAATGATGTAGACGGCATGCACAATTCCAGGGATGTAGCCCAAGAGAGTTAGCAGAATGTTCAGCCAAAAATGTTTGGACAGGCCAACTTCCAGAAATACGCCCAGTGGAGGTAGAATAACTGCAATAATGATACGAATGAGGTCCATGATCATCGTTCCTTTTAATGTCGTGTTGTCCGACCAACCCTCAGCCCTTCAGTTGGTTCCATCGTGCGGATGCGCGTAAGTTCCATCGCGCAGATGCGCATGAACGGGAGGGAACGATTTGGGTGGTGGCGTGTTGTCAATTAGAACACAGACACGGAAGGGAGACACCAAATGTCAAATACATCCGATCTCAGCCGCACCGCACGTGCGCACGCCGAAGACCTGAGCGCGCAGGCCAAAGCCGCCGCCACCCAAGAAGCCGTGGCCCAAGCCGATAAGGCAAAGCACGCCACCGCAAGCACGGTCCAGCAGGCCGCAGACGCAGCAGACGCCGCTGCCAGCCACTTGGATC
>ENA-ORXM01001158-ORXM01001158.1-marine-metagenome-genome-assembly--contig:-NODE-1158-length-38696-cov-4.809110_pt1 | contig 38696 bp, 30 predicted proteins | sample MGYA00237867_ERZ511480 | MGnify/ENA primary metagenome ERZ511480 (study PRJEB26309, sample SAMN06266103) | marine metagenome | isolation source: Algal blade | place: United Kingdom:Sidmouth, United... | reverse complement strand
CGCGATCGTAGGCGTAGCCTGTATTTTTATCGGGTCTGCAGTGGGGACCATGTGTTCTACCTCCAATCCGTTTTCTGCCATCATTGCCTCTGACGCGGCTGGCATCACCTGGACCTCAGGCTTGAATGGACGAATTGGCATGTTGGTGCTCTGTACATTCATCTGCATTTTTTACATCCTTCGATACGCAAAGAAAGTCAAAGCAGACCCAAGTAGATCCATCGTCTTTGACCAAAGAGATCAATTGAATAAACTCTTCGGATCCAAGTCCTCAGATAAAAATTTAGCACTTACCGGAAGGTTGAAATTGATCCTACTTGTTTTTGCATCCACTTTTATAATTATGATCATCGGTGTGTCCAAACTAGATTGGTGGTTTGTAGAAATGACCACCACCTTTTTAGTAGGTTCTATTATAATAGGATTCCTAGCTAGATTAAAAGAAAATGATTTTATGGAAGCATTCGCAAAAGGAGCCGCCGATCTGCTCGGTGTTGCTTTCATCATCGGCATCGCCCGAGGCATCACGGTCATCATGGACGATGGCCTCATAAGCGACACCATGCTATACTACGCGAGTGGCGTTACCGAAGGAATGAACAAGGGAATCTTTGCCAACGTCATGCTCTTTTTATACGCAGGCCTTTCGTTTTTTATTCCTTCCTCATCTGGTCTTGCTGTTTTATCAATGCCCATCATGGCACCTTTAGCAGACACGGTCGACATCAGCAGAAATATAATCGTCAACGCTTACCAATACGGCATGGGCTTGTTTTACTTTATCAGTCCAACGGGCTTGATCCTCGCATCACTAGCCATCGTAAAGATCGGCTATGATAAATGGCTCAAATTTGTACTGCCATTGTTCTTTATCCTATTGGCCGTAACAATGATAGTAATAACCGTTTCGGTCTATATATAACGTACACCCGTACACGCAACACCCGCTGTTCGAAGTTTACCCCGTCCGCCGAAGCTTCAGCGAAGGAGGACAACTTCAAACCAATATCCCACATCTATTTGGTAAGATATTTGAATATCATTACTGTCTGCTCAAAGACAACAAACAAACAGATATGAGAAAGTTCCTTATAGCAATTGCTATTTACCTATGTCTATTCACATCCTGCCGCATGGATGACGAATCTATCGTCTTGGAAGACGTACGTGATTTTGATTTAGAATTACAAAATGCACTCCGAGAAGCAGGCGATGGAAATGGATTAGATTATTTTAAATTTCCAGAATCAAATAATTTTAATAGCATCCCTCAAGATCCTAAAAACTCGATCACGGAAAATAAAGTCAAGTTAGGAAAAATGCTTTTTCATGAAGCTGGACTTGGTGTTAATCCAAAACTAAATTTAGGAAAAAATACTTACTCTTGCGCTTCTTGTCATTTTGCCTCTGCTGGTTTTCAAGCAGGGAGACAGCAAGGGATTGGAGAAGGAGGAATCGGTTTTGGCATCAACGGAGAGGCAAGAACAATGGGCGCGCTATATGATGAAAAAAATATTGATGTTCAACCCATCCGTTCTCCTACGGCTATGAATGCAGCTTATCAAGAACTCATGCTTTGGAATGGTCAATTTGGTGGAACAGAAATGAATGATGGAACACAATGGAATTGGACAGAGGGTACCCCGAAAGCCAAAAATAATTTGGGTTTTGAAGGTATAGAAACGCAAGCAATAGCTGGTCTTGAAGTGCATAGAATGGCAGTTACTCCTGAGCTAGTAGATGAGCTAGGATATAAAGAATTATTTGATGACGTATTTGGGGATTTGCCTGTCGGCGAAAGATACACCACGTTAAATGCAGGTCTTGCAATTGCGGCTTTTGAAAGAACGATTCTCTCAAACGAAGCCCCATTTCAAAAATGGTTAAATGGAGATCGGAACGCAATGTCTTCGTCAGAATTAGAAGGTGCTGTATTATTCTTTACAAAGGCAAAATGTGTAGATTGTCATACAGGTCCTGCCTTGAATAAAATGAGTTTTGAAGCCATTGGAATGAAAGACCTTTTTCAATGTGAAGAAACAACAATCGCTACTTCTAGTGATAAAATAGAAAACAAAGGTAGGGGAGGGTTCACCGGAAATGTGGAGGAAGAATACCAGTTCAAAGTACCCCAACTTTACAACCTAAAATCTTCACCTTTTTATGGGCACGGAGCAACCTTTAATTCCATTAAAGATGTCATAGTCTATAAGAATAATGCCATTGCAGAAAATGACAATGTCCCTCCACACCAACTTTCTGAACACTTTAACCCACTAGATCTAACCAACGATGAAATTAATAAATTGACTTTGTTTATTTCAAAAAGTCTACACGATCCTAACTTGGATAGATACCAACCTGACTGGGTAGAATCAGGATTATGCATCCCCGTTTCCGACGCCTTATCTTCCGTACAATTAGGCTGCGAATAAAGAATAACTAATAACGAACAGCAAAGATCGATACACCATTGTTCTTCCAAATTACCGATGTTCAAAGTTTTCCTCACTCGCCGAAGCTTCAGCGAAGGAGGGACACGCAACATTCGCCACAGCCTCTGGCTGTAATAACAATAAAAAAAACCAAAGGCGCAGCCTTTGGTTTTTTTTATACTTTAAAATTTTACATTTAAAATTTATTTTACTCCCGCTTAACCTGAATAACCTCATCCTTCTTTACTCCCTTCACATGCTTCTCCAACCACTCATCCTGCTCCCACAACAAATGATAAATACTTTCCTTCGCACGATACCCATGCGACTCTTTCGGAAGCATCACCAATCTAACAGTAGCACCAAGTCCTTTCAGTGCATTAAAGTACCGTTCACTCTGCAGTGGGTAAGTACCAGAGTTATTATCCGCTTCACCGTGGATCAACAACAAAGGTGTCTTCATTTTATCTGCGTGCATAAACGGAGACATGCTATAGTAAACTTCAGGCGCCTCCCAATAAGAACGCTCTTCTGCCTGAAAACCAAACGGTGTCAAAGTACGATTGTAAGCACCTGACCTCGCAATACCTGCAGCAAATAGATCGGAATGAGACAATAGATTGGCAACCATAAATGCGCCGTAACTATGTCCACCAACTGCTACTTTTGACCTGTCGATATACCCCAAAGCGTCAACCGCATCAATCGCTGCTTTTGCATTGTCAACCAATTGCTTTCTGAAAGTATCGTTTGGTTCATCATCATCTTCTCCGACGATAGGGAAGGACGCACCGTCGAGAACTACGTACCCTTTGGTCACCCAATAAATAGGTGATCCCCAATAAGGGAAAGTGAAACGATTTGGATTCTTTGTGTTTTGACCTGCACTACTTTTGTCTTTAAATTCTCTAGGGTAGGCCCAAAGTATCATCGGCATCTTTTCCTTTTTATCCTTGTCGTAACCTAATGGCAAATACAAAGTTCCGCTAAGGTCTAGACCATCAGAACGCTTGTAGTCTATCACTTGCTTATGGACAGAATTGATACTCTCAAAAGGATTTGCAAAAGCTGTTACTTGATTCAGTTTGTTGTCACCTAAGGTTCTGAAATAGAAATTTGGATACTCGTTTTTGGATTCTATCCTGACCAACATTTTATTCTTTTTGATATCGTAGTCATACAGATCCTCAAATTTATCTTTATAGGTAGATTCATAAAGACGTTCTTTCTTAAAACTCGAAACATTCATTTTGTCTAGGAAAGGAAATTGCCCTTCTTCCGTAAAACCATCTCCCATTAAAAAGATATTGTCTCCATCTTGTGCAATGACATTTCTACCATATTTATTTCTCTTCGTTACGATATAGCCAGGATCAGAATACCTGTCTTGATAATTTCTATCTGAAACAACTTTCACTTCTGCTTTCGAATTACTAGGATTGAAAATATAACTTTTAGTGTTCCTGTTTTTCCACCAACGATCGTGTACAATGGCCATGTTGTCATCTGCCCATTGAGTATACATGTGTCTGTTTTGGGTTTTTACCAATGATTTTCCATCACCGACAAAAGGAGCATCTAGTTGAAATACTTCGTCTCTATGACCAACTTCTTTCGCAGGATCTCCGTCATCAAGCGCTACAACATAAGTGATGCTAGCCGACTTGTCCGCCCTCCAACTAAAATTTCTTTTGCCTTTTCTCACTGCCATAAAGCCTTTCGGCAAATCTTCTATTAATGGGACTTTGACAAGTGTTTGTACTTTTTTACCTGCTTTAGAATATATAGATGATTCCGATGGAAATCTATAATAAGGCACTAAATAAGAAAACGGTTTCTCTATGGTGTTTACCATTACGTATTCTCCGTCAGGAGAAAAACTAATGTTACTGTACATATCCTCACCCAACCATTTTGATTTTGTGCCATCTAAATTAATTTTGTATAAAACTGAATTAACCAGTTGTTCAAAATTATGTTCATCTGTTTTACTTTTAAGAAGATCTTGGTAAGTTCTGTTTTGAGCTTTTTTACCATCAGAAATAGAAACTGTTGGCCCAGTAGGTACCATCTCATCTCTATCCAATAATTTTGATTTGCCTTCCGGCAACATCTTCACAAGGATTGCTTTTGAATCTTTAAACCAATTGATAGCGCCTCTTGTATTAGCATTCAGCCTAGCGTCGGTCAATTTTTTCATAGAGGCATTTTCTATGTCCAACACCCACAGCTCTACTCCAGAAACAGTGGTATTCGTCATAGCCATTTTTTTCTGATCTTTCGACCATGAAAAATTTGCCAATCGAGCATTGCTCGGCAAACCTTTTACCTCATCAATTTTATCCTTTTGATTGATGCGTTTGACTTTTAGGCTTTTATAATAATTAGTCCGCGAACCAATGTTGGTTTTAGGATTAATCCTCAAACCAGCCAGACGCAGCTCCTTTTCTGACAATTCCGTAAGACTTTTATAGTTATCTCTATACATTAAAACCATATTTTCCTTAATATTGTCCATCCTTACTGCTGGAGCAGGATCAACATCCACGAGCTTAAGTATCTCTGGAGATGGTTTCTGATAATTTTGATTAATTTGACCGAAGGCATTGATCACCATAAGTGTTACTATGAGTGTAATGAAATATTTCATAAGCTAAAAAATTTATTGAAAGTTTATTTGAGCCTGCTAAACTACCAAAAACAAAGGACAGTATTGAATTATTCTAGTTAAGATTAATGAAATGAAGGCGACCTAACCCATGAATAGTAAAAAACGAAGAACGAAGAACAGCCTGCCCTGAGCGACGAAGGAGTCGAAGGGATGAACGAAAAACGAATAAAATTGCCTTACCTAAAAGTATCAATCTTTATAATAACTCTAATAGCAATTTTAACCCATTGCACCAACGACCTAAATGTAAGTTTGACCCCAACCTACGCAAACCTCCAAGACACTGTATCTTACGTCGGGATGGAAACTTGCAAAGGATGTCATATTGGAATTTATCACAGTTTTAGTGAAACAGGAATGGGGCGTTCTTTCGATCATGCCTCAAAGAAAAAATCTGATGCTTTATATGGTGACCATGCATTGGTTTATGATGAAAATTCAAATTTTTATTACAAGCCATTTTTTGCAGACTCTACGATGTACATAAAAGAGTACCGATTGGAGGGTCAGGACACCGTACATACACGTGTAGAAAAAATAGCCTACATCGTTGGTTCCGGACAGCATACCAATTCTCATATCATAGATCAAAACGGATATACTTTTCAAGCGCCAATTACTTTCTATACCCAAGACCAAAAATGGGATATGGCGCCTGGTTATGAATCTAAGAATTTACGGTTCTCGAGGGTGCTGGAATCAGAGTGTATAACTTGCCATAATCATTTTCCAGAATTGGTGGACGGTTCTTATCATAAGTTCAGCAAAATGCCAAGTGGTATAGAATGTGAAAGGTGCCACGGCCCTGGACAGATACATGTGGAAGAAAAGCGGGCTGGCATTCGAGTGGATACTTCTCAATATATTGATTACAGCATAGTTAATCCCAGCGATCTTTCAAGGGACCTGGTCATGGACCTTTGTCAGCGGTGTCACTTACAAGGCATGTCAGTACTGAATGAGGGAAAAACCTTTTATGATTTTAAACCCGGCATGGAATTATCTTCTGTCATGAATGTTTATCTCCCTCGATATACAGACAATCATGAAAAATTCATCATGGCCTCACAAGCGGATCGCCTTAGAATGAGTCCTTGTTATGTTAAATCTGAGGACCTCACTTGCCTCAATTGTCACCATCCACATCATTCTGTTTCAAGTACACCAAAAGAACAATATAACAATGCATGCATTTCTTGTCACCAAACACCAGCAGATAAAAAATGTTCCATCTCTGAGGTGTTGAGAATGGAGAAAGAAGATGATTGTGTTTCTTGTCACATGCCTAAGTCGGGCTCCATTGATATTCCTCATGTCAAAATCACAGATCATTACATTCACAAGGAAATGAATCCCGCTTCAGAAAATTTGACCAACGCAGAAGTGGAAGAGGTTGCTGATTTTTTAGGTTTGAAAATATTAACCAAGCCAGCAGCTTCTGATTTGGAAATGGCAAATGCCTATCTGTTATTTCATGATAAATATGTAGATGAAAAAGCCATCCTAGATAGTGCCAGAGTTTACCTAGATAAATTAAACAGTGGTCATGAAAAGTTATTTGATCTTGAAATTCATTACGCTTTCGCGAAAAATGATTTTAAAGCCGTAGAGAAGATTTCGACAGATAGAAAAATAGAAAATATCTCGGACGAATGGACCTTGTATAGGATAGGGGAGTCATTGATGAAATATGGAAAATTTGAACAAGCCTTGCCTTATTTAGAAAAGGCTGTTGAGATAAAACCACTCGACATCGATTTCTTAGAAAAGTATGGTATCGTAAATTTGCAATTGAAAAGAACGGCAAAGGCACAAGAAATATTTGAACTTGTTTTGAAAGAGAATCCCAAACGTGCAGTGAGTTTAAATAACTACGGTTATTCTCATGTACTGACTGGCCGATTGGAAAAAGCGATTGAATACTATGATAAGGCGATTGCTCTTGATCCTGATTATACCTCTGCCTACATAAATAAGGCTGCCGTATTATTGCTTTTCAAAAAGAATGAAGATGCAAAAATACTTTTAGAGAAAGTATTAAAAATAGATCCCAATAATACACAAGCCATCCAGGCAATGGGAGTGATATAAAAACGCACTGGTTTTATTCGACCAGTGCATCAACATTAGATTTATAAGAACAAAATTACTATGAATTGGTTTGTCAATCAAACATGTGCAACTTCTGATTGTAACTTTTTATTTCCTTATTAACTCCTTCATTTCACTTTGTCTTATTCTATTATTATTTATTTTGCTAAAACGCTGCGTATCATTTTATTTTGGATACGCAGAATTTTCCATGGGATTTGTAAAAATTTTGATTTCATTTGATCCGACGCTCATTTTCATTAAAAGTTCATCTTCAATTATCATAGCTTAGAATTTTGTTATTAATTTTTGAATTAAATTTCATTGAAGAAAAAAATGGTCAGCGTCTCCGCTCAAAAAGACACTGACCGAGATCATATGAAAAAATAACTCTACTTATCTTCGAATAACAACTAGTCTTTCTGTTTCTTTTTTGTCGCCAGTATAGATGCAAAGCGTATAAATACCTGCAACTAAATTTTCGCAATTAATCTTTAATTCTTTTTCGACATCCTGAAAAGTTCTAACCACTCTACCAGAAGAAGCATGCAAAGTAACCAAGTCTGCTTTTTCGCTTAGTTTTAGTTTTGTTCTTAAGTTTGCTGGGTTTGGGAACAGCCTTGGACTTTGCATGGTTTCTTCACGAGTTTTAGCGTCTTTACATGATCGTGCGTCACTATAATTTAAAATTAGTCTTATGAGTAATTGATTTAATGTTTCTACTTTATGTTCATTATGGACTGGCTTGAGATGCGCATTTCCAATACCAGAATCATCTGTGAGAAAAACATAAGTTCCATTCGTCAACAGCGCCATGAACTTTAAAAGGAACTCGCCATCTCTTTTCAAGTTACTTGCAGAAACTGGGATGATTTTTATACCCATGCTTGCTGCCTGAATAATTTGTGCTTGTAAGATTGAGATGACTTCCTCGTTATGATGCGCTGCAGCATCAAGCATTAAAAAGATTATTTTTGTATGCGCAGTTTCAGTCCAAGACATAGAGAGCGCTTCTTCTAATCCCAATTCTACTGCTTCAGGAAAGTTGCTATTGTGGCCACCATTTACAGCGTCTTCATTTTGAATAAAGGAAATACAATCTTTCGTGTTTGCACTCAATGGTGATGTCTTTGTCACAAAATCAGTTTCGTAGTCTCCATAAAAAACAGCTCCCGTTTTTAATTTCATTTCCTTTTCATTGTTCTGTACAGTGTTGATGACATCCGAAATCTCCGACCTCAAATATTGTATTTCGTCTCTCATAGAACCGGTAGCATCTACAACAAATAGTACTTCAACTTCATTGTTTGATTCACACTCGTAAGGGATCTCCAAGTGATTTATTTCAGTTTCTGCATTAGTAGGGTCATCTATGATAAATTTATGCCCCTTATAAGTAAGCCTAATTTCTTTTACCTCGCTTTCAGTACCAAACACCCCTGACCAAAGTTCTGCAGACCCTCCATTGTCCGTATATGCTTGCCATATTACGTGATCTTTTACAGCGATCAGTTCTACTTTGCAATTGGCCAGGGGAAGATTGTCTTTATTGGTTACAAAAACGGGATATCGATTATTGGGAAATATGTTCCAATGGTTTTGCATGTCTGCGAATGTTTTATTCTCAAGTAATTTTTTCCACGCATCCCAATGTGTAAGGTCATTCCATTCACCAGCTGTAAGTTGCCCAGCCTTAGGTAGGTCTTTTTTCGGTTCTGCTACTTTTGAGTCGTGAGCTATGATACCATCTACAACATATAAAGTACCTTCTGTTCTAGAACTTCGAATGGCTGGTGCATCTTTATTATTACCAGAGTCTACACCAGCGGAAGTAGTAGCCAATCCATTAATAGATCTTGTAGAAAGGGTTTTGATTTCTTCTGAGGTTACAATGGTGCCTTGACTTGTATTATCGTGTTCAATTAAAGGTTGCCGATATTCAATCACTACAACTTCACAAAGATCCACGCCTCTGCTTTCACGAATTTCAATATTAGAAATATTGGATTTTCCTGCCAAAACTACAATACCTGTTATTCTGGATCTATGATAACCAATGTAGGAGGCTTCTATATCATAGGTACCGGGATCAATATTTGCAAAACTGTAGTTGCCGTCAAAGTCTGTTTTTACACCTGTGATAAGTTTGCCATTATTATATAGAGCCACAGAGCCAAAAAGAATTGGTTTTCCAGAATCTTGATCAGTGACATTGCCCGATAGTGATGTTGCTTGTCCATAGCTGAGGGATATTGTTGCGAATAGTAAGGATATTACGATAATAAATTTGTTCATACCAGTGTTGTTTGTTTGATTCAAACTTATACTATATCGTGAAAAAAATTCCGTTAAGGTATGATATTAGTCAGTTTTCTGAAGTGTCTGTTTTATGCGGTAACGTCTAGGATATTCGCTAATGCAACCTGACTTAATAAGCAATTCAGATTTTTTTGTAGTAAGAACAATCATGTATTTTAGATCCTTGCTATGACAAGTATCCCATGTTTTATTAATATAATCAGAATTTAGGATTCGTTTTATTTTATGAAATGAATTGTTATTTGTTAAGTATTAGTCAGTTTTTCTCAATGAGGGGTACAACCGTCAGATCTGGAAGCCTAAAGAAGCGGTGTAGGTATATTCGCGCTTGCCAGCGAAGCTGGCATCTAACCTTTGTGGTTTCAGAGAAAGAAGAAGAAACATTCAGCTAGCCGCTAGACGGTTCCCTCCCTCCAATGTCTATTGGGCATTGAAATCTCTTTGGCAAATTATCGGTCAGTCATCCTAAAAATCCTAATCACTTCTTCGTACTAATCTCAATCACCTTTTCATTTAACTTGTCTTTCATCTTCTCCTTGATCTCTGTCCATTTTTCAATCTTTTGATTGATTGCTTCTTTTTCTTCTGCGGGAGCAGTTTTAAGCTGATCTTCAAATTCTTTGATCTTCAGATCTATAGACTCAAGAGATTCTTTACTTTTTTCGATGTCCTCAGCTTCTTCCGCTTTATCAAAAATTAAACTGTCTGGAGTGTCAGATTGATCAGTCTCTTCTTCTTTTCGTACTTTTTTAGGAATGAAAACAGTGTCACCAACTTGGCGTTGATTCATGAAGGTAGGAGAAACGATCTCAATCCCGTCTTCATGCAAAGAATCTAGTAAGTATGCATTTAATCTTGATTGTGCACTAAGTACTGTTTTAATTTCTTTGACCAGGCCATATACTTTGTATACCACGGAGAAGTCGCCTAGCTCTGTGACTCTCACAAAAGGATCTTCAAGTCCTGCATTGGTTGCTGCTTTGACTAAAGAATTTTCAATCTTGGATCTATTAACATCGTAACCTAGTGAAACACTACCTGAGATGAAGGTTCCGGATGCCCGCGTTACTTTAACAGGATTTGTGGCAAGGTATAAGTTGGGTAGGGTAGTAAGGTCTCTATTTTCAGTTTGGATCTCTGTGTGAAATAACCCTCGCTCGGTTATTCTGCCAAAAAACTCATTCACTTGTATAAAGTCGCCAGGTTTAAAATTGTTGATTGTCCGTAGCATGATGCCCCCAAGTGCGTTTCCCATGAAAGTGGCAGAACTCAATGCTAAGACTGCGGAGATTACAATTCCTATTAAGGAAGTTATTTGACCTCTTATCTCTTCTGACATTGGAAGCGCTAGTATTAGGGCGATGCCACCAACCAAGACAATTCCAAATAGAACGATACTTTTTATAATTCCCCAATCAGGCTTTCCAGAAGCTTGTCTATCCAGGAGCATTTTTACTAAGTAAAATATCAATCCAAAAACCAATAAAGTGAAAAAGGATTGCCCAAAGCTAAAAATCGATTCAATTAAGTTATCCATGTCTTTTTTAACGGTTTATGCAAAAAATAGATTAAATCTAATTATTTAGACGCATTCTCAAGTAAATGTTGCGAATTTGGTCAAGTTTCATAAAAATTTGAGCTTAATTTTCTATATTTAGTTAGTAATCTTAACAACTTATCGACCACTAGTTTAAGTATTCCATAGCCAGCATTAAACTATTAATGTAGAATATGAAGGGTCACAATGAAAATCATCCAGAAAAGACTAATCCACTAATTCCTTCTGAATTTATGGAGCAAATAATTAGTCTTCAAAAGCAAAATGCTAATTCCACTTTTGAGTTGCTCAAAACCCAAAGAGTAATTCAACAATTTCAGGATAAATTGATCGAGTTAGAAAAACGGATTGATCTGTTGAATCCGCAAGCTACAGACGTTGATGTTGAATCCAATACGCTCTTAAAATTGAGAGAACTTAAAAGGTTTTTGGATTAGATGTTTTGATCACCGAAAAAATATCAATATCGCACCCACCGCTGTTAATACCAAGATCATTTTTCGATAAAAAGTTTCTTTGATGAGGTCGACGATCTTTACACCTATAAATAAACCTAAAATTGTAAAGGGGATGAGGATTAAATTAACTTTAAAAGACTCTACTGTGATGGTTTTCCAATAAAAGATATGAAAGGGTAGCTTAAATAAATTTATGATAAAAAATAACCAGGCGGTGGTGCCAATAAATACATTTTTCGGAACACGCATGGCTAGGAAAAATAGATTTGAAAAAGCACCAGCTAAATTACCGATCATTGTAGTGAAACCGGCAGATAAGCCCATACTGGCGGCAAAAAAGGTTGTATCTGGAATCTTACTTTCCTTTTTTTGATCCCACCATAACATTAAAAAAACGGTTAGTAGAATGATGACCGCCATACCTTTTTTAAAAATAACCTCTGGGAGGTCTTTGCCAAAATAAGCGCCAAATAATACACCAATGATCATCCATGGCAAAAGCTTAAACAGATAACCCCAATTGGCATGTCTATTGTAATAAATAACTGCTAAGATGTCTCCTGTTATAAGCAGTGGCATCATGATTCCTGTAGAAGCTTTTCCTCCAAAAACAAGGGCCAATAAAGTGACGATCAGTACGGTTATTCCCTTTAGTCCTGACTTTGATACGCCCATCAAGAATGCTGCAAGGATGGCTAAAAACCAATGCCATGGTTCTATCTGGTATTGAGGTGCAAAATTGAAAATGGATTCCAAATTGTAAAATTTAAAATCAAATGTAAGGAAATTGTATCATGTGATTTCTTTTTATATCATTGTGTGGTTTTTGATGAAGTAATATATGAAAAATTAAAGTTAAGAGATCGGTGAAGTATGGCTAAAAAAATAAACGCAGTAGCAAGCGGACATGAATTAACCTCTTATACTGCCAAAGAAATTCTCAAGGCAGGTGGCAATGCTTTTGATGCGGCTATAGCGGCCTACTTGAGTATGTTTGTTACTGAACCGCATATGGCTTCAGCAGGGGCAGCAGGGTTTGCAACGACCTATCAAAACGGAAAGTGCAAGTTTTACGATTTCTTTTGTCAAACCCCTAGATCAAAGGCTTCAAGAGATAAGATTGATTTTTATCCGATTACTGTCGATTTTGGCAATGAGCAAGAAGTATTTCACGTCGGTCTTGCCTCTGCTGCAGTACCTGGGACCATAGCAGGGATTTGGAAGATTCACCAAGACCTCGGACGATTACCTTTTAAAGAATTAATTGTCATTCCAAGTCAATTGGCGACTGAAGGGGTGCAGCTGAATAATTTTCAAGCTTACGATCTAAAACTTTTAGCGCCTATTGCAAAAAATAGCCTTGAAGGACAAAAGATGTTTTTCAAGGACGACGAGCCAAAGAAGGTTGGTGATAGCATGACCATTCCTGAGCTCCCTGATTTTTTGAGCTTTCTAGCAGAAGAAGGAGCCAATGGATTTTATAAAGGAGAGATCGGTAGAAAAATTGCTTACGATACACAAAACAAAGGAGGCTTTTTGAGTCGTAAAGATTTTGAAAATTATAAAGTGATCGTAAAAAAGCCGATTGCTTTGCCATACAAGGGGATGCATTTACAACTTCCGAATTTACCCTCTCTTGGAGGGATGCTGACGGGAATTGTTTTGAACTCAAAAGATAAATCTCTAGAATCTAATCTGATCTACACCAACACATTACTGCGAAGCACAGATTATTTAAAGACAGCTTTTGAAGAAAGGACAGGTGTACAGATCCACGACGACATTTTCAATACCAACTTCAAGGGTACTTCGCATTTGAATGTTATTGACTCCGAAGGGCAGGCAATAAGTTTGACCACATCCATGGGAGAAGGGTCTGGATATTTTATACCTGGCATCGGTCAGCAGTTAAACAACATGTTGGGCGAGTCGTTTCTCCTTCCGGAAGGTTTTCACAAGTGGAAAGAGGATATTAGAATGTCTTCGATGATGTCTCCAACGATGATTCTCAATAGCGCAAAGGAACTTGTATTTGCCGGAGGATCAGGCGGTGCTTCAAGAATTCCTTTTGCAATTGCTCAAGTCATAAAAAATATCTATGAACACGGGATGCCTTTAGGAGACGCAATTGAAGCACCTCGTATGCACTACCAAGAAGACATCATGAATTTGGAAAATGAGACTTTGCTTAAGCAAATAAAGTATAAAGAAAAATTAAACATCTGGAATAAAAAGTCCATCTACTTCGGCGGCGTTCACGCACTTGCAAAAATTAATGGTGAATGGGAAGCAAAAGGGGATTCTCGTCGTGAAGGACACGGAGAGGTTTTTTAAAGGTGAAAGCTTAAGCAGAGAAATTAGAAAGTAAAAACTTTATGGTTTCAAATTTGTGTCGATCCGAATCAAAATTATCAAATTTTTGCAAGTGAAACCTTTAAACAGAAAGCTGTTAAAGTGTACCAAAGGCATCCCTATTCGGGAAAAAAAGTTAAAAACCATGTTGGTTTATTTCATTAAAGTGACACATCCAGTTATTTGTTCTTGTTCGTTCGTTAAATCATTTTGGTAAATAAAATTATAAAAGAAAATATCAGGATTTAATACCTTTCCGCGATTTGTTCCATCCCAACTTGAAGTACCTACATTAATTTGTGCACCCCATCTATTAAAAATTTCTAATTTAATTGGAGTAAAGTTTTGACCAGCTGGCATGAAAGTATCATTAATACCATCAGCATTTGGGCTAAATGCAGTTGGTAAATATATTTGCGATAGGCAGGGATCCAATTCAAAATGAATTATTTTTTCATAGGTACATCCTTCTATGATAGTACTAAAAGTAAACTGACCTGCTTGAGAAATAGTAATTATATTTGAATCTAAAATAGTACCATTTATGAAGAAGCCGTCGTTTTCAAAACCTGGAACATTAAAAATATAAGGAAAATCTGTAGCGCACAGTACTGTATCTGGAGGAAGAATTATTATATTGTCGTAATTGATATTTTGAATTCCGTAAGATATATTTAATCCAACAATAGTATCGCAATAGCCATTTGAAATAGTTGCTTCATAATAACCTGATTCTGAAATCTCTCTTTGCAATCCCGTAACACCATCTGCCCAAATGGCCATCAAATTGGGGTTTTCGTTGTTGGTTAAGTCGATAAAAGTTTGATCCTCGCATAAAACTTGATCCTTCAATTCTATATTTACTCTATCAATGACTTCTATGTCTTTTTCAAACTCATAAGCACAGCCTAAAACCCAAATAACTTGCTTTAGATTATGGGTGCCAATACTGTTATAACAGAAATCAAAATTTAGACTATCTTCTATTGATATATTGTCTGAAGGTGTTTGTAAACTCCATTCTCTATATTGCGCTTTTTGATTATCAGTATCTTCCGTTGTTATACATTCTCCTAAACAAATAGTATCTGGAATTGAAAATATTGCTGAAGGTAATGGATTGTCTTGACATTCATAAGGGGAGAATCCAGTACTTGTAAATTTCCAATCTAAATCAAATCGTTTTAAGGAATCAATGTCTGAAAAACTTAGGTTAATATTTTGAGTTGAAAATGTTACTTCTTTAGTTTCTAAACAAGCATTATAATTAGGGCAATCATTTAAACTGAGATCCAAGTTGGTTTTGGTAAGAATTCTTTGAAAATTTTCTTCTTTTGAAAATATGTATAGGTTATTATCATTTCCAAAAATAATATCAGGATTTAGAAAATCCATTCCTTGTTGGGACAAAACTTCAAAGTTTGAATTCATTTGAGTAAAAATAACAGGAAATCTAGAGAAGGTAGCATAAGCTAATAAATATTCTTGATTCGCAATGGATACCAAAGTGATCTCATTCTTTGTAAAATTGTCTGCATAAATTAAAATGGACTTGTCAATTTCAAGATCCTGATTTAATTCTACTATCAAACCATCTTGGTTGTTGTTTGTATCATCTGAAAAATTGGTTGTATATCCAGTACAAGTAAGAAACGAATTAAATGATGAATCCAATTCTGATAAATTGCAATTATTTATAACTGTAGCTTTCCAGGAATTGCTTTCAATGTTAATATTTAAAATTGCTGAACACATTTCGCCATCACAAGCACCATATAGTAAAATCGCAACATTATTTTTATCTAGAAATTGAATATCTTTTACAATTAGAGAATAGTTTTTGTCATAAATAATTTTTAAATTTTTTAAAAATTTATTGCCTTCCAATAGATAAAGTAATATTGAGTGATCCGTTAAACTTTTGATTATAATACTTTGATCTTGTAATGATTCAATTTCTAAACCAGTTCCTTCAAATTCATTAAATGAATAATCTAATAAGAAATTTTTTTCAAAATCAAATGTGAGAAAAACATGGGAAAGAGAATCTACAAATAAATCATTTTTAACCAAACAAGAAAAATATAGGACATTATTAGCGAACGTACTACTATTTAAATTATAGATTAGACGTTTAGAATTACCAGAAATGGAAATACTTTTCAAAAGTTGAAAATCATCATCGATCAAGTGAAAATCTAAACTATCTCTTAATCCTATGAATTGTCCATCAAACATAACGATTTCATCTTTTTCATTCATGCTAAAATCAATAACGGGATTCTTGGTGTCAGAAATGACTTGGGCATGTAGCATGGAGATGCTACGGAGTAAAAAACATAAGGCAATTAATCTTCTAATGATATAAAATTTAAAATTTATGAGAGCAATAAGATGCTCTCATAAATATTTTTTGTATTAAAATTCTAATTCGCAGCATTCACCTGAGGGAGATGGTAAAGTTTGACCTCCAAAATATGTACCACCTTGAAAATTGTTCAAAGTTATTGTCCCTTCATAGTAATAGGTGGTTGGATTGATAGGTACGGGAGGATTTGGGTTATCATTACTTGTGCCATCATCATCAATTCCACTATAACATCTCACATCTCTAGCTTTGCATTCTATTGCATATGTAATTTCTGCATTTACATCAGGAATCTCAATCTTTTCACATGTTAATGGATCAACAGTGAACAAAGTTGCGGAGAAAAATAAAGGTCCAGCACCTAACTCAGGTGAACAATTTAATGGATGACATCTGTCACTATCATTTGCATTTACTAGTGTTGTACAAGGTGAACTGTCTAATTCATCTCTACAATCTCCATGTTGTAAATCAAAATAAGGGCAATCTGCAATTGGGAGATCACTTGTACATGGATTTGTGTTTCCATTGTTTCCGCCTGCAAATCGAAGTGCATAATCTCCTTCATCCAGATTAACATCAACTTCCAAAATCCTGATACAACATTCACAGTCAAGAAAATCATCATCGATTTCGATATCTCCTTCAAAAGCAATTCTGTTTAGAAGTTCGTTTTGCCCTAGTTCGTGAGAAGCCTCAATTAAATAAGTAGTATCTTTTTGACAAGACTGGAACCCAGGAATAAAAAATGTAGTTAAGCATAAAAGCATAAAAGCATAAAAGCGTTTGTAACTTTCATAAATACATCGGTTTATGGTTAAAAAATATTTTGTTTGCTTATGGGTATCAAAATCAGGAAAGAATTTATTTACTTTCTTTCTTTATACTTTTGTATATGTAAAATACTCATTATTCCTGATACTTCAAAATAATTGTTAAGTATTTTGTGTTAATGGAGTGTGCTAAATACCTGAATGAAAAATGTTGAGATTGTGCAAATTATTTGACATACAAAACCTTCTCTCTACGCTGTCGCCTCCGGAACTTTCCGATCCTCAATATTCAAATACTTTTCAATTTCTTGTTCTAAATATTTGGCTTTTGATAAGGAGTTTACCTTAAGAAGTTTCACATGTTTTTGACCTTCTAGTGCATTGACGGTCATATAAACGTAGTAGTGCATGCCATCAACATTTTTTAAATATAATTGATCAATATCAGCATTGTTGAAAGTCTTGTCTTTTTTAAAATGCTTCGGCCGCGATTTTATACTTAGAAATTTTGAATTGATGTCTATGTATGTTTTGTTTTTAGAATAGTTGAAAGCTCTGTATATAAAATAGAGTGATCCTAGGGTAGAAATTATTGGGAAGAGTATAGGTATCTCTTTTGATCCAAGAAAGTAAATAAAAATCGTCAAAACTGCAAAGAATGGAAATGTAATTAATCCTATTGCATCAATTTCTTGAATATGCTGTTGGACCGTAATGTCAAGATCATCTTCATAATAAAACAAATCAATTCCTTCAGGACGTAAGGTTTCTTGTTTTACATTTTTTTCAACTTGTACTGCTTTGACTTCTTCTGCAATTGAAAAGATGGCGTGGCAAGAATTACATTTTCCCAACTTATTTTCAAGATTTAAGTTGTCCGATTTAACATCTTTCGAGCAAGATGGACAACAAATCATCTTGAAAATCTTCGAAGGTTCTTCTTGAATGTCTTTCAATTCAAATTTTTCGGCTGGTTTATATTCATCAAATTGTTCTTCTTTCATTCTATTTATTTGAGTAAGGCAGTTTTGAAGTTAACACATTAAAAAAGAAACTTTTTATTGAGCAATCAGATTATAATACGCTTCTTCTGTAAGCTTGTTATATACACTCGCTTTCTTTAAAAAATCCTGATAATGTTCATACACTTTTTTACTGAGCGGGTCTTCTCCGATGACCTCTTCAAGGCTTTGAGTGGTATAAACTTTGAGTGCATCTAAAACAGGTTTTGGAAACTTTTTAACCTGTACTTTTCCTTCGTCCAAGATCTTTTTATAGAAGATCGCATTTCGATAATCAAATTCTGCTAACATCCAATTTTGGATCCTTTGGGAAGCCGATTGCACGATCTCTTTCAGGTCATAAGAGAGTTTTTCATACGCTTTATTATTCATAAAAAATTCAAGTTCAGTTCCTGGTTCATGCCAGCCAGGGGAGTAGTAATATTTTGCAATTTTGGGAAATCCCATTTTATAATCATGATAAGGGCCGATCCATTCTAAAGCATCAATGACTCCTCGCTCCATAGAGGTATACAACTCAGATCCAGCTACTAAGACAGCCGCTCCTCCAGCTTTTTCTATGACTTTGCCACCAAGACCGGGTATACGCATTTTTAGTCCTTTAAAGTCTGCTATCGTGTTTATCTCTCTATTGAACCAGCCACCCATTTGTACTCCTGAGTTTCCCCCCATTAAAGGGATCAAATTAAATTGTGCATAGACTTCTTTCCATAGATCATAGCCACCCCCAGCGACCAGCCACGAATTGAGCATTTGGGCATTCATACCAAAAGGGACCGCTGCAAAAAATTGAGTGGCCGGACTTTTTCCTGTCCAATAATAGGCTGCACCGCATCCCATTTCTACTGTTCCAGAAGCCACGGTATCAAACGCCTCTAAAGGAGGAACCAGTTGCCCACCTCCAAATACTTTGATCACTAATCTGCCACCAGACATCTTTTCTACCATCTCCGCAAATTTATTCGCCGCTTCTCCTAGCACCGGAAAATTTGGCGGCCAGGTAGTCACCATTTTCCACCGATGAATTTTATTATAATTGATAGAAATTCCATCATCAATTTCTGTTGCTACATCAGAAGCACAAGCATTCAATATGCTTGTTCCAGCAATAGTTGCTAAGAGACTTTTCTTTAAAAATTCTTTTCGTTTCATGTTACTTGATTATGAAGTAAATGATGTTTGGATAAAGGAATACTAATAATAAAAATATAAGCTGTATGATTATGAACGGCAATACACCTCTATAGATCTGTTTGGTAGTCACTCCCTCTGGAGCAACTCCTTTTAAATAAAACAAAGCAAAGCCAAATGGTGGTGTCAAAAAGGACGTTTGCAAATTTAAAGCAATCAAAATGCCTACCCATAACATGTCCACACCCAAGGCGTCAAATATTGGAGCCACCACTGGTACCATAATGAAAATTATTTCGATGAAATCGATAAAAAACCCTGCAACGAAAATGACCAATAGAACTATTCCCAAAAACACCATAGGGCTCAATTGACTTGACGTAATTGCTTCAATCAAGAATTCGTCTCCACCCATCATTCTAAAAACAAGTGTAAAGGTCGTCGCACCTAACAAGATCATAAATACCATCGCCGTCAGATGCGTGGTTTGTTGCATGACTTCTTGCAAAATCTTTAGGTTAAATCTCTTTTGAATAATGGTCAAAATTATTGCTCCTATAGCACCAACGGCAGCAGCCTCAGTAGGAGAGGCGATCCCCGCAAAAATGGAACCCAAAACGGCAGCTATCAAGGTAACTGGAAGGAGAAATGCTTTTAAAACCCTCCCGTAAAATCCTTTTTCTTTAAATGCCTTGATGTCTTCAGCAGGGATAGGTGGAGCAACATCCTTTTTTAGATTTGCATAAATAAAAATATAGAGTACATAGATCACCACCAATAAAATACCTGGGATCAATGCGGCTGTAAACATCGTACCCACATCAACAGTGGTCGACTTAGTATTTGCAGAAATGGTATCTGCCAAAAGTACCAGTACGATCGAAGGTGGAATGATCTGCCCCAATGTTCCCGAGGCACAAATCACACCCGTTGCCAACTCAGGTTCATAACCTCGTTTGAGCATAGTGGGCAAACTTATAAGTCCCATGGTAACTACCGTCGCACCTACGATCCCAGTCGATGCCGCTAGGAGCGCGCCAACGAGTACAACGGAGATTGCAAGCCCGCCTCTTAACCGACCAAATAACATGGCCATAGTCTCAAGTAGACTTTCTGCCAATCCTGATTTTTCTAGCATGATGCCCATGAAGATGAATAGCGGCACAGCCATTAAAACATAATTTTTAATGGTGCCCATGATCCTTGGTGCCAACAATTTGAAATCATTAAAAGTGAAATACTCCGGTGCAAAAACAGCCATTGCCAAACCAAAAAGTATAGACACGCCAGCCAATGTGAAAGCAACAGGGTAGCCTCTTAAGATGGCGATAAAAATAACTAGGAATAATATGAGTGCTAAATATTCCAAATTAGTTGGACCTTATTATGATCAAAGATTTTAAAATAGAGGCGATCGCTTGCATAAGTAATAAGGCAAAGGCAATACAAATAGAAAATTTTAGAATGTACAAAGCAGGAAGTCCTCCTGGTTGTGGAGAGCCTTCATTCATCTGCAAAGAAAACCAAGCATAATTATAACTCACCCATATAACAATCAAGCACCAAGGCAATAAAAAAAGCAGTCCACCTAGTAGATTGATCCATGCTTTTCCTTTCTCAGTTTTATTTTGATAAAAAACATCCACGCGCACATGCTTGTCATGTTTGAAGGCATACGCGGAACCGATCAAAAATAAAAAGGCAAAGAAGTAAATTTCTAATTCTATCACCCAGATCAGGGTGAAGTCAAAAACATAGCGCATAAAAACATCTGCACAGATCAAAAGTACCAAAAGCAAAGACAACCAGCTGATGGCTTTTCCTGTCCGTTCCGTTATGTTTTCTATGAAGGCTACGATTGATTCCACTACCTAAATGTAATTGGAAATCCGTAGAATAGGAAATGAGTAGGGACTTAATAAGGTTCTTCTTAAGTTAGGACACTAGGATGAACGATGAAAAGCTTGCCCTGAGCAGCCTGTCTTGAGTGAGGCACGAATCGAAGGAACAAAGGAGCTGAAGGGACAAACGATGAACGAAGAGAGAAGAACGAATCAAAAGCTCCGTAGGAGCCAATCAATCCTATAATCCCAATCAATCCTATAATCCTAATCAATCCTAATCAACCCTAATCAACCCTAATCAAAAGTCATACAACTCCGCATCCTTCACAACAAAGGTCAATTTATCCGGATCATCTTTATTAAGATATAATTTCCCTTTAAATCCATAGGCATTCCCTAATTTAAAACTTCCAGCTTTCGGATCAAATTCAATTTGGGCGACCGTCTCGGGACCTGCCCCTCCACAGAAATAGCAATTTTCAAAAGGGTACTTAGAAAATACAATGCCTTCGTAATCTTCCCCCGTTTCCATACTGGTGACGATGTATCCCAACAATACGATCTCCTTCCCATCTAAAGCAAGCACTTCATCAGAAAAATTAGGCTTGTATTCTGAGGTGTTGAATTCTTCGTTGAAGATCTGTTCAAATTCTACTGTAGCAAGAATACTCCAATCATTTCTAACTTGAGCATTCGCAGACATGCAAAAAGAAAATAATACAAGCAGGGTGAATAGTCTTGTTGCCATGCAGCAAAGTTACGAGAAATTTGGTCTAGTAGCTAGGTTGTAATTCTTAAGGAGTTCTTAAAAGTAGTTTATTTGTTGATGCGGTTATTTGCTTAATTGTAGGTCATATAGAACGTATAGAACTAATACCCCAACGGGATAATAATTCCATAACGGTGGTTTTTAACCTATTAGACACAATAGAATTTCATAATAGTCAAGCAATAGATATCATTAATATTGGTCTTAACGGCGTACTTAATATAGCGTACAGAGAAACAAATAAACCTATAAACACATACACATTTTAAACAACTTCAAACTCCACCTCCCCAAGCTCCTCTACCTTGATACTTATCTTTTGTCCAGGATGAATGAACTCTGCTGACGTAGCCGCGCCTGCCATGATGTAAGAACCTGCAGGGATGGTCCATTTGTATTGAGCCGCAAGACGAGTTGCTGCGATCAATGATTCCCAAGGATCGCCCAAGATGGCTTTTGTACTTCCGGTTTGCTTGACTTCATTATTTATCAGCAGATCGATCTTTAGATCCGCTATGGATTTATCAATTGGGTGGAAATCACCAAGGATCAATCCGGTAGAGGAACAGTTGTCTGCGATAACATCTTCCAGGCTAAATTTGAAATTTTCGTAGCGAGAATCTATGATCTCAATCGCTGGAGCGACACCTGAAATATATTCTGCAAAATCGCTTTGGCTAAGCTGCTTATCAATGGTCTTTTTTACTTTAAAACACAATTCGGGTTCTGCTCGTGGGTGAATATATTTTTTGAATGGGGTAGTACCTTTATTATCGATCAACATATCGTCTGTCAAAATTCCCCAGATCATGTCGTGGACACCCATCTGCTCCATTTTGGCTTTAGAAGTGAAGCCCATTTTTAAACCGATCATTCTCTGTCCTCGCTCAAATCTTCTGCGCATGGAAGCAAACTGAATGGCATAAGCAGTGTCAACATCGAAGGTTACTTCTTTGCTCAATTGTTCAGTCGCTTGTGCATTGGCTGCTGCAGTGTCCAATCTTTCTGCTAGTTTGTTGATGTCTATATCTTTACTCATGAAAAGTAGGTTTATTTAGTTAGTGAATTTTACGGATACAGATCCTAGACCTTCAATCTGTGCAACGATATGATCGCCAGCGGCTACGGGTACCATTGGTCCGACAGCACCAGTCAATAAAAGGTCTCCTTTTTTTAGAGGAGTACCGAGTGAAGAAAATTTTTCTGCCAACCAAATGGCTGCATTGATAGGGGAACCCAAGCAAGCAGCCCCAGAACCTTCAGAAACTTTCTCACCATTTTTATTCATAGTCATTTTGCAGGTGACCACATCGAAATCATTCATTTTCACAGGTCTATGTCCAAGTACAAAATGAGAAGCGGAGGCATTATCTGCGATCGTATCTGTGATCTTTATATTCCAGTTTTCAATCCGGCTACCTACGATCTCCAGAGATACCAAAGCGTAATCGATGGCCGAAATAATATCAATTGCGGTAAATTGCTTTTGAATTAGATCACTTTTTAAGACAAAAGCGACCTCTGTTTCAATTTTTGGTTGGAGGATTTCTGTAATGGAGATGAACCCTCCATTTTGGATTTCCATCGTATTAAAAAGTATCCCAAAATCAGGTTGATCAACGCCCAATTGTCTTTGGACGGCATGAGAAGTTAAGCCAATTTTGTAACCGACCATTCTTTCTCCTTGATGTTTTCTGTAATCTGTATTAGCTTTTTGAATGGCATAAGCAAGCTCAAGATCCTCAACGCCGATGGTTTCCCTTATCGGGGAAATGGTTTTTCTTTGCTCTTGAGCTTGCCTGAGACTTTCAGCGAAATGATTTATTTGTTCTTCTCTTGAATTCATTTGCCGAAGGTAATAAATTCATAAAATTTAATTAGAAACAAATCCTCTAATATTCCAATTGATATTTACATTATCATTTGAATATTCTCTTAAACTTTGCCAATCTAAAATATCATATTTTAGCCAATCACCATTGCTAACTGCAGGGCCAGCATCACAACCTATTGACATAGCAGATCCTACATGTTCCGCTTTTACGCAGATCCATAGATCTCTTCCACTGATTTCGACAGGAGTAGTTAATTTATGATTGTTCCATGCATCTGAATCTAAACCATTTGCGACATTAGCAGAGTAGAGGACAACACCAGGACTTGATTGAGTACCTTCATCGTAAATTATTAATTCGCAAGATGCAGGAATATTATCGATGTAAAATTCGACATCTGTCAGTTGATTTCCAACAAAAGCGCTTGTAAGAGTCGCTGGAAATCTTGATCCAGCTTCAAAGACAACATCATCAAAAACAGGTGCACTAAAATTGTCACCGTCGTATTTAAGATCTGCACTTACTTCATCATCTGAACATGAGAAACAAAATAAAAGGCTGATCAACAAGATTGGGAATAAAGATTTCATAAGTAATTTTATTTTAAATATAGTGGTTTACTTTTTTTGATAGTACCAAATATCTGGACATTAAATTATTTTTAACCTCCTACACAGTTTTTCTAAATAGATTTAACATTTGGAAAGGACTAACCTCTTGATAAATAACTAATCTACGACTCTTCTTGCGCCCCAATCATAAATTTTCTTTGCAAATGGACCGGATCTCATGGAGTAGTTGCCATTCATTGTGTCTTTAGCAATCAGGTTGCCTGTGTAATCAAAGTCCCAAGTGCCAATTGGTGTTTTTCTGGAAGAGCTAAACGCTACCGAATCGCCCATGACCATCACACTAACACTGTTTCCACTTAAATCTCCAGTAGCAACATTGCCTTTTTGTTCGAGAATCATTTCCGGATAATGTATACCAACAGGAGTAATCACTTTAACAATCCATTTACCCGTCAAATCATAGTTTGCATCGGGAAAATTTATTTCAGAATTAATATTTGGTTGTGTTTGGACTGCTTTCTTTTTCCCCTTGCAGGTAAATAGAATTAGGAAGCTCAAAATCAAAAAGAGATATCTATACATTTGTGCTTATATATGTTTAAATGAAATATTCGTCGAAAGATAAAATTACATCTTTCTATTAAGTTATTTTACTATTTTTGTAACCCAAAATAAAATCTGACCCTGTATACAATCTTACCATAGTTAACAAATTTTAATTCAAAACTTATTAATTAAAAAAAATGGAAAAAGACAAGTTAATAAAATTGATCTCTAAAAAAGCTAAGATTTCTGAGAAACAGGCAGTCTCTGCTTTGGAGTGTATGCTTAAAGAAAAAAGTATTTTCAGAAAGCAAGATGCTAAAGTGGTTCAGGTGATAAAGGAAATTGCAGTACCTGATACAAATAAAACTTCGGTAAAGACAGTCGAGGTAATTAAAGAAAAGGCGGTTGCAGTTGTTGAAAATAGAGATAAGATAAAAACTGTTGAGATAATTAGGGAGGTACCGGTATCACTTATAAAAGAAGTACCAGTAGAAATAATCAAAGAAATCGAGGTTATAAAGCATGTACCTGTTGAAGTCTTTGTCGAGAAGATAGTTGTAAAAGAAGTACCTGTACAAGTAACAAAGATCGTTGAAAAGCCGGTAGAGGTGATCAGAGAAGTAGAAGTGATCAAGCAAGTACCTTATGAAGTGATAAAGGAAGTACAAGTGATAAAGGAGGTACCAGTGATACAATACGTACCACAGGAAGTCATTAAAGAGGTTGAATTGATTAGGGAAAAGGCTGTTGTAGCCAATAAAGAAGTGACAAAACTCAAAGAAGTAAAAGTAATTCAGCAAAAGCCTGTTGTTGTTACCAAAAACAAGATCAAACAAGTAAAAGTAGTGCAAGAGGTGCCTGTTGAAGTAGTAAAAGAGATCCAACATGTCAACGAGATCCACTTAACCAATGAGGTCGTAAAGGAAGTCCCTGTTCCTATAGAAATCATCAAGGAAGTTACAGATAAAGCACAACTCGCTGCGTGGAAGAATAAATGGAACAAACTTCAGGATGCAAACAAGAAGTTGTCTAAAGCTGCTAGTGATACAAGTAAGTTGAAAACTAAATACTCAAAACTTGAAAAAGAATTGGCCGCTTGGAAAACTAAGATGAAAAAATCTGATCAAGAAGGAGCTTCATGGAAAACTAAATACTCAAAACTTGAAAAAGAACTAGGAACGTGGAAAACTAAGTTGAATAAATCTGATAAAGCAGAGGCATCTTGGAAAGCAAAGTACGCTAAAATTGAAAAAGAACTTGATACATGGAAAACTAAGATGAAAAAATCTGATAAGGAGGATGTATCTTGGAAAGCAAAGTATAACAAGCTTGAGAAAGAAATGAAAGCTTGGAAGAAGCAAAAACCTGCAAGTGGTAAAAATGGTGCTTGGAAAACTAAATTCAATAAGCTTGAGAAAGAATTGGATGCTACCGCTAACAAAATGAATAAACTTAGCAAAGAGAGCAAGACTTTCAAAACGAAATGCGCTGATTTGGAAAAGGAGCTTGCTGCGATGAAGAAGAAAAAATCTTCAGGCAAAGCTAGTGATGCTGTAGCTTGGAAGGCTAAATATGCTAAGCTAGAAAGCAACTACAATCTTTTGAGCAAATCAGCTAAGTCTAGCACGACTTGGAAGAACAAAGCCAATAAAATGGCTGAAGAAATTGCACAATTGAAAGCGGATCTTGCTAAAAAACCTAAGAAAATAGAGGTGATCAAAGAAGTAGAAGTGATCAAGGAAGTAGAAGTTGTGAAGCAAATTGATTTCAATACTTTAATGGCTCAAATGCAAAAAATGGGAACTTCAGAAGTTTCTAGAAAGGTGGTTGGAGAGACAAGAAATAGAAAAGCAGGTAAAGTTGTCGAAAGAAGAGAAGTAACTGCTGAAACGAGATCAAAAGTTACTGGAAAGAAAACGAAGACTTCTACTGATTCTAAGTACAATTTTTCAGAAAACAAACTTCAATTAATTGAGGGAATAGGTCCAAAGATTGAGACTTTATTAAATAAAGGAGGAATCAAAACATTTTCTGAGCTAGCAAGCGCAGAGGTCGCTACTTTAGACAAGATCTTAACAGATGCTGGTTCAAGATTCGCTATGCAAAAGCCTGATAGCTGGCCAAAACAAGCAAAGCTTGCTGCAAGCAATGACTGGGACAAATTGATCACCTTACAAAAAGCACTTGATGGTGGCAAGGTGAATGCTGACAACACAGCGTCCATGTCTAAGGTTGAAAAAATGATGAAGTAATCTCTTTAAAAGTCTTATTTAATAATTATGCACATAACTAAACATAGAAATATTAATACTGCTATACCAGATAACAACAAGTCTGGTTTAGCAGACATTATTAAAATAGATCAGGCGGGTTCTATAGAATCCCTTTCTGTGAGGGTGAATATAAAGCATCCATATACCAATGATATCAAAGTAATAATGACAGCTCCAAATGGTAATTATTTCACTTTAGTCAAAAAAGGAGAAAGAACAAGCAGAAATATCGTTAGTACTTTTGATGGCAAGATCTTCAATAAATTGGTTGGAAAATCTGCCAAAGGAAATTGGAAGATCAAAGTTGTAGATGAAGGCGCTAAAGATCAAGGCGTATTAGTAAACTGGGGTGTAAACCTCAAACTAGCCTCAAATGCTTCTCCACAGATACACACGCCTTCTAACTCAAAAGATAGATTGGTCTCTAAGCATTATTGCCATGAAAGAGGAAATGTTTCTTCCGTAAAAGCTTTTATAGACATTGCTCATAAGTATACATCGGACCTAGGCGTGGAATTAAGCAGTCCATCAGGTAAAACTGTTAATTTATTTAAGGGATCAAAATCTGATAAAAAGAACCTCAAAAAGACTGTAAAAGCGGATCTTTTGAAAAAATTTGTTGGAGAAAAGGCCAATGGATACTGGACTTTGGCTGTAAAAGACTCAAAAGCGAGAGATGTAGGTATGCTAAAGAAATGGAGCCTCGATATCGCCACTAAATAATATTTTTTAAAGCCTAATTTGTTAATTAGGCTTTAAAATTTTTACTTTGCTTTAAATCTAATTGAAAATGAACCATTTATCTAAGCATTATATTCTAGGATTTATAGTTTTTAGTTTATCGGTACTATGCATATTTTCTTCCTGTGGTGATGATGAAGGAGACACTGTCCCTTGTACATCACCTTCATATGCCACCGATATTAGGCCAATTATAGTAGAATCTTGCGCACTGGTAGGCTGTCATGTTGCTGGCTTTGCTGATGGAGACTATTCTTCTTACCAAGGTTTAAAGGATAATGCGGATTCAGGTACTTTAGGAGCTCAAGTAACTTCTGGAGATATGCCTCCATCTAATTCACCTGGGCCTAAAAATCTTTCTAATTCGGACGTTGATTTGATCAATTGTTGGATCGCTGATGGTGCACCGAATAATTAGTAGAGAATGATACTTTTACCCAGTTTAAAACAATTTCTTGATGAAAAAAAATACTAAACTGAAAACCGCTTTTCAGTTCACCAAAAATATTTTGACTACAGGTGCGATAGCAGAGACTTCTAGAGAAGTAGAAGTAGAGATCACTAAGAAAATCCCTTCAGCTCCTAACATGACAATCGTAGAATTCGGAATGGGTCATGGCAATATAACTAGAGAAATTCTAGAACAAATGTCTCCAGATTCTAAATTGTATTCTTTTGAAGTAAAAAAAGAATTTTGTGATCATGTCAAAAATGATATCTCTGACGATCGCTTGATCATCGTGAATGATGGCGCAGAAAATATTTCAAAACACGTCAAAATTCCAGTTGACGCTATAGTTTCTTCCATCCCTTTTACTTTTTTCTCAAAAGAGAAATCAGAACTTATCCTAGGAGAAACATACAAAGCACTTGCAAAGGATCATTATTTTAGTCAAATTTTATATTCAAAGATCCACACTAAAAAATTGGAAGCCTTCTTTGACAAATGTACCATCGTGAAGACCAGTAATTTTCCTGCTGGGTTTGTGTATCATTGTGAGAAGCTGAAATAATTGATAGTTGATTGGTATTTGTTGGTAGTTTTCATATTGTGCGTGACAGATCTTTTTCGTCGTTTAGGTAATGTTTACTCACGAAATTCAATAGAGTTTCTAGCAGCTAACAACCATCATCCAACAACTAATTCTCACCACTTCGGAAACCTCAAATAAGAACCATCAATCTCTTCAACATTCCTAATCCCACAAAGCTGCATATTCCGCTTTAATTCTGTATCCAAAATATTCAGTACATCGAGGACTCCGGGTGCTCCGCCAACGGCAAGGCCGTAGATGTAAGGTCTGCCGATACAAACCGCATCGGCTCCTAGTGCCAGTGCTTTTAGAACATCCGTACCTCGCCTAATACCACCATCGAGGAGGATACGAATCTTGGATTCGATAATTGGAGTGATATCGGTTAATGCCTCTAATGTACTCAAACCAGATTCTAATTGTCGACCTCCGTGGTTGGACACAATGATACCATCTACTTCATGTTGTAAACATAAGGCTGCATCTGTGGGACTGAGGATACCTTTTAAGATGATTTTCATGTTGCAATGTTTCCTTATCCAGGAGATGATCTCCCAGGTGAGGGCTGGGTTGTGGAAGTGATCTTCATCGCCTAACTTTCCTGCAAGATTTTCGATGGTAGTAGCCCTACTTTCGACATTATCGACCAACATTTTTGCGTGCTTTTCTCGATTGCCTACCACCGGAACATCTACCGTTAGAACCAAAACTTCACAGCCGTTAGCAGCTGCCGTTAGGATCAGGTCTTTTGTAACCTCAAGTCTTGTGGTCGTGTAGAGTTGAAACCAAGGTTTAGGATTCATTTCTTTTGCAATCGAAGCGTATGAATGATTGGTCACTGTAGAAACAATCATCAAGTGCTTACTTAATTGTGCGGTTTTGGCTGCTGCCATGGCGCCCTCCGGATGAAATAACTTTTGCATGCCAACAGGGGAGAGGATAATCGGAGAAGCGTATTCATTCCCGAAAAGGGAAATGCTCAAATCCACTTTTGACACATCGATCAATCTCCTAGGCACTAATTGTATCTTGGAAAAAGAAGTGCTGTTTCTTTTTAGAGTAACTTTGTCATCAGCGCCACCTGCAAGATACTCGTAAGCATCTTTACTTAGAAATTTTATTGCGGCTTGCTCGTACTCAAAAATGCTTTTATATGCGGAAGACATTGATCAAAGATTTAACCAATAAGTAAATTTAATCACCAGGGCTCGATTTCTACTATCGAATTGACTTACAGGATCGGTAATATAATTATCAGTGTATACAACAAAGAAATCAGATACTGGTTTGAATCGCCATTGAAATCTAGCGTTGATATTCAAGTTGTCTGATTGATTGTTGTATTGAACAAAAGTTGTAAAGAAAACTTTCTTTGTGAAGGTAATATCAATCCGAGGGCCAATAAGCCATAAGTTTGCTGTTTCAAAGGGAGCTTCCAAATTGATATGATTATATGAAAAGTTGAGCGATACAGAACCATAGGGTTGATATCGATATCTTATCGATCCGTCCATACCATATCGGAAGCCATTATAAAAAGTACCAACAAAAGGATTAAATCTGTAGGTCATTTTTTGGGTTCTATCAGATCGATACCTAGCATTAAAGCCATAAAAAGAATACGTATTTCCTGCAGGTAAGAAAACGTTGTCCTCTTGAATTCTTGTAGGGTCAAAATCATCAATTAGGGTAATTTCATCATAATTTATACCAAACCGTACGCTTCCAGTATTTTGAAAGGATAGGTCCCAAAATAAAGAAGTGTTGGTTTCTACCAGTCCAAAGTCCTGAAAGTACTGATTGTCATCTTGGCCAAGTTTATAGAAATAAGTTAAATCTCCTCCTATAGAATGTCGACTTATAGCTCCTTTTTCAGGGTATATATTATGTGTTATTTCAGGGCTTAAAATTAGAATATCCCTTCTAGGGACAAATCCTACTTCAGGATTATATCCAGCGCCGATCATATTGTGCATCCATTCAAGCCTCCATTTTCTGACATCATAGATTAATTGTAAATGATGGGTGTTTTTATTCGCAATTTCTTCCGGGCTGTCCACAATATGATATGTTAAGTGGCCCCTCCAATTATTATTATCAGAAACCAATCTATATTCAAAACCTATGTTCCGATTATACTCAAAGAATGTTCCACTAAAATTGTCTGCGTTAAATGTTTGCTTGTTGACTCCAATAAAGGCAATGTTTGATTTTTTGAAAATATTTTGCTCCGCGGCAATAACAGTATAATTAAAACTAGGAAGATCATTTTCAGGTTGAGCAGCAGTTTGCATATTTAGTAGCCCTACTCTAAGCCTATTGTTGATCTTTCCACTCAGTCTAGCGCCATAATAGATGGTATTTTGCACATTTATTTCAGTGGTGGTGTCTAGTGCAATTCCAATCCTTCTCGAAAAAAAGGGATTAGATCTATTTGCTCCAAATCCACCGAAAAGATCTGCATTTTCTAAAAAGAATTGCCTTCGTTCGGGAAAAGAAATTTCAAACCTATCTAAATTGGTAACTTGTTGGTCAACTTCTACTTGAGAAAAATCAGGGTTAATGGTTAAGTCCAAATTCATAGCACCTCCCAATCCTATCTTTGCATCTCCACCAACTCTAAAATCATTTTGAAAATTTTCCTGGGTTACATCTTCATAGTCACGGGTTAACGAATTGGCAAGGTAAGGTATCAAACTGATGTTGCTTTTGGAGTTTTTTAAGGGGTCTTCCCAAACAACTTCGCCAGCGTAAGAGAGATCCATGATGACTCGATTTCTAGAAATAGGTAGCCAATTACTGATCTCGTTGTGTTGAGTATCAAAGCGATAAATAATCATACCCCATTTTGTAGCCCCTTTTTTAAACCTTAAAGTGGAGAAGGGTATTTTCATTTCTGCGGTCCATTTATTATCATGCATCTTAGCATCTCCATCCCATTTATTATCCCAGGAATCATCAAAACCGGATCCCACTCTCCCTCCCTCTGAGATCAATGCCTCTCTTCTAACTCCTGCTGGATTTATCCCAAATAACAAAGCATTTGTTTTGTCCTGATAAGTATCGAAGGCTATACTGATGTTGTCAAAACCAAAAAAGGAGTAGTCTCTACGGAGGGATTCAATCTCAAAATCATTTCCCGCAGTATGGCATATGATGCCAATGTAAAGATATTCTGCATCATGTGCCAGATGTACTTCGGTTTCTCCAAGTGCTGCAATGGTGTCAGAAGGAAAGTATTGACTAAAACCAGTACAAGGCACGGTAGATTGCCAAATAGGTTCATCAAGTAGTCCATCTAATAGGACAGGAGTATTTATTTTAGCAACAGAGATAGATTTGTTAGGCAAAAGTTTATTAGCTTCATCTGATTGAGCCATTGCTTGAGAAAAGCAAAAGGTGATAAATATGAGATACAGTTGCTGCATCAAATAATTGATTACTTATTATTTATAAAAGCCAAGATAAATAAATTAAATACTACATAATATTTCAAACAAAAAATAAATCAACTAAGTGAATATCAAGAATTTAATTTGGGTACGAAAGTTACTAACACTACGGAAAATATTTTTTACGTAGAAATTTTACTTTTTTACTTTGTTTGCCATACATTTTTTTAAATTGCATTAAATAAATTTACAGATGGCCAATCCAAAACCTTACATCGCGGGGCGTACGCCCATTAAAGTTGATTTGAAAAAAGGAGAAACCTATGCATGGTGTACCTGCGGTTCTTCAAGCAAACAACCATTTTGTGATGGATCACACCAAGAAACTCTTTTTCTACCAGAAGTATGGAAATGTACTGAAGACAAGACCGTTCATTTATGTACATGCAAAATGACCGACCGAGAACATGGTCTTTGCAATGGCGCACATAAAAGAATTGTAGGATAGTTTGTCTTGACTTAACTATTGTGTTTTATCTTTTCTGTACTCATTAACATTGAGGCTTTAATCTAGTAAAGAAAAAATACATTGAAAAAAACTGTTTTAAATAGATGGTATTTCTGGTTGTTCGTTTTTATAGCGATTCAAGTAGCAGCTTTTTGTATCATCAGCTTTTGGAGTGATTCGATAAATTTATTTTTGGGCTTGCCTACGTGGCTCTGGGCATTTATATGTTTGGAGTGTGCTTTTTCAGTATTGTTTTATCTTTTTATAAGTAATTATTGGTCACTGAATGAAAATTCGGAGATTTGATTGTTTACATAATTCTCATCACATATTTCATAGTCACTTTTGGTCTAGGTTTTCAACTAAACAAGAGAAATAATTCTGCGGAATCTTATTTCATGGCGGATAGAAGCTTGAATACATTCGAGCTTTTTATGACCATGATTGCAACCAATTTTTCAGCCTTTTTTTTCCTGGGTTTTGCTTCGGAAGGCTATTCAAAAGGCTATGCTTATTATGCCATGGTTGCTTTTGGGACATCTTTTGCGTCCATCACCTTTTATTTGATCGGACAAAAAGCATTGTCTTACGGGAAATCAAAGAATTATGTCACGCCGGTGGAATTAGTCGGTGGTTTGACTCAGCACTTGCCGACGAAGTATGCACTGATGATTGTCTATCTGCTATTCATCTTCCCATATTTGGCTTTGCAACCGATAGGAGCAGGCTTGATTTTAGAAAATTTGACCGATGGTGCAATCCCTTTTTTCGCAGGAGTTTGTGGAATGATATTATTCATCATCGCGCATATTTTAGTGGGTGGAATGAAAGGCGTAGTTTTGCTCGATGTGAAAAACGGGATACTCATGCTTAGCTTGATGATCCTTGCTGTTGTCGCCATTGTTTTTCAGCTGGGAGGTTTAGAACAAATAAATGAGCACATTTTAACCAACAAACCAGCAATTTATAGTCCAAGAGGAGTGTCAGATCATTTCACTCCTAAAAAGTGGATCTCCTATATGATCTTGTTCAATTTTAGCATTGCGATCTTACCGCAGTTGTTTATGCGGTTTATGATTTCAAAATCAAGTCTCCAGTTACAAAGGTCCACCTTGCTTTATAGCATCATTCCGATATTTTTATTTCTACTCCCAGTGTTGATCGGCATTTCCGGCCACCTGACAGAGCCATCCTTAGAAGGAAAAGAGGCTGATAAAATATTGAGCCTCATGTTGGTTGAACATACCCCAAAATGGTTTGCAGCCATTGTTTTGACGGGAGCCCTAGCCGCCTTTGTTAGTACCATGGATAGTTTGCTACTTTCATTAGGGACTATTTTCTCCAGAGATTTTCTTCAGTCGCTTTCCGCGAATAAAAAAATAGACGAGGTCAAGTATGCCAAAATCTCTATTGTTGTTTTTGCTTTGATCACGCTTTGCATTGCCCAAATAAAACCAGCTAGCATTTTCGCGTTAGGCAAGTTGACTTTATCTGCAATGGCGACTCTATTCCCCGTAATGCTTTTAATTCTTCGGTGGAACAAACTAAAACCCATCTTTTATTTCCTAGCCATCGTCCTTTCCGAAGCTTTGTTGGTAGGTGTCTCTTTCTCATGGATAAAACTCCCTTTGTTCGATGGTTTCTTACCTGTGGTACCATCTTTCTGCCTTTGTATTTTTATACTGATTATTGGAGCAATCTTCTCGAGAAATTTACTACCAACAGAATTTGATTAAGTTTTTCTACTTGTGGAATTTTATCGCTTTTATTCAATTGTAGTCTGTCACACAGATGGCATTTAATAATTAAAATATTTATAAACTTTATTATCTTTAGTTGTCTGATTTCTAAAACATTAATGGAGATGCCTAACCAAAAAGCCCTCATAGTAGACGATGAAAAACATGCAAGAGAGTCACTTTGTGCATTACTTCAGATGTATTGCCCGAAAGTTGAGATTCTTGCAGACCTTTGCAATGTAGCTGAAGCCAAAAAAGCCATTGAATCACTCCAGCCAGATATTGTCTTCCTTGATATTGCTCTTGGTGAGGACAATGGTTTCGATCTCATTGAATCAATAAGCCCTATCGCTTTTCATTTGATTTTTACAACTGCATATAGCGAATTCGCAGTAAAAGCCTTTCAGGTTAACGCAATAGACTATTTACTGAAACCCATAGAACCAGCATTATTAAAATCCGCTTTGGATAAAGTCAATAATCACAATACAAAAGCGCAACTACAATTGCAACAACTCTTTCATTCTCTAAACACTCAAAAAATAAATAAAATAGCAATTACTACTTTGGAAGGAATCCAATTTTTAGATTTGGATAATATTTTATACATCAATGGCAGTGGTAATTATTCCACTTTTTATTTATTAGATGGCTCTAAATTAGTGGCATCAAAAAGTCTAAAGTATTTTGAGGGCCATCTTCCAGGAAATATATTCTATAGAAGTCATCAATCTTATCTTGTCAATCTACACCATATAAAGAGCATTCAAGCGTCTAAAGGTACTATTGCGCTTAACGATGAAACAGAAATCTCTATGTCTAAATCTAAGAAGGACGCACTTATTCAGGCTATGAAAATAAATTTAGGTCTAAGAGGGTAGGAGTGTCAGAATTTATTCATTTATCATTTGAATTATAATACTCACTTCTGTACCCAATACCTCGTCGGTTGAGTTTGTAAGTGTGCGAATCTTTACAGAACTATCGGGATCATCTCCTAATAATTTCAAGCGTTTTTTAGTTATTGACATCCCAACTGATTTATGGCGACCATCATTATTGGCGGTCGCTCCTTTTCTATATCCAGAGCCATTATCAGTGATGGTGACGATCATGCCTTTTTCGCTCGAAGCAAAAGCAATATTGATAGTACCCTTTCCTGCTTTATTTGATATTCCATGGATCACAGCATTCTCTACATAAGGTTGAATTAACATAGGAGGAAACTCAATAAATTGGGCTTTAAGACCTTGAGCCACGCTTATCTTATAATCAAAAGAATGGTCAAATCGCTCTTGCTCAAGTATTAGGTAATTTTCTAAAAGACTAATTTCATCCTCCAAAGCAATTTCTCTGTTTACAGAAGCATTTAAATTTAGACGAACCAATTTTGCAAATCGAGAAAGAAATTCTACAGCCTTTTTTTTATCATTTTTGAGGATATAATTTTGAATAGAATTCAAACAGTTGAAAATAAAATGTGGATCCATCTGTGCTTGCAGTGCAGCACGTTCTAATGAGGTGATTTCTTTTTGAATGAGGTTTTCTTTCTTGAGTTGATTGGTTCTGTTTTTTAAATAAAAATAAATGATAGCCATTAATATTGCAGCAATTAAAATTCGAAACCAAAGTGTTGCCCACCATGGAGGAGATATCTTAAAGGCAAAATCGGCACTTTTGCTCCAATACCCATCTTGATTTTGAGCCTGCACTTCAAAAGTGTACCGACCAGGTGTTAGTGAAGGATAGTTGGCGATTCGGTTTTGTGTATGTTGCCATTTATCAGTTTCGTTAATACGATATCGATAAGGAATTTGTCCGTTTTGGCGGTAGTTGATAGCAAGATATTGGAAAGTGAAGTTATTTTTTCTAAACTCAAAACTGACATCTAATTCTGATTGGTTTTGATTGTTCTTTGTTTTGTCACCGTGTTCTTTTTTCAATAGTTTATCGTTGACAGTCACAGATTGCAAAATGGGTGTCATAGAAAAAATATCCTCTTCTGCCTCATTGAATTTTACCAAACCGCCAGCAGTACACAACCAGACTTGGTCTTTGCAAGACTTGATTTGATAAATTTCATTCGAAGGCAGTCCACTGGCTATATTGAAAGTACGGACTATTGCCTCACCTTTTTCATCAAATGTTATTTTATTTAGCCCATTGAATGTACCTGCCCAAAGAACACCATTATCATCTATATGCAGGTCTTCGATCATGTTGGAAGTAAGGCCATCTTCAGTAGTGACTTGGGAAATGACATCTTTTTTCCAAACTACTACACCATAACCTCTTGTGCCCAGCACAATACTACTATCACGAAATTGTTTAAGGGATTCGATGCGATTGAAGAAGGCAGGATGTGTTATTGAGGTATCCGGACGAATAAGTGTACTGTCTTTAAATAAGAAAAGACCTTCATCATTTGTCAGCCAGAGTTGGTCTATATGGTCATAGAGCAAACTATAATAGCGATCCCGCAAAGATGATCTAATCCAAGTCGAGTATTTGATAATATCTTGATCCATATCCACGATAACAAAACCTGAAGCTCCAAAATTAGCGGCTAGCTCTCTTTTTGAATTAACTTGCAGATTATCATAGTTATAGTAAGCATAAGGTCTCATCCGATGAACAAGACTATCAAAATGATTAATATGTATTATTTTGCCTTGTTGATAATGGTTGGTGCCGGTCCAGAGCACTTGTCGAATGGTATCGTAAAACATCGAAGGGACATGAGACGTATTACTCATACCAGATGCAAATTTATGCAAAATATCTTTGTTTTCGTCTAGAAAGTAAATATCATCGTTATGTAAGCCAACAAATAATTCATTTTCATTTTTAAATTCTACTGAAGTGACATAATCGTTAGGTAGTCCAGTTGCTGAACTATAACTAAGCATTTGAAAGTTGGGAACATAAAAAATGCCTTTTTGAAGGGTTGTAACCCAATAGCCTCCTTTTGTATCTTTACATAAATTACTTATAGAAAGTCCATCAAAAAACAAATCATAATTTCCCAATTTTACAGCTTCGATATCCTGATATCGGCGCAGACCACTTTCTGAGTTTTCACAAAACCAAATGGTCTCATCCTGCTCTGGAATAATTTCAATAATTGAATTAAGATATGGCACTGACCAAAGTATTTGATTTTCTCTTATACAATAAATTTTGCCAGTGTGAATAAAAAGGAAATCATCATTGGGAAGTATTTGAATATCTTTTCCCGGAATAGAGTCGGTGAAAGGTATTTCAAAAGTATGCCTTTGATCTTTAGAATTAATTATTTCCAGAAAAGTATAAGATTTCTCATTTTCTTGTCTATAGTTATAGTCAAAGTCTTTATGCATTTTATCTTGATACCACTGGTTTAATGTCTCTTCAAAACCCTCCCCATGTATCGCTAATAGGCCACAAGGACGTTCACTGAGAATAGTATCTATTTGACCATCGGCTGAAATCTTCAAAGGCATGAATCCTTTGAGCCCAAAAAAGGTTGATCCATCGGTGTTTAAGTGCTCTAAGCTTGCTCCACCGTAACGATCATTGAATTGTAAAACCAAATGATTATATTGATAGGGAACAATCGTATCTGATTCAAGAATAAATGCTTCTCCTGTGAGTGTTCCAAACCAAATTCGACCAAGTGTGTCTTCAAGAATGTTTAAAACTACACTACTTGTGAGACCATCTTCAATGCCATAGTTTTGGAAAGAATAACCATCAAAACGACTTGCACCATTGTCGGTACCAAACCACATATACCCTTTGCTGTCTTCAAAAGCAAAATAAACTTCCGGGCTAGGTAGGCCCTGTTCAGTGCCATAGTTTCGGAAATAAGGTTGGGGATTTTGTTGTGCAAAAGTGGGAGCTAACATAAAAAGCAGGAAAAATAAACTAGTAGTTGTTTTCATTTTATACGGCTAAAATCCTTGGTGAAAGATAAGTATTTATTTTCTTATTCTAAGAGAAGCATTTTGAAATGAAGCGATAATTGGATGAAAGAGGTCATAGAAAATCGGCACAATAATATCTGATTTACATTAAAAGATTCATAATATGAAGTTACCACTGTTGTATTTACATTCTTGATAAATTATCAAAGAATTCCGGATAAGTTTGGATTGAAAACTAATATTCACCCATAAATCGAAAACCATGAAAAATAATAACTGGAGTTTAACCATTGGAAAAGAAATTAAATCATTTCGTAAAAGGAAGTCATTGAATTTGATTTTCTTTTTGTTTGTTTTAAT
>ENA-ORXM01001157-ORXM01001157.1-marine-metagenome-genome-assembly--contig:-NODE-1157-length-38708-cov-6.311304_pt1 | contig 38708 bp, 42 predicted proteins | sample MGYA00237867_ERZ511480 | MGnify/ENA primary metagenome ERZ511480 (study PRJEB26309, sample SAMN06266103) | marine metagenome | isolation source: Algal blade | place: United Kingdom:Sidmouth, United... | reverse complement strand
GAATCTTGTCCCTATATAGAGCTTATGAGTACAGTTGCCACACAAGTTTCCCTGTCCGCAAATGCGGCGAAACAAATCAAGGTCATCATGGCCAAGCAAGGCGTGGATAAATATCTGCGCGTCGCGGTTGAAGGCGGCGGCTGTTCAGGATTCCAATATAAATTCGACTTCGCCGACGCGCCCAATAGCGATGACCTCGTCATCGAACGCGACGGCGCAAAAGTCGTGATTGACGATATGAGCTTGGAGTTTTTAGGAGGCTCGGAGATTGATTACACGAATGAGCTGATAGGCTCAGCGTTCAAGATTCATAACCCGAATGCGACGGCAGGCTGCGGGTGCGGTACAAGTTTTAGTGTTTAAACTTTCTTGTATGGGACTGGAACCCAATAATTCTCACTACGCTCATGCATAACACCTATAAGATTAATATCTGCATCAGCAATTTTGGTAAATGTAGCTCTCAAAGGAATAGTAGGAGTTAAACTTGAGAACATCGGGCGCATACCAATTCCATTACTTGTATTGCCACCACCAATCGGCATTTGTTCATTAAACCCTCCCCGAAAAGCATCACCGATTCCATATGAAATCTCTTTGTCTGTATTATCCACTAAGAACATAAACGAAGGGTTAGGCTCCATCAGATGGGAGGCTCGGATCACTATAGTAATGCTGTCTTCTGAAGCCTCTTCAATCGAAAAACTCAGATTTGAAAAACCTTGGTGTTGCGCAGTAAATGAAACGTCTCCCTGACAAATACTCACAATTTGAGAAATCGTAGCCTCAATTCCTTGTGTATGCATATCAATGTATAAAGATTGAAGAAGAATTGCCGGCATTTCAGTCCCGTCGACCCTGATAGGTATCAATCTGGTTTTACCTTTTGAAGCAGAATAAAGAGCATTCTGCCATTCCAGTTTAACCATGTCACTCTTTAGGCTATTCGTAGAAACGAAAAAGAAAACGAATTCAGGAGCATCTAATCCTTCATTCATTTTATCAATAATTCCGTCACCAGGCTTAATAGACCAGGAGTCATAAAAAACTTGGTCTAGACCAAAAATATCTTTCAGCTTTATAGCTACTGGCTCGACAACTGGTTTATCATTATAATTATGACTAAGGAAAATTTTGTGCGACACGGTTTGTCTTAAACCATCCGGCTCTGATCAAGTGCCGCTTTCACAAACCCCGCAAATAGCGGATGTGGTTCAAACGGGCGGCTCTTTAGCTCTGGGTGATATTGCACGCCGATGAACCATGGATGCCCCGGGATTTCTACTATTTCGGGGAGGACGCCGTCCGGGGATAGGCCTGAGAATAACAACCCTGCCGCCTCTAACTGGTCTTTATACTCGATATTCACTTCATAGCGGTGACGGTGACGCTCTGTGATGTCGAGCGTGCCATATTGCTCAGCGACGAGTGACCCTTTCACGAGCGTCGCAGGATAGGCCCCAAGGCGCATTGTGCCGCCTAAATCGGTATCCGCAGTACGCTCTACGCGTTCATTGCCCTTGGTCCATTCGGTCATTAGGCCGACAATGTTCTCGCCGCCTTCCCCGAATTCGGAAGAGCTGGCATTTTCAATCCCTGCCATATTACGCGCGGCTTCAACCACAGCCATTTGCATCCCAAAGCAAATCCCAAAATACGGCACGCTTTTTGTCCGTGCAAAGGTCGCAGCTTTAATTTTACCTTCTGCGCCGCGTTCTCCAAACCCGCCTGGCACGAGTATGCCGTGAACGCCTTTGAGAACATCGGGGTCATCAGAATTTTCAAATTCTTCCGCTTCGAGCCATTTAATTTTGACCTTCACCTGATTTGCAATGCCGCCATGAACAAGCGCCTCGGTAATAGATTTATAGGCGTCGGGCAAAACCGTATATTTACCCACAACCGCGACAGTGACTTCACCATCGGGATTATGCAGCGTTTCGGAAATCTGCTCCCAACGCGTGAGGTCGGCGGCGGGCGCATCTTCAATTCCAAAATGCATCAACACTTCTTTATCGAGCCCCTCTGCATGATAGGCGAGCGGCACATCATAGATAGAGCGCGCATCCAGACCTTGGATGACGGAGCTTTCGCGCACATTACAGAAACGCGCAATCTTGGCGCGATCGCCCATATCAATTTCGCGGTCCGCGCGGCAGAGCAGAATATCAGGCTGAATACCAATAGAGCGGAGTTCTTTGACACTATGCTGTGTTGGCTTGGTCTTCATTTCGCCCGCCGCCGCGATATAAGGCATGAGCGTGACGTGCATATAGCAGGTTTGGTATTTGGGAAGCTCTTGGCGGAGCTGGCGCAGAGCCTCAAAGAACGGCAAGCCTTCAATATCGCCCACCGTGCCGCCAACTTCGCAGAGGACAAAATCAACATCACCCGCATCAGAAAGTACAAAATCTTTTATTTCATTGGTGACGTGCGGAATAACTTGCACGGTCGCGCCAAGGTAATCGCCGCGGCGTTCCTTGCTGATAATATCGGAATAGATGCGGCCCGTGGTAATGTTATCGGTTTGCGCAGCTGATACGCCCGTAAAGCGCTCATAATGGCCAAGGTCAAGATCCGCTTCTGCGCCGTCATCCGTGACGTAAACCTCGCCGTGCTGATAAGGACTCATCGTTCCTGGATCGACGTTGAGATAAGGGTCGAGCTTACGCAACCGCACCGTATAGCCGCGCGCTTGCAGCAAAGCCCCTAAAGCCGCAGAGGCCAGACCTTTACCCAAGGAGGACACAACGCCGCCTGTAATAAAAATATATCTCGGCGTCTTATCCGCCACCATTTTGCCTGACATCTGGCCCGTCCAATATACATCGCGGACCTTTAAAGAGACGCTTATTCGTCTGTTTTAGGCTCTTCTACGACCTCTGGTGTCACTTCGAGTGTGGGTGAATCCGCGCTCAAAGTTTCCTCAGCTAACGGATTTGTCGTATCGGGTGAATCGACAGGTGCCGTCAAGGGGGCAACCGCATTTGTATCGTCAATAAGTGAGGTATTTTGGTTTTCCATGCTGAAAACAACAGACAGCGCCAGACAGTTGACGATAAAGACCGCCCCTAAAATCCAGGTCATGCGCGCAATAGAGTTTGTCGCTGAACGGCCGGACATAAGACCGCCGCCTCCGCCGCCGCCAATGCCCAAAGCGCCGCCTTCGGAGCGTTGAACCAAAATCAAACCTGTCAAAATCAGGCTGACAATCAATTGGATAATAAGCAATACGGTGGACATGTTGGTCTCTTACTTTCGTGTAAGCGCGCGGATTAGCGGAAAATGTCGTGCGGCGCTAGGGGTTATTTGGGGCGGACAACTCAATTTTCAAGGGAGACCGCTTCAGTCTTTCACGGCATATCCTTGCAGGGTTTCAAGGGACACACGCTCAAGCGCGACCTGATGAGTAGCCTCCAAGACAACTTTAGGCGCTTTTCCTGCGGCATGCGCCTCACGCCAACGGTCCAAACACAGACACCATTTATCGCCCGCCTTAAGCCCAGGGAAGTTATATTGCGGCACCGGCGTTGAGAGATCATTACCACAAGCCTTTGAAAAGACTAAAAATTCATCGGTCATGACCGCGCAAACAATATGACGTCCACGATCATTTGGACCTGTCTCACAGCAACCATCACGTAACCATCCCGTTAAAGGTTCAAATGAACATGGGACTAAGGCTTCGCCCAAAACATTGAGGCTGTCTTTAAAGCTCATGCCAAAACCTCAATCATGAAAGGTGCTGCCCGCCATCAACCGCCATCATCTGACCTGTAACAGAGGTCGCTGAGAGCAGATATTGCACAGCCTCTAAAAGGCTTTGCGGCGGCGAGCCTATCCCCAATAAGGTTGATGCGGCCTCTTGGGTGAACTCATCATCTGTCTGGGAATGGTTTTTAATCGTCGGTCCCGGCCCGACGGCATTGACGCGAATATTCGGTGCTAGCGCTTGCGCAAGCGTCGTCGTTGCCCAGTGCAGAGCTGATTTCGACATCGCATAGGTGAAAAATGTTGCTTCGGGATTTAGAACACGTTGGTCTATCATATTGATAATGCAGCCCTTTTCACCTCTTGGCAATTGCGTGGCTAATTGCTGGGAGAGCATGACAGGAGCACGTAAATTGATATCCATGTGATGGTCATAGCTTGCACGAGTGAAGTCTTGGGCGCTGTCATCTTGAAAGGTCGAGGCGTTGTTTATAAGCGCCGTTAGCGGCTCTCCCAAAGCCTTTGCGGCTCGTTTGACAAGCGTGTCTATATCCTGCGGCACGAAGAGATTACCTTGAACAATCGCGGCTGTGCCGCCATGCTCAGTAATTTCCCTGGCCAAAGCTTCCGCGCCAGACTGGCTGCGATTATAATGGATAACAACGCTCCAGCCATCAGCGGCAAGGCCTTTGGCTAAATAACGCCCTACGCGAGCTCCTGCGCCTGTAATTAGGACATTACGGCTCATGAGCGCCTCACGCGGGCACGCTCACCACAAGAGGGTCTGCGCACTTCTACGCAGGACAGACCCGGTAGGCGCGGCTCAAGCCGTTCGAATATCCATTTAGCTATTTGCTCTAAGGCAGGCTGTTCAAGGCCTTCGACTTCATTGAGAAGAGCATGGTCGAGAGGCATTACGACCTCTTTGACGATTTGATCAATTTTCCAAAGATCACGAATCCAGCCTTTTTCCTCTTGCGCATCACCCTCTATGCGCACGGTTCCTGCAAAGCTGTGGCCGTGGATTTTCTTGAACAGGTCATTCGCATCCGAATGGCCAAAATAGTGAGCCGCTTCGAATTGGAAGTCTTTTTCGATTTCAAAGGTCAGATTTGCCATAAGGCAATTGCCTACATCACGCGGCTAACAAGTGCCAGCATGTAAAGAACATAACCAATTAAAAAGACGATACCTGTGAATTTCCCAATGGGCTGGCGGCGAAGCACGTAAACAAGCAATGCCGCAGATGACGCTAACATAACCCAAACGTCAAAGGTCAAAAGTTGCGGTTCAATCAAGACAGGGCCCGTCATAGCAGTTGCGCCCATAACAGCAAAAAGGTTGAACACGTTAGAGCCGAGCACATTACCAATGGCGACTTCGGAATGACCACGATATGAGGCGACAATAACCGTCGCAATTTCGGGCAATGACGTACCGATCGCGACGATGGTCAAACCGATAATCGTATTAGATATCCCCATCTCGCCCGCGATGAAAACGGCATTATCGACAATAAGCTTACCGCCAATCACAAGGCCAGCTATCCCGACAACGACATAAAACAGAGACATCCAGACATTTGTCGGAAGGCCGTCTTCGCCCTCTTCAATTTCTGTCATTTCATCCAAGATAGGGTCGTGGATACCAGCCTTAGAAAGGCGGAACATCCAAAGTAAGTAAATCACTATACCCGCAAACAAGATTGCGCCCTGCCACATAGCCAGCGGGTTATTGATAAAGGCAAGCGCAATAAAGAGAACTGTCGCGAAAAGACAGACGAGCGTATTACGCGCGACCCCTGTCATATTCGTCGGAATAGCCATGATCAGCGCTGGCAGGCCAAGCGCGAGCAGAACATTGGCGATGTTTGACCCTATCACATTACCGGCGGCGAGCTCTCCTGCGCCCTTCATAACAGCTTGGACACCCACGACCAGTTCTGGCGCGGAGGTGCCGAAAGCGACGATAGTCAATCCTACGATGAGCGCAGGAACGCCCCAATGCCGCGCCAATGCCGCAGCACCGCGCACCATCCAGTCCCCTGCGATAATCAGGAAGACAATACCTACGACGAGTAAAAGAGCCGGAACGAGCATGCCCGTTTAATCCTTAGTCGAAACGCTTGAATTCAAGGATGTTCAAGCCGCCAAAAATAAGCGCTATAAGACCAAATGTAAAAAGAGCCGGATCAATGGAAAAACCAAAGACAGAAATACCAGATTGGATGAGGGCTAACATGACAAGTCCTAAATAATTATTAGATTCACCGCGTCTATAAACGGCTTCTTTGAAAAGGCCAACCCATCTTGACGGCCCTATGCAAAATAAGCTCATATCAAAATGACGCAGGCATTTCAGTTCTGCAGGAGCATCATATGGCAAAAATACTAGGACTGGGCGGTGTATTTTTTACCTGTAAAGATGTTGACACCTACCGCAAATGGTGGGCCGACACTATGGATGTCGATATTACGGATTGGGGCACAATGGAATGGAAGAGTGACGGGAAAGGCCGCACAATGTTCTCGCCTTTTAAAAAGGTTTCGACCTATCTGGAGCCGTCAAAGAAACGATTCATGATCAATCTACGTGTAAGTGATGTTAGAACGCTCATTGAGAAGGCTCGAAAAGGGGGCGCTAAGATATGCGGTGACGTTGAAGACACGGAATTTGGTATTTTTGGCTGGTTTATTGACCCCGAAGGTATCAAGATAGAGCTATGGCAGGAATATTAGGTTCCTGAACCGATATATAAAAAGGAAAACACTATGTTTGGATTGATCCCATTCGTAAAAGCCGCGGGCCGCGGATTAGGCGCACTTATTAAAGGGCGCAAAGGCAAAGAGACACTCGAAAAAGAAGTGAAGGATTTAGGTCTGGATACATCAGGCGTTGATATTCACGTCGATGAAGACGGCGCGGTCAGCGTTAGCGGAGAAGCCGTGAGCCAAGAAATGAAAGAGAAAATCATTCTGGCGGTGGGTAACGTTGAAGGCGTTGGCGGCGTTGAAGACAAAGCTTCTAGCCGCTCTGGTGGTCGCGAGTCGCGTTTTCACACGGTGGAGAGCGGAGATACGCTGTCTGCTATCTCAAAAACATATTACGGCACATGGCGCTTATACCCCGAGATATTCGAAGCCAATAAGCCGATGCTAAGCGACCCGGATAAAATCTATCCTGGGCAAGTTCTTCGCATCCCGGCAATTGAAACAGCCACAAGCTAAGTTGGCTTAAATTTTAAATGGAAAAGCAGGCTCTCGGGCCTGCTTTTTTGTGACCTAACCATAGTCTGTCATTGCCCGACCCTTCGAGTCTCGGCACTCTGCGCCGCCTCAGGGTGAGGAAGTATTATACGCTAAAGGCTAGCGGTTTTTCTTGCGCGTATTTTTCCGCGCGCCCTTTTTCACCCCGCCTTGCCCTTTGGCTTTCAGGGCCGCTGCACGGGCGAGCTTTTTCTTATGCGGCTTTTTCTTCTTGGGCGCATCATTCATAAAGGGATCATTGAAAGCGGGTTCATCGCTGCTCGTTTTCTTTCGCTCTTTGCGTTTGAAAGACCCTTCATCATATGTCGGCTTTTTTGAAGGTTTGTTGTCAAAAGAGCGTTTCTTGTCGCCTTTATCTTTGTAAGGCTTATCCTTGTAAGGCTTGCCCTTGCCTTTACCTTTATCGCGCGTTTTGTAGGTCGGGAGCTTGCTGTTAAAATCAGGCTGACCATTTAAGCGTGTCGCTGTAATGGCTTTTTCAATTTTCATGTCCGGACCAATGGTTTCCATGAACCGGTCAACACCGGCGGGAGCCACTTCGATAAAGGTTTGAGTCTCAGTGATTTTGATAGCCCCGATTTCAGGTTTCTTCAGCCCGCCCGATTTCATAAGCATAGGCATAATCCATTTGGGTTCTGCCTTTTGTTTGCGGCCTAGGTTTAAAGAGAACCAAACACCGCCGCTAAAGTCATTACGTGATGATGGCCTGCGCGAGCCGCGATCATCGGCTTGGCTCGGGTCATAAGCGGAATGCGTGAGCTCTTCAGGCGCAGACTGGCCAGCGCGATATTGACGAATAAAGGCGGTCGCAATGTGTTCGGGCGTATGAGCCTTTAGCAGGCGCGCTACCATTGTGCGCTCTTCATCTGTCACTTCGTTTTCAAGGGTCATATCTGCTAAGAGGCGTTCATTATCGCGCTGAATAATTTCTTCGGCGCTAGGCGGGCCTGACCACTCGGCTGTAATATTGGCATCACGCAAGAGCCGTTCCGCATTGCGGCGGCGTTTCGGCGTGACGATGAGAACGGAGACACCTTTGCGCCCTGCCCGTCCTGTGCGGCCGCTGCGGTGCAATAGAGCCTCACGGTTTTTGGGCACATCAGCATGAATCACAAGCTCTAAGTCAGGCAAATCTAACCCCCGCGCCGCGACATCCGTCGCAATACAAACCTGTGCCCGTCCATCCCGCATGGCTTGCAACGCATTGGTGCGTTCTTTCTGGGACAGCTCTCCGGAAAGAGCGACAACAGAAAATCCGCGATTGTTGAAACGCTGCGTCATACGGTTCACAGCAATGCGCGTATCGCCAAAGACAATCGCGTTCTTGGCATTATAAAAGCGCAGCACATTGATGATGGCATTTTCTTTGTCAGAATTGCCTACGGTCATGCAGCGATACTCAATATCCAGATGCTGCTTGGCTTCTGCCGCCGTATTCACCCTCACAGCATTGCGCTGATATTTCTTTGTCATGCCCAAAATCGTTTTGGGCACAGTGGCCGAAAACATGAGCGTGCGGCGCTCTTCGGGGGCCGCGCCTAAGATTTGCTCTAGCTCCTCACGAAAGCCCATTTTCAGCATTTCATCGGCTTCGTCCAATACGATGGCCTTTAATTCCGTCATATCCAAAGAGCCGCGCTTAATGTGATCACAGAGCCGTCCCGGCGTCCCGACAACAATATGGACGCCTTTAGCCAAAATACGCCGTTCATCACGCATATCCATGCCGCCGACACAGCTCGCCGTTTTTGCGCCCGCCTCGCGGTATAGCCAATCCAGCTCACGCTTGACCTGCAGGGCCAGCTCGCGGGTCGGGGCAATCGCAAGAGCTAATGGCGCATCTGCGCGGTGGAATGCGGCCGTTTCTTCAAGCAATGTGGACGCCATAGCCAAGCCAAAGGCAACGGTTTTACCGGAGCCCGTTTGCGCAGAGACAAGCAGATCTTGCCCTAAAAGCTCAGGCTCGAGCACAGCATCTTGGACGGGCGTTAGGGTTTCATAGCCCTTTTTCGCCAAAGCGTCGGCGAGCGCCGGATGGGCGTGTGATATATTAGACATGGTATTCTTTCCGGCCAATAAGGGGGAGATGCGGCCCGTATGCACTATAATGCAAGATTTTGCCGCCTCCTATGGGGTTTACACCGCCCTGCATAGAGTAAAGTTCAGAATTGGAATGGGCGTTCTAATCGGTATCCCAAATAAGACAGAAGCGGGACAGTCCTCAAGAGAGAGAGAAAGGACTGCCACCGCTCTGCTGCGCGTTCTGTGGGTCTTTGCCAGCCTAAGCTGCTATGACCGCTCTTCCCGAGGGGTGGTTGGAAAGGCGTCACAGAGGGGACGCACGCAAGGAATAAATAGCATTTTCAGCTGAACCCTTGCTGAAAGAAAAGGCGTGTTTAGGTTAGGCTTTATTAGAATTCCGTAATGTTGGAGGCGTTCCTAACTACTCTGCCGCCAATGGCATCGGCTCACCTGCCGTTAAGACTTGGCCATAGGACTCGCTATTAAGGCCTGTAGCGAAGCTATTGTTATTCCAAGCTATTTTTCCACCTATAATTGTTGCAGCGACAACATTATCGGAGCGGTTCACGAGCTGCTCATGTTCAAATTCTTCGCGGTAGATACGCTTGACATCGGCTTCGCCGTCATAGGTTTCGAGCGCGTCGGGGTCTATAATGGTGATATCAGCGCGGGCGCCCCTATTAAGCATTCCCGATTTGATTCCAAATATCTCTGAAACATCACGAGTTAGACGCCGCACAATATAGCTCACATCTTTATCACTGCCCTATTTGGCAAGTTTAAGCGCCCTCAAATTACAGTCATAAAAGGCCAGATTGGTTAAATGCGCACCTGAATCATTGAAGCCAGGTAATAAGACCGGGTCGATGAGCAGTTTTCTCGTCGTTGCGCGTGAAAGCGAAATTTTAAGTGTTTTATTTCGAAACTCGCCAAACCTAAATATAGAAAAGGTAGCATTATAATCTTCAGTTTCAGACGAAAACCGATACTCATCATTACCCATCATGAGTAAAGAATTGAGCAACGCTTTAATTTCACTTATTACGAAAGTAGATTCTTCCATTTCCAGTCCTAGTCTCCAGTAGTGGACTTAAGAGCGCCCGAACCGATAAGAGTTCATCATAGATAGACACAAAACGATTAATGAGCCTTTACAAACGCCTATACTGTTAGAATGGTAGGAAATCTTATTAATGTCCTATTTTGCGCGACTTAAGCCTCTGGCGGGATGTCCGCAATGAGGATGATTGTCCCTTTCGCGACCGTGCTAAAATCTCAGCTCTATCAAGGACACTCCATAAACCTATAGATTTTTACTCATGTCTAGGTTTGGCCTAAATCGAGACACCCTTACTTAGCTGTCGCCTTCTTGAGCGCAGCTTTCAAAGACTTCACATCTTTCGTCAATTTCGCGATTTCTTCTTGGGAGTTGAACAGCTGTGTTTTTAGCACTTCAAGTTCATCGCGCCCGACAAGGTCCAAATCAGCGATAATTTTTTCAGCTTGCGAGCGGCCCATGGCTTTCATCTCGTCGCCTACACCCTTAAGGGCCCCGACGGCGTTTGTTGCGAGGTTTGTTAGATCATCAAGGGGTCTGGATTTGCTTTGCATGGTCTTATCCTTTTAAGGCCTCTAATTTGTCTTTTAATATAGATAGGCACGGGTTATCAGTTTTTCTAGATGTGAATCGCAAACAAACTGACGCACGGTTAACAAGGCCCCTCCTCTATGCTTACAGCGCTGATAGATATGTTCGGAGCGATTACTTTTCCGACGTGGATTAAATCTGAGGCATTCAGTATTGGGCCGCTCTCGGTCAAATGGTATGGCATATCCTATATTATCGGTATTTACGGGGCTTATTTCTATGCGGCATCCATAGCTAAACGGCGCGATGTTTGGATTGCAAAGGGTGCCACTCGTAAGCCTGAACTTGTCCCCTCAAAAACAATGCTGCAAGACCTCATGTTTTACTCTCTGGTTGGGATTATTGCGGGCGGACGTATAGGATATATCCTCTTTTACAGCACCTCCACAATTTGGGAGGCCCCGCTCGATATTTTTAAAGTCTGGGATGGCGGTATGAGTTTCCACGGTGGGTTTCTCGGCGTTTGCGCGGCGGTGTTTTATACGCATTGGCGAAAGAAACTAGACCTCTGGCGTATTGCAGATGTGACCGCCATAGGCGCGCCGCTCGGATTACTTGCCGTGCGCTTCCTCGGTAATTTTGTAAATCAAGAGCTTTATGGCCGCGTCACAGATGTGCCTTGGGGCTTTATTTTCAGCACTGCGCCTGACAGCCAACCTCGCCACCCCAGCCAGCTTTATGAGGCCTTCTTGGAGGGTATCGTCATTTTTCTCGTGCTGCGTTTCCTCTGTACCAAATACAAAGCTCTGACAAAACCGGGTATTTGCGCAGGCGCCTTTATCCTTATGTATGGTCTATTCCGTTTTTTCGTGGAGTTTTTCAGAGAACCTGACGCGACCATGTTTGGCCCTCTCACCCGCGGTATGGCCTATTCGCTTCCTATGTTTTTTGTCGGGCTCGCGATTGTTATTTGGGCGATACGCCGCTCGCCTGTCTCTCCAAAGCGTGTTGATGACAAATCCGCTTAAAGAGCGGCTCATCGCCAAAATCAAAGCCGAAGGCCCGCTCAGCGTGGCCGAATACATGACCATCTGCTTGCTTGATCCTATACACGGCTATTACCCGACGCGCGACCCGTTGGGCTCTGATGGGGACTTCATTACCGCCCCTGAAATCAGCCAGATGTTCGGCGAAGTGATTGGCCTGTGGTGTATTCAAAGCTGGCAGGATATGGGCAGCCCTCAAACCGTGCAGCTTATAGAGCTAGGCCCAGGCCGCGGTATTATGATGAGCGATATTCTCCGCGCGGCGCAGCTAGATAAAGATTTTTTGGCGGCGGTTCACGTCACGCTTGTCGAAGCGTCACCCGCGCTCGAAGCTGTTCAAGCCAAAACCTTGGGCGATATACCCTGCCCGATAAGCTGGGCCGCCAGTCTTGAAAAGGCGCCGAAAGGCCCAGCCATCATCATCGGAAATGAGTTTTTGGACTGCCTGCCCATTCGTCAATTCATTCAAAAAGACCGCTTTGCCGGACGCGCAGGATGGCAAGAGCGGATGGTGACGTTGCATGGAGAGACGCTATGTTTTGGCGTTTCGCCTGCGGCCATATCAGAAGGCCTGCAAGCCACACTTCCCGAAGCACAGGAAGAGGCCAAGACTGATGATCTGCTAGAAATTTGTCCTGCAAGCGCTCAAATTGTTGACCAGATTAAACAGCGCTTTGAAAAGGATTCAGGACGCGCGCTCTTCATTGATTACGGTCCTGAAGAGACGGAATTTGGCGACACGCTCCAAGCGCTGAAACGTCATGAGAAAGTCGGCGTCTTTTCAGATCCTGGCAATACGGATTTAACCGCGCGAGTGGATTTCGGTGCTTTGGTGGAGTTGGCCAAGGCCGCTGAGCTTCCCGTCACCACAGCTGTCCCGCAGCGCGAGTTTCTCTCAAAGCTCGGCCTTGAAATGCGTGCTGTTGCATTGTCACGCGCTAAGCCCGAGTCAAAAGAGAAAATTGCGCGGCAGCTACATCGCTTAACAGCGTCAGATGAAATGGGAGAGCTATTTAAAGCTATCTGTTTTCAGTCGGAAGGCCTCGGCCTGCCCCTTGGGTTTAGGGAGATGGCATGAGCGTCCCGTGTAAAACACATGAGCTTCTTGCGCATAACGGAATCTCTCACGGATTTTTTGGGCGAAAAGGCGGCGTCTCGAAAGAACAGTATGCCAGCCTCAATGTTGGTAAAGGCTCACAAGACACAGCTGAGAATGTAACCGTGAACCGCTCACGGGTCGCCGAGGCTCTTGGAACCTCTGAGCCAAGACTGCTGAGCCTCTCGCAAATCCACAGCACTGAAGTTTTAATTGTTGATGCGCCCTTTATAGGAACACCGCCAAAAGCTGACGGGCTAGTCACCAAAACTGCGGGCTTAGCCATATCTGCCCTCGCCGCAGATTGCGGGCCTCTACTATTTTGTGACCCCAAATCCCGGATCATAGGCGCCTGCCACGCGGGTTGGCGCGGGGCCTTAGCGGGCGTTACCACAGAAACAATACGCGCTATGGAAAGCCTCGGCGCGTCCCGCGATAATATCCACGCCGTGCTGGGCCCCTGTATCAGTCAGGACAGCTATGAAGTCGGTCATGATTACCGCGATACATTCGTCGCTGAAAACGAATCCCATGACCGCTTCTTTCGCTTAGGCCCGAATCAAAAACCTCATTTTGACCTCAAACGCTTCATTCTGGCCAAACTGCGCAAAGATGGAATTACCCATATGGACGCCCTACCCGACTGCACTTACGCCCAGCCTGAGGACTATTTTAGCTATCGTTACAACACCCATAAGGCGCTCGGCGATTATGGACGGAATATTTCTGCGATTATGCTGAAACCCTGATTTACATTGCGCCCTTACCGTCTTAAGGACGTTCACACATAACCAACATAGCTCGAAGGTGAATGAGCCCATGAAATTGATTAGCGGAACCGCCAATGAACCTTTGGCGCGCAGCATTGCTGATGTGCTCGACGTCCCCTTAACGCAAGTTGATATTGAGCGCTTTCGCGATCAAGAAATTTTCGCTAAAATTAATGAGAATGTGCGCGGTGAAGACATTTTCCTCATTCAGCCCACCTCAGCCCCGGCCAATGACCATTTGATGGAATTGCTTATCTTAATTGATGCACTTGTTCGCGCCTCAGCAAAACGTATCACAGCCGTCGTGCCTTATTACGGCTATGCGCGGCAAGACCGCAAAACGGGCGGGCGCACACCGATTTCAGCTAAGCTTGTCGCGAACCTGATTTCCAAAGCCGGCGCGCACCGCGTGCTGACAGCCGACCTTCATGCAGGCCAGATACAAGGCTTTTTCGATATCCCAACGGATAATCTTTTCGGGCAGCCCGTTTTTGTTGATGATATTAAAGATCGTTTTTCTAAGAAAGACCGCGAGAAGCTCCTCTTTGTCTCCCCCGATACGGGCGGTGTGGTGCGGACGCGCTCTATCGCTAAGCAATTTGATGCAGACATCGCTATTGTTGACAAAAGACGACCCAAAGCAGGCGAGTCTGAGGTCATGAACATCATCGGCGATGTCGCGGGCCGCACCTGCATTCTTTATGATGATATTATCGACTCAGGCGGCACGTTGTGTAACGCGGCGAAAGCTCTGAAAGATCATGGCGCAAATTCAGTTTCGGCTTACATTACACACGGCGTTCTGTCAGATCCTGCTGTCGAGCGTATCAACAAATCAGAGCTTACCGAACTCGTAATTACAGACTCGATTGCCCAGCCGGATAAAGTCAAAACATGTGAGCGTATTCGAGAAGTCTCTATTGCAACGCTGATGGGAGAAGCTATTCGCCGGATTGCCAATGATGAGTCGGTGTCCAAATTGTTTGGCTAATTGGATCGTACCCTCTATAGAACCTGCAGGTAATATGGAGGACAGCCGCTATGGCAATGAATTTACTTGATATGATTATGAGCGCCCAAGGCGGCGCAACGGCCCAACAGGCGGGCGCACAACTTGGCCTTAACCAGCAACAAAGCCAGAGCGCTATCGCCGCATTATTGCCGGCTATTTCATCCGCGCTAAAGCAAAATACAGCTAACCCGCAAGGCCTTGCCGGTTTACTTGGCGCGTTGCAAAATGGGCAACACGAGCAATATCTTGAAAACCCGCAAATGGTGACTAAGCCTGAAACCGTCAATGATGGTAATGCTATTCTCGGACACCTCTTTGGCTCCAAAGACGTCTCTCGCGCTGTTGCAGGCCGCGCCTCAGAACAAACCGGCATAGGCTCAGACGTGCTTAAAAAGCTCCTCCCTATCGTCGCGACAATGGCCATGGGCAGCCTGTCTAAGCAAACAAGCCAACCGTCAATGAAATCCGCCTTAACAGGCATGGCCATCCAAAAGCTCTTGGGCGGTAACCAAAGTTCAGCCGGCGGCTTGGGCGGCATCTTAAGCTCAGTCTTAGGCGGCAAAGCCAAGCAGCGACGCCAGCAGCAACAAGCGCATCAACAGGGCCTCGGCATGATTGGTAAAATGCTCGATGCTGACGGCGACGGGTCAATGATGGATGACATCCTGCAAATGGCGATGAATTCCCGCCGCTAAAACGGCGGCTAAATTTAAACAAAGAAAAAGCCCGCTCAAAATAAGCGGGCTTTTTTAATGGGTTATGGATTAAAGCTTAATCTTGTGTGGGCTTTATACCCGCCGCAGATGGTTCACCGATTATGGGCTGTCCTGCGAGATCGTCACCTACATTATCATCTTGGAGTGTATCAAGATGCATATACTTTGTGATGATTGGCGCTGCAGCCATCATCGCTACACCAACTGCAATCGCAATCCAGCCCACTTTGGAATAAACGGATAAGACCTGCTCTTTGGGGTCAATACCAGCACCCTCAACAGCTGTCGCTTGAGCAATCAGTGCTGCAACAGAGTTACCCGCACCTGAAGCCAAGAACCAAGCGCCCATCATGAGGCCTACCATTTTGGCAGGCGATAGGCGTGTCATGGCGGACAACCCCACGGGGGACATACAAAGCTCACCAGTCGTGTGAAGAAGGTAAATCAAGAAAATAAACAGAACAGGTGTTAGGTTTGCGCCTGCAGCTTTTGCGCCCCAAACCAAAACTAAGAAGCCTAATCCGAGTTGAATTACGGCAAGGCCAAACTTCATAGGTGCAGATGGGTCTTTACCTTTATTGCCAAGCCATACCCAAAGGGCCGCAAAAAGAGGTCCAAACAAGATAATATAAATCGCATTAATAGACTGAAAGATAGATGTGTTCACTTCTGACCCAAAAACTGTGCGGTCTACACTGCGGTCAGTGAACAAGTTAAGTGAGGATCCTGCTTGTTCGAAAAGTCCCCAGAAAAGAACATTTACACTAATCAAAAACAGCGCAACAAAAATACGGTGACGTTCATGCAGAGTAAGTGTCGCAACCGACTTCCATACAATAAAGCTGTAGGTGACAATCATGGCGATGAGAAGGATCCAATTAACTACCACCTGATTGCGGACTAGTATCCAAAACACAACAACAGCTAATGCTGTTGCAATATAGATGAGCCATTCACGCGACAATCCCGCAAAAACTTTTTCTTTAAGTAGCGCCGGGTTAGCTGGTTCACCCGCACCTTTAAGAGAAGGTTTGCCAATAACGAAAACTATAAGGCCAGCCAACATTCCAATACCTGCGAGACCAAAGCCGTATTTCCATCCATACTCTTCACCGAGTTGTCCTGCCCACAATGCGCCTAATGCAGCACCTAAATTGATTCCTACATAGAAAATTGTAAAAGCTGAGTCGCGCCGTTGATCCGTGCGTTTGTATAATGATCCTACAATTGTCGAGATATTCGCCTTTAAGAAACCGACACCAGCAACAATAAGTGCTAGCGATAAGTAGAAGACGTTCAAAATACTGCCATCTGCAACCTGTCCAACTTCGACAGGGTCACCCTCAACAGCCATTCCCAAATGGCCAAGGACAAGTAAAACGCCGCCTATGACAACGGCTTTCCTTGCTCCTAAATACTTATCCGCTAACATTCCGCCTATAACGGGCGTCATGTATACAAGTGTCACGTAAGCTCCATAAATTCCGTAGGCAGCTGTATCGGTAAACAAAAAGTGCTTAGTGAGATAAAGCACCAATAAGGCTCTCATGCCGTAGTATGAAAATCGCTCCCACATCTCAGCGAAGAAAAGAACATATAGGCCCTTCTCGTGACCACGCATCTGATAGATTACCGTCATCAGACCAACAATGCAGATTGTATTGAGTGCCCAAAAGAAACCAAATTGCATACCCACTAAAATGGCGGCGATGACCGCGACTATAGCTCCGCCTACTTCTGCTATACCAATTTTCATTGTTGGACTGTTTGACATGCGAATGACTCCCCTGAGAGTTCTTAAATTTTCTTTTTTAACTCTTTGCCCTGCCCAATTAGGGCTTACAAGTTTTTTTTTGCTTTCATATAAACCTTCTTTAGGGTGTTATTTTACCGTGAGACCCAAATAGAGGTTGCGATAATTATTTATAACCTTATTGAAGCGGGCAATGCGGCTTTAAGTGGGGAAGGTCTTTGCGCAAAACAGCTATCAGCTTTGCATCTTTTGTTGTTGCCTTAACAGGCGCTCAGATAAGCCATGCACAGGACGGTAAGGTCGAGACGAGCTATGCCCCTGCCTATTTTGAACAATTTCAACCTAATACTGCTAGTGACATGGTCGCGCGTATTCCCGGTTTTTCTATTCAAAATGATGATGGCGGAGAGCGCGGATTAGGCCAAGCGACACTCAATGTCCTAATTAATGGCCGCAGACCCTCGTCTAAGTCTTCTGATGCAGATGATATTCTAGGACGCATCACAGCGGATTCGGTGTCTCGCATTGATATTTTAGATGGAGCCACATTGGATATTCCTGGGCTCTCGGGACAAGTTGCTAATATTATTACGCAGCAAGACACCGGAACATTATCGGGCAGTTGGAGTTACGCGGCTCGTTTCGAAGAGGGAACGGATCCTCAACTTCTAGAAGGCGAAGTCTCAGTGACCGGCACGCGCGGCAACCTCGAATTTGTGGCAGGGCTGGATCTGGGACAGTTTACGTTCACTGATATCGGCAGAGAAGCGTTTTTTGACGAAAACAGAACTGTTTTTGAAGCGCGACAAGAAGACGTTTTCTATACCCAAGAGACTCCTGACGCTAACCTTAATCTGACATACTCACCTGATAACGGGCATGTTGCAAATTTAAATCTCTCGCTTGGAACGCGGAATGTTCGTTCGGGTATACGCGAAACATTTCAAGCTGTCTTACCCCAAGGCGTGACCGGCGCAAGCTTCTCCGATAATGGCGAAGATGAAGTTGAATATGAAGTTGGCGGTGATTACGCTTTCCCGCTGGGCAAAGGGACCTTGAAACTCATTGGTCTACATAGCTTCGAAGATAGCGATTTTAACAATTCCTTTCTGTCTCTTCCTGTGGATGAGGATGAGTTCAGATCCACATTTAACCGCTTAGATAAAGAGGGCGAATTTATTGGCCGCGCGGAATACAGTTGGAAGTCGGGCCCCTCTCAGGATTGGCAGCTCTCATGGGAAGGCGCCTTTAACTATCTGGACAGCGAAACCGAATTTGCCAACTCTTTCACGCCGCTCACACTTGGTGACGTTCGCGTTGAAGAAAAACGCACCGAAGCAAATTTAACCCATAGTCGGCCTATTACACCAAAAATTAATTTGCAGATGTCTTTTGGCGCTGAATATTCAGAACTGGATGTCACAACAGTAAACGAGCCCGCACGCACGTTCTTTCGTCCCAAAGGGTTTATCTCTGCTAGCTATAACGCCAGTGACAAATATATCTGGCGGGCAAAACTGGAACGTGATGTGTCACAACTTGATTTTGGAACATTTGTGTCATCCGTCAACCTATCCGATGCAACAGCCAATACTGGTAATAGCAGGATTGTGCCAACTCAATTCTGGAACGGAGAGCTCGAGCTTGAGCGCAAAAGCGCTGGAGCTTTGTCCGGCACCCTTACCGCTTACGCCCTTTACATCGAAGATCCGATAGACCGAATTCTATTTGCAGATGGTAGTGAAGGGCCTGGCAATCTGGATAGCGCTATTCGCTACGGAGTTAAGGGCAATATGACGCTAGTCTTTGATACCTTAGGGGCTAAGGGACTTCGTGTTGATCTGTCCGGCGGGCTTGAAAACAGCAGGATTGATGACCCCGTCACGGGACGGTCTCGTAAGATAAATAATACATTAGTATGGAATTACGACTTGGGTATTTCCCATGACATACCCAATAGCGATTGGGCCTGGGGTCTAGATATTGATCTCTTTAAACAGAGCACATTTTTCCGATTAGACCAAAGCTTTGAGTCGACGATTAGAAATCCGTTCAACGTTGCCCGCATTACACACAAAGATGTTTTTGGAATGCGCGTTGACGTCTTCTTTCAGAACTTTTTAGAATACAGAAATGAACGCGAACGTTTGATTTTTGCGGGTGACAGGAATGGTGAGTTTATCGGGGGTGAGTTTTACGTGCGCAAACGCGGCAGGCGAATGGGCTTGAAGATATCAGATACGTTTTGATCAGTAACGACAATCCTGATAAACGCGCAAAATATCGCCGTTCCAGTCCCCGTTAAATTTATCTATCAAGCGGTCTGCATTGCTTTTGCCTGAGCGCACAAATTCATCTAGCTCTTGCAAAAAGACTGTTTCATTTTCGCCATGTGTATTTAGGCGGGCTCTGGCATTAAGGCCTGCGCGGGTAATTTCCATGATGGCGACGGCCAAGTCTCGAATTGTCTTATCTCTAAACGGTGTTTGAAGACCCATCTTAGGCACCTCGCGGCGCAGCTTCTCGCGCTCTTCTGTGGTCCAGTCTTTGACAAAGTCCCAAGCCGTATCCAAAGCGGCTTGATCATAAAGCAGGCCAACCCAAAATGCCGGCATCGCGCATAGTTCGCCCCAAGGCCCCGTATCACAGCCGCGCATTTCTAAAAATGTCTTAAGCCGCACTTCAGGGAAAATCGTAGAGAGGTGATCATCAAAATCAGAGAGTGTGGGCTTTACACCCGGCACAATATCCAACTTTCCGTCCAAGAAATCACGAAATGACTTGCCCGAAGCATCTAAATATTCACCGCCGCGATAGACAAAATACATCGGCACATCGAGCGCATAGTCAATATATTGCTCGAAGCCGAAACCCTCATCAAAGACGAAAGGCAGCATACCCGTACGATCAGGATCTGTATCCAGCCATACGCGGGACCGGTAGGATTTATAGCCATTAAGCTTGCCTTCCATGAAAGGCGAGTTAGCAAATAGTGCGGTGGCGATGGGCTGCAAGGCTAGGCTCACGCGAAACTTTTTGACCATATCTGATTCCGTTGAGAAATCGAGATTGGTTTGAACCGTACAGGTCCTAAACATCATTTCGCGGCCGAGCGTTCCGACCTTTTGCATATAATCACGCATAATTTTGTAACGCCCCTTGGGCATGACAGGCACATCTTCTAATTTTGTATCGGCGCGAAAACCCAAAGATATAAAGCCGGCATTGATTTCATCCGCGACTTCTTTGACTTCGCGTAAGTGTTGAGACACTTCGCGGCAGGTTTGATGAACATGCTCAAGCGGCGCACCGGAGAGTTCTAACTGCCCGCCGGGCTCCAAAGACACAGAAGCCCCGTCTCGCTTAAGGGCGATAATATTCGAGCCTTCAAAGACAGGCTCCCATTTGAATCGCTGCAAGCCTTCAAGGATGGATTTGATGCCGCCCTCATACGGAATGGGCTTTAGAGACTTTAAACAAAACCCAATTTTCTCATGTTCAGTCCCGATACGCCAATCTGATTTAGGCTTACAGCCCTTCATCAGATGCTCAATCATCTGGGACTTATGTTCAATTAGTGGGGTCGGTTTGGCCATAACTCGCCTTTAATCGGGATGTTGGAGTCGGGCAAGCCAGAAAACAGCATAGCGCTTAAACGAAATTGTGATGACAGAGCTAGCCAAAGTGCCTTTTATGGCTTGTTTCCCAAAATATCATTATCCCCTGAATATTTCTCAAGGACTTTTGAATAGGCGACAGGGAATAAGCGCGACACAAGTGAGATGAAACGTGCATCGCCCCCTATAAGGATTCGCCGTTTTTTCTTTGCCGCGCCTTTTAGGATAACTTGCGCTGCTTTTTCAGGAGATGTAATCGCCATTTTATCAAAACCTGCGTCCAGCTCTTCGCGTGTTACACCATTGTCAGGTAATTTATCTGCGATCGCGCTTCGGGCTATATTCGTTTTAATTCCGCCAGGATGAACGGAGCAAACGCCAACACCTGTGCCTTTAAGCTCTTGCGCCAAGGTCTCCGTAAATCCCCTCACCGCGAATTTTGACGCGCAATAATGCGTCTGTCCTGCATAACCTATAAAACCAAAGACACTTGAGATATTCACGATAGTCCCTGTTTTTGCCAATATTTGATCCATAAAGGCTTTGGTCATGCGCACCACGCCCCAATAATTGACGTCCATGACCTTCTCCATTGACTCCAGCGGCGTATCGACGAAATTCCCGACCCGCGTCAGCCCCGCAACATTGAAAACATAATCAGACGCGCCGAGCGTGGTCTCAACTTTATCGGCGTAATCCGCAATGGCTTGCCCGTCAGCCATATCAAAGACATCGCTCATCACGCGGTTGGAGCCGCCGACCATTTGCACAGTTTCAGCTAAGCCCTCGGCATTGATATCGCTGAGCGCTAATTGCGCGCCGCTCTTGGCCAAGGATATCGCCAAAGCGCGGCCGATGCCCGACGCCGCGCCTGTTACAACGCAGATTTTGTCTTTATAATTATCCATCATTCTGCCGCCATTTTTTTGGCTACGGTTTTGGAGAATACCAAAGCCCCGTCATCTATCGGATCCTCAAGCATCAGTTTTTGGTCCAACTTATAATTTTGTAAGTTCTGCCAGGGATGTCTGTTGCCTTGACTAGGAAGTTCGTGAAATACGCGCTGTAAGTATCCAGCTTGAAAATCCAGATAAGGCCTGCGAGCCATGCCTTCGGGCGCAATCGGTATTGCGCGGCTATAACCGTTTTCTTTCATGTGGCTCACCACCCTCACCGCGAATTGGGAAATCAAATCGGCCCGCAAGGTCCAAGAGGCATTCGTGTATCCAAAAACCGAGACAAGGTTAGGTACGCCCGAATACATAATGCCTTTATAGCCGAAACTGTCCGAAACCTTGATAGGTTGACCGTCAATAGAAAGTTCGCTCTGCCCGTTAAAGACAACATTTAGGCCTGTCGCGGTAACAATGACATCGGCCTTTAGCTCTTCACCTGATTTAAGCAAAATGCCTTCTTGCGTGAAGCGTTCAATATGATCCGTTTCCACACTGGCGCGCCCTTCGCGAATGGCAATGAACATATCCTCATCAGGAATCATGCAGACGCGCTGATCCCAAGGATCATATTTAGGGCTGAAGTGCTTATCGACGGGGTAGTCTTTCCCCAAAGATTTGAGTATTTTCTTGCGGAACCACTCTCTCGTCTTTTCAGGGTTTTTGCGGGCCCGCTGATACATAACTTTGGCGATCCAAATATTCTTGGCGCGGTTAATTTTAAACGCTGTCTTAGCGGGAAAAATACGCCGCATGAAATTCCCGATTGAATCTTTTGATGGGATTGAGGCCACATAACTAGGCGAGCGCTGAAGCATGGTGACGTGTTTCGCCGTCTTGGCAAGTTCTGGCACAAGCGTCACAGCCGTTGCGCCAGACCCAATGACGATCATATTTTTGCCGCTATAATCAAAATTTTCAGGCCAATGTTGCGGATGAAGAATGTCGCCGTTGAAATCCTCGCGCCCCTCAAATTCGGGCGTATAACCCTCTTCATATTTATAATAACCCGCCGCAGACGTAATAAAGCGCGTGCGAATTACGCGAGCCTTGTCTGTATTGACGTCGGCAATAGTGACGCTCCACAGATCGTCATCAGAGGAAAAGTCCAGTGATGTAACCTTAGAGCCGAATTGGATATAAGGCGTAATGCCATACTCTTCAGCCACGGTTTCAACATAGCGCTTGATACTCGGCCCATCCGCCAAAGTCTTATCTCCGACCCACGGACGAAAATCATAGCCTAATGTAAGCATATCCGAATCTGAGCGAATACCAGGATAGCGAAACAAATCCCACGTCCCGCCTATGGCATTGCGCGTCTCGATCACAGCAAGGCTATCATCAGGGAATTGCGTTCGAAAGCGACATGCCGCGCCAATGCCCGAAAGCCCCGCGCCAATTATCACCATATCATAGATAGTATCTGTGCTCATGACGAGACTATGCAATAAATTGCATATCGCAACAATAGTGGAAATTTAATGCGCTGTGTTCAGAAGTGAATGGGGCTAGCGCCAATCGCCTTGAGCAGCTTGCCAGAGGGTTAAGAGCGACAATGCCGCCGTATCAGACCGCAAAATACGCAGGCCAAGCGAAACAGGCGTTACGCAATCTTGGGCGCGAAGTAGGTCTCTCTCTTGCGGTGTGAACCCGCCTTCGGGGCCGATTAATATGGCGGCAGGGCCATTGAGCCTTCGCAAGGCTTCCGCCGCAGGCCTCGCGCCGCCAGCCTCATCAGCAAAAATAAGACTTCGGTCTATGTCCCAATCTGCCAGCATCGCATCCAGTTTTTGCGGCGCCTCAATCACGGGAATATCTAGCCGCTCCGTTTGCTCGGACGCTTCAATCGCTTGTAGGCGGGCTTTCTCGACGTTGAATTTCGGGAACTGGGTGCGGTCCGTGATAACAGGCTGTAAGGTCCTAACGCCAAGCTCGGCCGCTTTTTCAATAATGAACGTCGTGCGGTGTTTGCGAACCGGCGCAAAGCAAAGCGTAATATCTGGACAAGATTTAGGCTCGCGCAATTGTTCTTTCACATTAAGAATGGCCGCGCGTTTAGAGACAACAGAAATCTCGGCCCGCCACTCTCCGTCTGCCCCATTGAAGACACGCACCGCATCGCCCTCACCTTTGCGCAGGACATTCCCCAAGTAATGGGCTTGGTCTTTGGACAACTCAACAGCCGAGCCCTCGCCTAAATACGCATCTACATAAAGCCGAGTCAGTGTGTAATTTTCACGCATGGGATTGCTATAAGGGATGAAGCGAGGGTAATCACGTGTTTATGAGAGTAAAAATTAAATTTAACTCTTCTCCCCGTTCACGGGGGGAAGTACCCCCGCAGGGGGGGATGGGGGGCCACGCTCGTCTAAACACTGAGGATTTGTTTTTCATCGAAAGCCTCCCCCCATCGACCTCCACTTTGCTTCGGCCACTTCCCCGCCTAGCGTTTTGTTCTAAACGCAGGAGCGGGGAGAAGAGCTTTCCTGCTGGGTTCCCTAAATGACGGCCCCCATCAAAGACTCAGACCGCTCCCACTGGGTGAACCGCTCGCCGCTATCCCTGCGTCCTTACCTACAGCTCTCTCGCCTAGATCGCCCCGTGGGCTATTGGCTCCTCGCTTTGCCGGGATGGATAGGCCTGGCCTTTGCGTCACTGTCCCATGGTTTTGCCTCTTCAGATTTAAAATGGGCGGCGCTTATCCTTATTGGAGCCATAGCCATGCGCGGCGCGGGTTGCACCTATAATGACATTGTCGATCAGGATTTAGACGCGCAAGTCGAGCGCACGGCCCTGCGCCCCCTACCCGCAGGCACGGTCACGACAAAGCAAGCGTGGATATGGCTATTTGCGCAATGTGCTGTGGGTCTCATCGTTTTGCTCTGCTTGCCAAGGCTCGCACAGATTATATCGCTCGCCTCCATTCCGCTCGTCGCGGCCTATCCCTTTATGAAGCGCATCACGTGGTGGCCGCAGCTCTGGCTTGGCCTGACGTTTAACTGGGCCGTGCTTGTGGCCTATGCCGCTAAAACGGAAACAGTGAGCCTACCGCTCTTCATCCTATATGCAGGACTGATATTCTGGACGGTGGGCTATGACACCATCTATGCCTGTCAGGACATCGAAGATGACATGAAGATTGGGGTGAAGAGTACGGCGAGACTAGCTAGGAAGAATATTGCTAGATTTGTTTATCACTTCTACGGCCTATCCAGCACGTTGGTCATGCTTGCAATTTTTACAAAGCTATATCCTATTGGCAATGCAATATTGGGGGCGGCTATACTAATACTTCCCTTCGGACTCCATCTAAGATTCCAATCAGATAAATTAAAAAATCTAGTAGAAAAAACAACTTATCTGATACTATTTAAATCAAACATCAGGGCTGCGTTTTTACTAATCATATCAATATCTACATACTCAGCAGTAGAAAGACTTGGGTATTTTGACTTTCTTTGACCAAGCCTCACCAATCCGTGAATACAACTTGTTTAGCGTCTCATGCGTATTAGTTCTATAGACTGCGGCAGAATAGGAGTATCCCATGCTGACCAAAAAACTATCAAGACGAGACTTAGGCTTAGGTGCAGCGGCTTTGGCGCTGACAGCTTGCGCAAAAACGGGCACAGACGCCCAAGCGGCCGAGGCAAATACACAAGGCGCTATGGAGACGAAAATGAGCGAGACTATTGATTGGGCCAACCTGACGGAACGCGAATGGGAAGAGCGATTGACGCCCATGGAATTTAACGTGCTGCGCAAAGAAGGCACAGAGCGCCCTGGTTCATCCCCGCTTGATAATGAAAAACGCGAAGGCACATTTGTCTGTGCCGGCTGTGAATTGCCGCTCTTCACATCGGATCAAAAGTTCAACTCAGGCACAGGCTGGCCCAGCTTCTTTGACGTGATTGACGGCGCAATAGGCACTAAGGCTGATCGCAAGCTCTTCATGGCCCGCACAGAATATCACTGTTCGCGCTGCGGCGGTCACCAAGGCCACGTCTTTAAAGACGGCCCCAAGCCCACAGGATTGCGCTATTGCAACAACGGTGTCGCCCTTAATTTCAAAGAGGCATAGTGCGCGCTGATTGCATTACCACTTTCCACGTCTTGTCTAAACGGCTAGACAATATGGTATGAAACATTTTTTAACAGCCGGGCTCTCCTCATTTTTGCTTATATTTGGGGTAAGTCTCACAGCTTATGCAGAGGATAATGTCTTGAAACCACATGTGGATACGCGTGATGGATGGAAGCCTAAAACGATTAATCTGTCATGGACCGGCAACGGCGTAAAAAAAGATATGCGCGGCGTGATGCAAAAAGCCGAAGGCATTTACTCTGGCAATGAAGGCACCACGGGCAATGTTGCTTTCACATGTTATGCAGGTAGTTTTTCAGCTAACATAGCGCTGGAACCTGTTGATTTAGAAGTATTATTTTTAGGCACACCGGATTCAAGACGCCGGAAAATAAAACGTGCAGACATCAAAATTGATGGTGAAAGTATAAAATCTAGCGACTGGATTTATATGCCAGCTATGAAAGTTTATCGAGCGCGAAAGAAGTCAACGGCAGCCAAGCTCTATAATGCCGTTATTCGCAAATCAGAGGTTTTGGTGAAATCAGGACGTAGCAATTATGTCGCACTTCAGCTTCCCGAACAGGACAGGGCCTTCAAAAATTTTGGGTCACAATGCGGAATGGGCCTTCACGCGGTCAAGAGCTAAGCTTACGAATAGTCTCTCGCGTTCTGCGAGGATGACATCTTCGTTCGACTCGGTAAATTATAAGTAAATGCAAAGCAAAATTTCATAAAACTTATCGATTGCAAAATTATAATTTTTATCGCAAACTTTCCATATTGTTCGCCGTCCCATTCCGGGGCCGCATTATGAAAGGAGGTCGATTTGTTTATCTGTTTTGAGGGGTCTGCCCGAAGCTGTTAGATCAGCCCTTTCGTAAAAGCGAAATTGGGTAAAGACACATCTAATCTTGAAACCAAGCATGGCGCTTGGCGAGACCCAAACTTCAAAGAGAAGCCGCTTCATACTGTGAAGCGGCTTTTTCTTTTGTAATTTGCCTCAAGTCCCTATATTACTTCGGATGTGTAATATTTTGGAGCCTTTATGGCCATTGCCCGCCCCGTTGACAGGCGTCTGTTTTTTATCTTGGACCGCGCCCATACGCGCCTATCCAAAGAGGCTGACAATTATTTGGCCAAAAATGCCGGTGTGGGAACCTCACAGGCGGCTGTCCTGATTTACCTAGGCTATCATGATCGTTGCCGTTTAACGGATTTGGCCGAAGGCACAGGACGAAACAATGCCGCGATAACGGGCTTGGTCGGACGCATGGAAGTTGATGGCCTGTTAGAGCGCATTACCCTCACCTCAGATCGCCGTGCCAAAGCCGTTGCTTTGACCGATGCGGGGTGGGCCCTAAGAGAGCAGGTTATGAATGACTTCAGGGATTTCAATGACAAACTCGTCAAGGGTTTGACGGAGTCAGAAATCGAAATCGTTTTAAAGTTCCTAGCCCTTGCCCCTGAAAATGTAAAAGCGGATTAGATAAAACCGCCTTATTCGTAAAAATGACAAGTGTCCGTGATGAAAGTCACAATTTTAGTGCAGATGCCTGTGTTACTTTCGATTCGAACATAGGGCTCAGGCCTTCCTTGTTCGGAGGCGCATATGACACTTTATAAGCTTATCCTACCTCTGGTGATATTATCAGCGATGGTGATCCACGGCGGGCAACCCAATGCATCATGGGCGCAAGCTCAAGCCGCAAACATGCTATCAGACACAGCGCCCGCACGTGACATCTCGACATCAGCAGAAGATATCAAGCTTACAAATAGCTGTATCGAAACGGGTAAGGAAAAAATTTATTGTCTGTGCGTGACAAAAATCTACAAAAATGAAATGACGCTACGCCAATATCGCGCTGCAGTAGAGCTCTTTAGTGAGAGCGATACGACAAGCGCTAAACTTACCAGCGAAGGGTACTCGCAAGACGAAATCACCGAGATTTCAAGCTTAAGACAAGATTTGTCCTCAGATGCAAAATTCCGCTCGAGGTGTGACACAGCAGAAACTTATTTCGGCGCGGCTAACCAAAATTAGACAGAGAGACCTCACTCCGCTAAACGCCGTTCATGGCTAAGACAAAAACCTCTAAAAGATCCGGAAAAAACTCAAAGCAAACCATTCAGGTTGATATCGTATCCGATATTGTCTGTCCGTGGTGTTGGCTGGGCGTGCGCTACTTTGAAAAAGCGGCTAAGCAATCCAAGCATGATGTCGTGCTGACATGGCGGCCTTATATGCTTGACCCCACGGTTCCCGAAGGCGGCGTTCCTTATAATGACTACATGAAGCAAAAGTTTGGGACCGACGGGCCTAATGACCGCTTTAAAGCGATGCGAGAGGCTTTAGAAACCGCAGCACCGGATGTCGGCATTGAGTTTAAATTTGGGCAAATTCCTATGCGGCCCAATACACTTGATGGGCACCGCCTGTTAAGATGGGCTCAAGGCCAAGACCTTGGCAACGCCGCCTCTAACGCTCTCTTTCGCAGCTTTTTCACCGATCTGAAAGACATTGGCGATCACGTCGTACTCAAAGACATCGCAGAAGAGATTGGCATGGACGCACATCTGGTTGCGGAGTTGCTCGACAAGGACGATGATAAAAATGCCGTGTGCGAAGAAATCATGTATTTTCGCAACTTAGGCATAAATGGCGTGCCCTGCTTTATTTATAATGGACAATTCGCTGTTCAGGGGGCACAGCCTGTCGAGGCGCATATAAAAGCACTCAACGAGGCAACCAAATTGCCCACCACTGAATATTAGAGGACAATATGACATTATTTCAAATCGTAGCCCTTTACGTCGCCCTTCACCTCGTCCTTGCCCCCCTATTGATGTTTCGAGTTGGACAAGTTCGTTTGAAAGAAAAAGTGAGCCTCGGTGATGGCAACAGTCCGGCTTTGTTTGCGCGTATTCGCGCCCATGGTAATTATGTTGAAACGGCGCCATTCGCGCTTATTGGCCTTTTTGCTTTGGCAATGATGAACGCACATCCGATTGCGCTGCATATCTTTGGAGCCGTATTCTTATTGGGCCGTATTCTTCACGCACACGGAATGGCTCAAAAAGGCTCAATGGGCAAAGGCCGCGTTACAGGTATGATGATGACACTGTTCACTTTCTTTGGAACAGCCCTATATCTACTCTGGCTGATTTTCACTTTCACGATTAATTAGGACGTCAATGGCCCTTCATGACCCTATAAGTGCTGACGCGCTCGCGCCGACGCTTGAAAAACTCTTATCCCGTGCCAAACATCACGGCGCTACGGCTTCGGATGCCGTAGCTACCCATGGTCGGTCACTAGCCGTCGTCGTGCGCGGCGGCGAGCTTGAAGACGTTGATAACAGTGAAGGCCGCGATATTGGCCTTCGCGTCATGGTCGGGCAGCGCCAAGCTTGTGTATCAAGCTCTGACATATCAGATGTCTCCATAGACCAACTGGCAGAACGCGCGGTTGCTATGGCCAAACTCGCCCCAGAAGACCCCTATTGCGGCTTAGCGGAGCAAAGCCAGCTCGACACACATAATGCCGACCTTCAGCTCTATGATGATACGCCCATGACGCCGGCCCAGCTCAAAAGCCGCGCGCTAGAAGTTGAGGCCGCAGCTTTAGCTGTCAAAGGTGTACAGCAAGCCGAAGGCGCTAATGCCAGCCACGCCAGTTCTGCTATCCATTTCATGACCAGTCATGGTTTTTCACAAGGCTGGAAGTCCTCACGTCACGGTCTATCGGTGTCTGCGATTGCAGAGAAAGACGGCGCGATGGAACGCGATTATGACCATGCCGGAACCCGCTGGTTTGAAGACCTAAAAACCCCTGAAGTTATTGGCCGCATCGCGGGAGAGCGTACTATTGAACGCTTGGGATCAAAACAAATGGACTCCGGCGCTATGCCAATCATGTTCGATCAGCGCGTTTCAGGCTCTCTCGTCGCGGCAATGGTTGGAGCCATAACCGGTCCCTCAGTGGCAAGAGGCGTCTCATTTCTAAAAGAGAAAATGGGAGAAAGCCTCTTCTCATCTGACATCCAAATTATTGATGACCCTCTTATGCTACGAGGTCATGGCTCTCGCCCCTATGACGGCGAAGGCATTGTACCTGTTACGCGGCATCTTATCAAAGACGGCGCGCTGCAAACATGGCTTTTAAACTGCTCTTCAGCGCGGCAGTTGGACTTAGCCACAACAGGCCACGCCACGCGCGGCATTGGATCTCCTCCAGGTGTCTCAGCCACAAATACTTACATGGCGGCAGGACAAGCCTCACCTAAAGAACTCATGAAAACAATGGGTAACGGCTTATTGATAACGGAAATGTTTGGTCCCTCATTAAATTCCAATACAGGGGATTATTCCGTTGGCGTAGCTGGATTTAAAATTGAAAACGGGCAAAGAGCTTATCCCGTAAGCGAAATAACAATCGCAGGTAACCTTCTTAAGATGTATAAAACCCTTATCCCTGCCAATGACCTTATCTTTGACGCGTCAACCGTCGCCCCGACACTCCTCACACAAGGCCTGACCGTTGCCGGAAGCTAATGAAATCTGCGTCTCTTACGCCGAGGATCTTGCCCTCATAAGAGAGGCCGTGCTTGCGGCTGGGAAAATTGCCAAAGATGCCTATGAGGCAAATGACTCAAAGGTCTGGGATAAATCCAATCACTCACCTGTGACTGACGCCGATATCGCCGTGAATGATTATCTTGAAAAAGTCTTGATGGCGGCGAGGCCGGGCTATGGCTGGCTGTCGGAAGAAACCAAAGACGATCATTCCCGCCATGCTTGCCCGCGCACCTTTGTTGTCGACCCGATTGACGGCACTCGCGCCTTTATTGACCGCACACATAATTTCGCTGTTTCTGTGGCGATTATCCAAGACGGTGTCTCTGTGGCGGGCGCGCTTTATAATCCTCTGAAAGACGAAATGTTTGAAGCCACATTAGGCGGCGGCGCGGCGCTTAACGGTAAACCCATAAAAGCGCCCGACAGCGACGCCATTGAGGGCATAAGGATGGTGGGATATGCCCGCAAGTTCCGGCGTTTGGGCTGGCCCGACATGAATTGTCATGTCGCAAATTCCATGGCTTACCGCATGGCTCTAGTGGCCTGCGGACAAGCCGACGCAACTGTTGCCTTTACGCCCAAGTCAGATTGGGATGTCGCCGCCGCGCAACTCATCGCGACTGAAGCCGGGGCCATCGTCACTAACCTGCACGGAAGCGCCCCCAGCTATGACGGGGAAACCACCAGCGGATTGGGTATCATTTGTGCTGGCAAGACTCTCCACGCTTTGTTATTAGCCCGCACAACACCTGTCATCGCGCAGTTTCAAAAGAGCGACAACAAGGTCAAAGATTTTGGATTTATGGGCACCACCCAAACCGATAGACATTTAAAGGATAAAGTTATGTCAGACGCCGAAAACATACAGCTTCTCCACCTGGTTATCGGCGGAGAACTGGTTGACCCCAATAAGACCGAATTCAAGAATTTGAACGAGGTTGATTTTGTGGGCGCTTACGCCAATTTTGCCGACGCACATGCTGCTTGGAAAGGCGCCGCACAGCGCACAGTTGATAACGCCCATATGCGTTATTTTGTGCTGCATGCGCATGAACTCATTGATCCAGATAAAGACGGCATCATTGGCTAATCCAAACTTAAATCAAACAGACCGCCAGAGAATTAAACGTCTCTGGCGAGAGTATATTTGGCCACAAAAAGGAAAGCTTTTTGTGGCCTCTCTGTTTATGGCCCTACTCGCGGCGGCCACAGCGGCTTATACTTTTGTCGTGGGACATATAGTAGACGCCGCCAGTAGCTTGCCTCAAAACACAGATGCAGCGGCGAATGCCAAAACATACGCCTATGCCATATTGCCTATCTTATTAGGTATTACTGCGCTGTCTGGCATTTCAAATTATGTTCAGCGGATTCTTTCCAACTCGATCGCGCTTAACGCCGTGGGTAAGATGCAAAAGCAGATGTTCAGCTCCGCCCATAATCGCGATTATGCCAGCTTCGCGCGTGAACCCACGGGCAACCTGATTTCCAAATTCACCAATGATGTGACCGTCATTTCCAATGCGCTTATCCGCACCATGTCAAACCTTGTCGCGGCGCTGCTGACGGTCATACTAACGATTGCTGCTATGCTTTATCAGAACTGGCAGCTCTCCTTGGTAATGACGGTATTCCTCCTCGCTTTCTGGCCCATCATTGCAATTTCACAGCGCATGCGCGGAAATGCCAAGGACGTACAAACCCATATCGGCACCATCACATCCGAATTAAAAGAGAGCTTTTCAGGCGCCCGCATGGTCAAGGCTTACGGCCTAGAAGGCAATGAAAACAAACGTTTAGGCAAAAGTTTTGATGAAAGAATTCGTCTCTTCATGAAACTTGTCACAGAACAATCGCGTGTTGATCCTATCCTCGAAATTTTGGGCGGCCTTGCCATTGCCGGAGTTGTGATTTTTGGCGTCTACCAAGTGACGAATAACACGGCCACAGCAGGGTCTATAGGCGCTGTGCTCACAGGCTTGCTCATTCTTTCACCGAAATTACGCGCGCTGGGAACACTCAACAATGTTGTGCAGGAAGGCCTCTCCGCACTCACCCGCATTTTTGACGTGATAGACGAGACGCCAATGATAACTGAGCGCCCCGGCTCACTTACCTTGGCTCAGCCCGACGGACATGTTGCCTTGAAAAAGGCTCGCTTTATCTATGCAGATGGCACCGAAGCCCTGAGCGGCGTTACCTTGGAGGCGAAACCCGGCGAAACCATAGCTTTGGTCGGCCCCTCAGGCGGCGGCAAATCGACCATTATAAACCTCATCCCGCGCCTCTATGATGCTACCTCAGGCGAGGTCACAATTGATGGAGTAAATGTGAAAGACATGACCCTGCATAGCTTACGCAGCGCTATGGCTCTCGTCTCGCAGGACGTCACGCTTTTCAATGATACAATCGTGGCCAATATCGGGTTTGGGGATGAAACGGCATCTAAGGATGATATCATTGAAGCTGCCAAAGCCGCTGATGCACATGGATTTATCTCACAGCTCCCAAATGGATATAATACTATTCTTGGTGAAGACGGCGCCGGGCTCTCAGGCGGACAGAAACAACGCCTTTCAATCGCCCGTGCAATATTGCGCGACGCGCCTATTCTTTTACTTGATGAAGCCACTTCGGCCTTAGACGCACAAAGCGAGTCCAAAGTCCAAGCCGCACTTGATCGCCTTTCAAATGGACGTACAACTATTGTCATCGCCCATAGGCTCAGCACCGTACAGAAAGCCGATAGGATTTACGTATTGGACTCAGGTAAAGTAGTAGAAACGGGCACACACAAAAGCCTCAGCAAGAAACGCGGCGGCATCTATGCAAAATTACGGGATTTGCAGAGTTAGATTAATGTTGGAGTTGGATAACAAAGAATGGGAACAATTATCACACGCTTATGGAAAAGCAGGTAATATCCCATCTTTACTCAGAAAGCTTGATACCTACCCCGCTGCTGACAATTACGAAGCAGAACCTTATTTTTCGCTCTGGAGCGCATTGTGCCATCAAGGCGATACATATACCGCGTCATTTGCCGCAATACCGCATGTTCTGGAGGTTTGTAAGCAAGACCCTGCGAGAGCACATTGGTCACTCCCTCAACTTGCCGTTTGCATAGAAATTTCTAGACAATTCGGTCAAGGACCAAACATTCCTTCAAACCTGAGTAAGGCTTATTTTGAAGCGATAGCTATACTACCAGAAGTGACTTTAGAAATGACCAAGGCAAACCCTAATGATCAAATAGGTCCAATTTCCGACGCTGCCAACGTTCTGCATTTAAACGACCCCGAAAAAGCTGAAGCCTTATTAGGTTAACCTCTACTCTCTTCTCAATATAAGTTCCGTCACAGGATTACCTGACCACTGTTCCATGAACCGCGCTTTCACATCGGCAGGGTCGTAAACCGTCTCTACCCATTCAATAAACGTAATGTCATTTTCCTTCGCATATTTAAGATAGTCATTGAAAAAGAAGTCGAGCATCCCCGTCTTGCCTTGCTTCACATGCAGGTATTTGAACTTTAGCTGCTCCATCGCCTCTTCAATCGTGTCGCCCATATGGAAATGACGATAGAGCACACCCATAATGCCCGTGCGGTCTGCGCCTGATTTACAATGCATCACGGCCGGGAATTCAATTGTCTCAAACAGCTCTTTAGCCGCCCGGATTTTTTCAGGCGTATGTGTATCGCGGCTATAGACCCGAAAATCGACCATTGTGATACCATGTTCTTTGCAAGCTTCTTTCTCGAGCAGGTAAAACCCTTTAGGGCTTTCGCCGCGCAGATTGATATTGGTTTTTATCCCCATCTCGGCCCATTCGGCTATGCGTTTTGGTGATGGCTGATTCTCGCGATACATCCCCCCGCCAATATCATGATGGTTTGCAAAGCGTTTGCGCAGAAATCCATGATCGCCCCAAGTGAGGTCGCGGTAAGCCTGTTTTCTGTCAGCTGGGTTGTTGAGGTCTAAGCTCATTTAACATATGTCCTTGATTCATATTCGGCATAACAGGGAGGCCACAAGTGTTCAAACGCTTCATGCGGTCTAATGCCGTACAAATTACAATAGGCTGGTTGGTTGCGGCCTATATGACCCTCGTGAAATATACGACGCGCTGGGATATTGAACGCGCCGATCAGGTTCAAGATATCATTGATGGCGGAAAAGGCTTTATCGCTCTTACGTGGCATTCACGCTTTATGATGTTAACAGCCGCTTGGAAGAAAGATTATCAGCTCCCCCACGTGTTGATTTCTCGCTCGCGAGACGGCGCAATTGTTGCGCACACCAGTCACTTTCTTGGACTAAAGACTATTCGGGGCTCTGCCAAAAAAGCGGCAAAAGGCGATTTAGCGGCGAAAGCCAAAGGCGGCGCGAAAGCCAGCCTTAATATAGTGACAGCTCTGGAAGAGGACGGCTGTATTGTTGTCACGCCCGACGGCCCGCGAGGGCCGCGTCAAAGGCTAGGTGACGGCCCCATACGTCTGGCCAGGCTTACAGGCGTACCGCTTGTGCCTTGCACCTTTGCCGTGCGCAACCGTAAGCAATTTGACAGTTGGGATAAGTTTGTCCTGCCCCTACCTTTTGGCAAAGGTAAAATCATATGGGGAACGCCTGTGACAGTCCCCGCCAATGCGGATGAGCGCAAAATCGAACATATCCGTGAGCGTATAGAGAGCGAGATGAATATCTTTCTGGCCGATGCAGACCGGTCTTTGGGGCACAATCCTATTGAGGCCGCCGAGAGATGAGCGAAACAGGATTGATACGCGCCTATTCAGGGCTGACCAAAGTCATCGCGCCCGCCTTGCCTTTATGGCTGAAACGCCGCGCGCTCAAAGGTAAAGAAGATCCGGAGCGTCAAGGCGAGCGCTTTGGTATCGCCTCGCGCCCTCGCCCCGAAGGACAACTTTTTTGGATGCACGGCGCAAGTGTTGGTGAAGTCACCATGTTACTTCCTATAATTGAAAGGGTCTTAGACGAATATCCTGCTGCAAATGTTCTTATCACAAGCGGGACTACAACCTCGGCCGATTTGCTGGGCAAACGCCTGCCTGAACGCGCATGTCACCAGTACATTCCGCTCGACACGCCCAAAGCCGTGAATGCCTTTTTAGATCACTGGAAACCTGACGTTGCCCTCTGGGCGGAATCAGAGATTTGGCCAAACTTGCTCATGCAAACCAAAGCACGCAGCACCCCCATGGCGCTGATCAATGCCCGTATGTCTGAAAAGTCTGTCCAAGGCTGGTTTAAACGCCGCAAATCCGCCCAAGGTCTGTTTGGCTGCTTTGACGTTATTATTGCCGGGGATGAAGCTACGGCCAACGGCCTGTCTTGGCTTTTAGGCAAAGAGATTCAAAGTGCAGGAAGCCTTAAAGAAGCCGCGCCCGCACTGCCCGTCGATACCGTTGCATTGGCTATGCTTGAAGCCCAAATAGGCGAGCGCCCTGTCTGGTGCGCAGCCAGCACCCATAAAGGCGAGGAAGAAATTATCCTCGCAGCTCACAAAGACGTTCGTAAGGACCATCCTAACGCCCTTCTTATTCTCGCTCTACGCCATCCTGAACGCCGAGATGAAGTCTTAGCCATTATGACCCCCGAAAAGACAGCCGTGCGTACATTAGGGCAAGCCATTAGCGGTAAGACTTCAGCTTATATCATTGATAGTATTGGAGAAATGGGCCTCGCCTACACGCTCTCCGACGTTACATTTGTTTGCGGCTCGCTCGTCAAGGGCTTAATGGGTCATAACCCGCTTGAACCCGCCCGATTTGGTAATGCCGTGATGACAGGTGCGCATATTTCCAGCTTTGCGGATAGCTACATGTCTATGATTGCCTTTGACGCGGCACAGCGTATTCTATCCCCCACTATGGTAGGACACGCCGTGAGCGAACTCTTTTCAGACCCTGCAGCCTTAGCGCGGCAGCAAAGCCTTGCGCTAGAATACGCGCAGAGCCGCTTTGCTGTGCTCGATTTTGTATGGGACAAGCTCACGCCTGTCTTGCCTGAAGTGTCTTATGAGGCCGCGTCATGAGACCGCCCGAGTTCTGGAATCACCGCGAAGGCCGTGACGCCGCGCCGATGATCCGCACCCTTTTGCGCCCCTTTGGCTGGATTTATGGCTGGGCGGCCGCGCGGCGCATTCAGACGACTCAAAGTTATGATGTTGGCATTCCTGTCATTTGCGTGGGCAATGCCACCATGGGCGGTACAGGCAAAACACCTGTCGCTATATATCTGCTCAAAAGCCTACGCCGCTTAAAAATTGACGCCGTTGGCCTTACCCGCGGATATGGCGGGCTTGAGAAAGGCCCAATGCCCGTCCAGAATGGCCACACGGCGGTTGATGTGGGTGATGAGCCCTTACTTCTTGCGCGTCACGCCCCTGTTTGGGTCAGTGCAGGACGAGATGATGGTGCGCGGGCCGCCCGCAGCCATGGCGCAAGCGTCATCGTCATGGATGACGGGCATCAGAACCCGCAGCTTGAAAAGACTCTCTCCCTGCTTGTCGTTGATGCAGAGGTCGGATTTGGTAATGGTTGCGTCTTTCCCGCAGGCCCGCTGCGTGAAAAACTGACGCCGTCATTGGAACGCGCCGATGCTGTCATTCTGATGAAGCCTGCGCCCGACTATGAAATTGATGAGGTTTTGACTGAGCAGCTTAAAGGCAAAATTGTTATTCCGGCTTTTCTCGCTCCAGCCGGGCCGCCGCCTAAAGGAAAGCTCTATGCTTTTGCAGGGATTGGCCGTCCGAATAAGTTTTTTGACAGCCTGCGCCGTCATGGCGGCGAAATTGTCGAGGAAATGCCCTATGCGGATCATTATAAATATAGGGATGAAGATATTGAGAGCCTCTTTATGCTGGCCAGTGAATATGAAGCGTCTCTCATTACGACAGAAAAAGACTATGTGCGCCTACCCAAAGGCTACCGCAAGGGTGTTCACGCTTGGCCTGTCTCTGTGCAGTTCGAGGATGAGCTCACGCTGCGCCGTCTGCTCCATCCCATCATCGAACGCTCAAAACCGCGCAAATGAGCCCTGATAGATGAGTCTCAATAAATGAAGCTGGGTAAGAAAATTGGATGGCGGCTTGAAGCCTTGGCCTATGATTTTGTCGGGCTCATCCTGAAACTCTTTCCTTTTAACGGCATTTCAGCGTTTGGGGGTTGGCTCCTCCGCTTGATTGGCCCGCTGACAAGCAAGCATAAAATTGCGAGAAAAGGTTTGGAGATCGCATTCCCAGAAAAGCCCCAGGAAGAAATCGCCCAGATACTCAAAGAGCAATGGGATAATACGGGCCGCACCTTTGCCGAGTTTCCCATTACCCATCGTATCAAAGCCTTTGTAGATGGCCGCGTCACTGTCAAAGGTCTTGAGATTTTCAAAGCCAACAACCCCGCTATAATCGTGACGGGACACTTCGCTAATTGGGAAATTATGGCAACGGTCCTGACGCAATCGGGTCTGCCCGTGCGGATAACGTACCGCAAAATAAACAATCCCTATATTGATGCGCGTGTGCGTAAGCAACGTGAGCGCTACGGCACGAAGTTTCTGGTACAAAAATCCACCCATAAAGGCGGGCGGGAACTACTAGAGGCGCTCAAAAACGGCGAGAGCGTGGCGCTGCTAAATGATCAGAAATTTAACACAGGCGTGAGCGTACCCTTTTTTGGACAAAACGCTATGACAGCACAGGGCGCGACGCGGCTAGCGCTGAAGACAGGACGCCCGCTACTGCCGATGGCTGTCACGCGAGACGGTGCAAATTTCACGGTGACGTTTTATGAGCCGATAAAGCTTGAGACTACGGGCGAACGCGAGGCGGATGTCTTGAAGGGTGTCGAGCAGGTGACGAAATTTATTGAAGATCGCATCCGCGAAACACCGGCACAATGGTTCTGGGTGCATCGCCGCTGGCCGAAGTGGCTTTATAAATAACGGAGGGAACTCCTCACCTCGTTTACGGGGGACGTGCCGGAGCGAAGCGTAGGCGGAGGGGGGAGCGGCAAGTGGTATGTTAAATTAGAAAGTGCCTCTGCTTGGCTCCCCCTCATCGCTTCGCGACAGCTCCCCCGTGAACGGGAGGAGCGGGGTGATTAGTTACTAAGCGCTCTGCTTATTCGCCGCCCGTAATTTATCCCATTCGCCAAATTCAAAGGCGATGCAGCGCTCGATGAGTTTGCGCCAAACCTGCTCAGCGATATCTTCGGATAGTCCTTGCTTGCGGGCCTCAACTAAGACTTTATTTACAACATCTTCAATGCGCTCAGCATCATAGACGGCGTCGCGATCATTTTTAATACGGCCCGCCGCGCTCATATAGGCTTGGCGCCTTACGAGTAGCGCCACAAGCTCACGGTCAAGCGCATCTACGCCTTCGCGGACTTCCGCCATTGTTTGGCAATCTTCACCTGCTTTAATGCTCGTCATTCGGCCATTCCGTAAGTAGCTCAGGATCTAAGTTAC
>ENA-ORXM01001156-ORXM01001156.1-marine-metagenome-genome-assembly--contig:-NODE-1156-length-38732-cov-5.466253_pt1 | contig 38732 bp, 23 predicted proteins | sample MGYA00237867_ERZ511480 | MGnify/ENA primary metagenome ERZ511480 (study PRJEB26309, sample SAMN06266103) | marine metagenome | isolation source: Algal blade | place: United Kingdom:Sidmouth, United... | reverse complement strand
GTACACAAACTGAAAGTCAAAAATCAGAGAACCCAGCAAACACGAGCTATCAGCTCTGGGTAATGCTCAATGTGGGTTAAATCACAATTGGTATCAAAATACTTGCAAAGTATGTCATCTATTCTTAAGCAAATGGAGTCAGCGACAGTTTCATCATAGTAAGTTAACATCTCATCATAACGTTCTTTATGATGATCTTCAATGTTGGGTGTAATTGTATTGTAGACATTCAAAAATTCAGCAGAAGAGTAATAAAGAGCTGTATCTAATGGTAAATTAAAGACCCTATTAAAAGCCATAACTGTCGGTACATCAATATTTGTTTCACCTTCTTCATACATGATGATATACCAAGAAGCCTTTCGACTTCATAGTATATCAATAAAACACTAGCTAGAAATTATAAACCAATAATTATTCTTTCAATTATTTTTTGTCCATTTCTAGTGTCAGTAAGTTCAAGTAAATATGTTCCTGAAGGAAATGTACTCACTATCACTTGAGTTGATTGACCCATTGAGGCTATACGTTTTCCTTGTAGGTCATAAAGATTTAATTGAAAATCTATATCGCCTTCAATGTCAATGTTGATAATGTCAATTGCAGGGTTAGGATAAATGTTTATCCTTGCAACTGATAATTCATGTAAAGCTGAAAGCAGATCCATTCCGTCACAATCTTCATCTATGCCATTGTTTGGAATGTCTTCTGCACTAGGATTGATGTTTGGATCACTGTCATCGCAGTCATTCGCGAAAGCAAAACCATCTTGATCTAGGTCATCATCCAAGGTAGCCGCATTACAATCTTCGTCAATGCCATTGTAAGGAATTTCAGTTTGATCAGGATTGATGTTTGGATCACTGTCATCGCAGTCATCGGCTAGCACAACGCCATCTTGATCTAGGTCATCATCTAAAGTTGCCGCATTACAATCTTCATCAATACCATTGTAAGGAATTTCAGTTTGATTAGGATTGATGTTTGGATCATTGTCATCGCAGTCATTCGCGAAAGCAAAACCATCTTGATCTAGGTCATCATCCAGAGTCTCAGCATCACAATCATCATCGATACCATTGTAAGCAATTTCAGTCAAACCGCAACCTAGGTCAAAACAAACATTATCAATAAAGAGTCCAACTTCACTGTTAGAAAAATTAAATTCTACAAATGCATTATCTTCATATTCGGAGGCAGTAAAGCTTATTTCATATTCAGTTTTAGTGGTCGTAATATCAAATGTCATATTAAAAAATGCTGTTCCATCTTCATCGTTTTCAAAATCATACTCCCCAGTAAGAAAGACATCTATAGTTCTATTTTCTAAAGCATAGGCTTCAAACTGCAAAGTGTACGTTTCGTTTTCAAAAACTTCTAAAGGTTCAAAGCCCAATCCAGCATCCGCATCGTTTAGAATTATCACACTGGCTTCTTCATTAATACTTTCAGCTTCGATACCCCAATGTCTCCATCCTGCCAAGGTTTGTGTAAAATCTGAATTATTCACCTGGCCACAAGATGCGATTATGGTTCCTGCACAATTACAAAAACCATCTTCGAGATCATTTATAGTAAATGGATTGCCATCATCACAGGGTGTGCCTGGTTCGATATAGTTTGGTGTACCTGGACAGTTACAAGAGTGATCCAAGCTGGCCATCAATCTTGCCTCATCCATAAAATTTTCTGCAGTTATGTTCTGATTTGGATCCTTGATGTTTCCCAGTTCCCCGTCTAATTCATTTAGAATAATGAAATCTCTATGATACATTTCTACGCCACACAAAAGTTTTTCTCCCGGAACAGATATGGCAAAGTAAGCTGGTGCTGGGGTTTCATCTGGGAAAAAATAGGTTCTATCAAAAGATTGGAACGGCACCAATACATGTTTAATTGTACCATCTATATAAGTGAGTTTTAAAGTGATATCTCTTGCTCTAGCATAAAACTCTGGCGCATCTTCGTACTCCATATTTTGGAGAGTGGTAAACATATCTGGATCTGTCGGATCTATAATGGGTATAATAGTACCTTTGAATTTGATAGGTTCGTAAATAATATTTGCCTCACTAGTTGTAGGATGTGCACTTCCGTAAATAAGATACGCGTCTTGTTCTATCTGTTCCTTTCCAGGTAATTTAAAATCATTTTCTGCGAATGTATTCTGAGGTTGAGAAGGGTGTCGCGTAAATATTCTTTCACCATTTACTAATGAGGCAATCGGGTAACCATCATTCTCACGAAAGTGAAAATCCAATAACTCACCTCGGTCTTCAATTTGCCCTCCATAAGGTTCTGATCCTAGCAGGTTATTACTTATAGCCATTGCAGAAAAAGCGCCAAAACCATCCCAAGGGCCACTCCCATTGGTTCTACTTTCGTTACAATAAAATCCTCGCTGCATAGCGTCACTCCTCTCAGTACCTATTACACCGGAGCCGTCTTGGCAAGTTGGGCTAACGAACTCGTAAGTCGCCTGAATGAAATTCCACGTATCTCCTCGCCCCGATGCTTCTTCTTCCTCTCCTGCAAAAGGATAAGAAAATTGGTAGGGATCGGGATTTGTTCTTCGATAATCCTCTACCCAATGTGGTAATGATAATGCGTGACCCAATTCATGAAGAAATACATCATTATATTCAAAACTGACAAAGCTACCTCCGCCGCCCCATCCGCCAGGGTCTAGATTGAGCGTATTTCCAAAATAGATCGTATTAGGTGAATCACCTAAGGACAATCGCATTCTATCCATAATGATGTTGGCTTGATAATTTATATTACCGGTATTGACACCGCTTTCTCCAACCATCTCATCTGTACTTAAAATTACTGTATTGTTATCAGCATTATTTAGTGCTAATTCTGGTAATACTAAAGTGCCAGGAAATTGACCAAATCGAATTGTACTGGCTGGTATAGCCGATGCTACCTCCTGTAAAAAATTATCATATATGGGTCTTCTATGGGGTTCCTGATTATAGTCCATAATATCCATATTCACCAACACCAAATTTAGTTCAGTATATGGTCTGATCAAAAGATCTTCTTGTGTAAGCGTACGACTATCGCTACCAGCCGTAAGTCTCAGTTCTAAGCCTATGCTTACCCAAGACTTAGGCAAGGTCACAGAAAAGTATTCGTCAAAATTAGCGGAAGCTAAATCAATAGTTTCACTAAGTTCTGCAGGTCCATCTAAACATAGTTTACCCAAACTCGTCCCGTTCAATATACCTTCGACTTGAACATCAGGAGCGGGTCCTGTTCCGGTTACTGCCATTTGAAAGAGTGCTGGTCTTTCGCCAATTGTAAATAGCAATGGGTGACCGATAGGATGTCTATGTGTCTGAGCAATAAATACTTCATCTATGTTCGCCGTATTGTTTTGAATGCCTAAGCAAGTTCCTTGATCATCTGGCTCAGGGAATACATATTCCTGATAATTATAAGATTCAGGTAAGGCCATGTTGGTATTTGCCTGAACGGACCCTAGGCAAGGTAAGCCTTCATGTGTTGTAGTATTAGATGACTGGGTAATTCCTTGAGTACAATCTCCACAACTACAAAAAGAATTATCCTGATTACCTGTTGGTTCTTCCTCTGGATTCTCAACAACAATTAAATTCATCATTTTATCCGCCAATCCAGCTCCAATTCTAAGGAAGCTTTCAGCGTTATTGTGCCAGTGGAAACCAAAGTCAGGCTCAGGAGAAAGATCGCCCTCAAACCAAAAATCTCTTGTGTCAACATAAGCTACATTTTCATGATCCCCATTTTCTATTGCATTTATCTGTCCCGGTAAGACATGTTTCTGAAGGTTACTTACCCATGTGCCTTCTGGTTCCAGTTCATAACCTCCCTGACCAGTTAATGCTACTACAAATGGCAAATCAGGACTCTCAAGATCTACACGAAGATCACTGATTAGGTTATTTAAGTTCACTTCATATTCTTGTGCAAATACCAATTCATCGCCATCATTCCATCCTTGAAACCAACAGAAACCAGCCATCTCTATCTGTCCGCCTTCAAAAGATGGGAAGTCCTCTTCTATGTTTGCTATCGCTTCATTAATATCCGCTATCATCTGATTATAATAGGGTCCAGTAACTCCTCCAGAACTGGGTGGCCTGAAATCGACGGCGAGGCTTTTGCCTCCCCATGCAGTCTTAATGATCAAGACCCTACTGTCGGAATCTTCTCCCATTAGGTGACCGAATGCTAGTTCTGGGCCTATTTGGTTTTGTGAAGCCCCTAAGCCTACTGATAAATTTTCTGCTATTACCGATCCATCTTCTTGTTTGTAGCGCACCCAAACATCATCTCTTTCTATCCAATTCCCATCCGTATCATGTATGTATGAAAATTCATCATCAGCAATATCTGTAGACATGAATTGGGATAATGTTCCATTTATACTAATGGGTTCAATGTCTCCTTGACCTTGCATGTTTGATTGGCCTGCTAAGACAAAGACTTTTACACTTTGTGCATCCATTGATGATGAAAGTAAAGTGATAAGAAAAAAGAAAGCTAATCTGAAACGAGAGTATATTTTGTTTTCCATATTTATTATTTTTTTGATGTATTTATTTTTAGGAATTCAATCCTTTATTTGTCCGTTCGGTAATGAAACAACTCAGTTTTAAAATACCCTACCACTGATATTGATTTTTGTAAAAAACGTATTCAGGAATTTTATCTTTTATTATGGAAACCCCAATGAATACGAGTACATTTGTCTAGCTGTCCGAAATTATTCAAATGCCAAGATCAGTTTGTGAAGAAGAAATGTTTACAAGTCTATTTAGCAGCCATGCTGAATCACTGGTCAATTTTATTTATTACAAATCTGGAAACTACTCAGGCGCTGAAGATATCATGCAAGATGCATTTGTTAAGCTGTGGAAAGAGTGTGCGAAAGTGACTGTAGAAAAGGCTAAGTCTTTCTTATTTACGGTGGCAACCAATGTTTTTCTTAACAAAGTGAAACATCAGAAAATTGTTTTAAAGTTTGAAAAAAAGGGGCATAGCCAAATCGTTCAAGAATCTCCACAATATTTACTAGAGGAAGCAGAGTTTAAAGAAAAGTTAGAAAAAGCGATAGCGGCCTTACCAGAAGACCAACGTGTGGTGTTCTTGATGAACAGAATTGACAAGATGAAATATAGAGAGATTGCAGAACACCTTAATTTAAGTATCAAGGCAATCGAAAAAAGAATGCATAAAGCATTGGTTGAATTAAGAAAAGTTTCAAGAAAGCTGTAGGGTATTTGTTTTTGTAGTTGTTTATTAATTGAGAATAGTAAAAAACAATGAAAAGTAAAGAAGACATACTGGCAAAATGGCTCAATGGTGAGATTAGTGATGATGAGTTAGAAACTTTAGAAGGAAGCGCTGCCCTCCAAGAACTAAAGCAAGTTATTCAAGAGGTTGGTCAGTGGTCAATGCCAAAATACAATACAGATGCAGGCTACAATAAAATGAAAGAGAGATTGCAGGATAAGAATAGACAGAGCAGAGGATTAAAATGGCTCAAGCTTATTGCGATTGTAAGTATGATAGGTTTATTGGTTTATGGATTTCAATCATTTTTTGGAACTCAGAGAGAAAAAATAAAAGCAGAATACGGAGAAAAAATCAACTTTGCATTTCAAGACGGATCAGAAGTATGGTTAAATGATGGTTCTAGTATTGAATATAAAACATCAGATTGGTCTACAGAGAGGACGATTAAACTCCAAGGCGAGGCTTTGTTTGAAGTGCGTAAAGGCTCACCATTTACTGTCCATACTACAAATGGGATCGTTACTGTTTTAGGTACACAATTTAACGTGAGGGCGTGGGGTAATAATTTGTATGTCGAATGTTATGAAGGCAAGGTACAAGTAGCATTAGGAGATCAGCGCACAATTTTAACTGCAAAAGAAGGTGTTTATGTCATTGATGGATCTATGACTGAAAATCAAGTTATCAACAATACTACTTCTGTTTGGCTAAATGGCATGTCCCGATTTTACGATGACAAATTAAGTATTATTTGTGATGAGCTTGAAAGGCAATATCAGATCGATGTGGATTTAAGAGCAGCTGACCGATATTTATCAGGGATTTTTAATCACGATGATATTGACCAAGCCTTGCGAAGTATTTGCATACCACTTGGTTTGAGTTATACACTTAGTCAAGATAAAAAATCTGTTGTGATTGAATAAAGATCAAAAAAATATTAAGTATTTAATTTTTTCATTACTTCTTTGCAATAGTGGTAGCCTCCTCTTAGGTCAATCTCAAATTGACAGTCCACACACGCGTACCTTACAAGAAGCCATCCAAGTTATAGAATCAGGTTCTGACTTAATTTTTAATTATGAACCTGCGATGCTAAGAGGCTATACTTATGGTGGCAAGATAGATTTGTCATCTATTAACACTGTCTTAGATAGAATCTTTTATGATAGTCCATTTAATTATGCAATAGAAGATCAAACTGTACTTGTATACAAAACAAGTCCTCAAACCTATCGTATTTGTGGAACCCTTATAGATGCATTAAGTCAACAACCATTAGTTGCTGCAAATATTACCGTTGTAGATTCTTCTATTGGAGCCCAATCAGATATGTCAGGATATTTTGAATTTGAATATGAAGGACTCAAAAACCAACAGATTGAAATCAGTTATTTGGGTTATCAACCCATTATATTTTTCTTGCAGGATATTAGAGATAAAGATTGTTTGAAATGGAATATGGAAATCAATCAAGACCTTTTTGGCAATGAAATTATTATTAGTGATTATCTGCTAGATGGTATTTCACTTGGAGATAAATATACAGCCTTCAATTTAGATTTTGATCAACTGTCTAAAAATCACTCTGGTGTTGAGCATGATATCTTTAAAACAGCTCAATTGCTTCCAGGCATCAATAGCATAGATGACAGTGCCACCAATCTTCAAATTCGAGGAAGTAATCCTGGACAAAATCTGATCTTATGGGAAGGTGTTCCCCTTTACAATGCTGGACATGTTTTTGGGATGATATCTGCTATTAATCCTTTTTCTGTAGAGAAAGTAAGTATTTATAAAGGCGCTTATGATCCAAAGTATGACAATCGCGTTGGAGGAATACTAGACATCTCTCTAGCGGATGATTTGACAAATGATTTCCATGGTAGCGTGGGAACTACCTTTACAGAATTGCATAGTAATCTATCCATCCCTATAATCAAAGATCACGTTTCTTTAGAAATAGCAGCACGACAAAGCTTAAATAGCATATTCAATTCTCCTACTTTACAAAGTTATACAGACAAGGTATTCCAGTTTACTATTATTGATGAACAAACTAATCACGCAGAGGGAGAACCCATAAGGACAGAACAAACCTTGTCTTATAGTGATTGGAATACAAAGATTCTCTATCGTCCTTCTGATAGATTTATGATTAATGCTGGCTTTTATCGCAATGCTCAAGATTTCAACTATTCATTTTGGTTGAATGTAGACAGCTATTTATCAGAAGATAAAATAAATCTTAATACACAAATCATTAGTCTAGAATCAGAATTTGAAGTGACAAATAATTGGTCTAGCAGCTTATCTTTTTATCAGTCATCGTACACTAACAACTACGAAAAAAGCCAAAAAGAAAATGCGGTCCTAATCGATAGCAATGATCAAATTAATCTTATCGAGGAGCAGAGTTTTTCATTTTCAAATGATTTAAGTCTAGGAACTAAATTCCAATTGAATCTAGGTTACGAATACAACCTCAAAGATGTTACGTTAGACTTGGGAGATGATTTAAAATTTGATCCAGATTTTATTTCGCTTGAGAATGAAAAAGCCAGTTTCCATAATCTATTTCAATCTATCAGCTATTCAACAAAGCGATTGCAAATTGATGCGGGCAATCGATCTTCCTATTTCCAAGAACTGGATAAATGGTTCCACTCTCCGAGAATCAATGTTCGTTATGCCCTTAATGAAAATCTCAAAATCAAAGCGGATGCAGGTATCTATCATCAATTTGTAAGTCAATTGACAAATGTAGGAGCCAATCAAATTAAAGTGGACAATCCCTTGTGGATTCTCAATGCGTCTGGAGAATCATTGTCACAAAAAGCAAATAAACTTGCAACGGGTATAGTTTATCAAAAAGGGAAATGGCTTTTTGATTTAGATTTCTTTTACAATCATACACGTGACGTCAGTACTATTGCACCACAATTGGGAATCACGACTCAGATAAATGGTTTTGCCAAGGGTGCATCAAATGTGTATGGCTTGGACTTACTCATAAAGAAGAGATGGTCTTCAGGAATTAATACTTGGCTAAGCTACTCGCTAGGTTTTGCCAGCTATGACTTTCCAGGATTTCCGGCATCTTCATTTGTGGCCCCAACCGATATTCGTCACAATCTCAATTTTGTAAACAGTTATAAGTATAAGGGTTTTCAGTTGTCATTAAATACAAACTATCATTCTGGTCTGCCATATTCTCAAGCTCGACTGGTACTTAATGAAGATGATCCTAATCCTGCTCCTCCATTCTTATATTATTTAAGCTATGATTCATTTAATGAGCAAAGACTTAAGCCGTACTTACGCGTTGACCTCAATGTTGCTTATAGATTTGGCTTCAAGCCAATAGAAGAATCACAAATAGAAATTTCTTTCTCTTTGTTAAATCTTTTTAACAGAACAAACTATGTTGCTAGGGAATACTTTGTTGACTATAACGAATCAACCAATTTGTACAAATTATCTTATATCCAAAAATCCTTGCTAGATCGGACTGTACTTTTTTTACTTCGGTTTTATTGGTAGTTGGTTAAATGTTATAAAATCGAAATGTCAAAAGTAAAAAGGAATTAGGGCCTTACATAGGAACCTATTGTTGTCGGTAGCGCTTTCTCCTATTTTTAGGGTTCAATTCCTATTAACAAAATTGGAACTGGAGGATTAGTAGTTTTCTTCTTCGTTTATTTTTTTTTAGAAATCTTCGTTTTGTATTTGGATGCATCTATTCTCTTAATTGCTTTTTTTAACTCCTTGAATTCCTTTTTATGGTCTACAAGAAGAAATTCTTCTGTATTAAGATGTGAGTATGTGTCAGCTATTTTCATTAATAGGATTTAAGGTTCAATACCAACTAAAACTAAAGGAACTGCGGGTACTCCTCGTCCTTGTCTTGCTAAGTCATATAATGCTCCTTCATAATATCCTGGACCTGACGACATTTCAGCTTGCATTGACTTCATTGGCAGTATCTCAATACCTACATCTATTGTATCGCCAACATAAAAAGCAAGATGTTTAACAAATAGATCGTAAGCTATGAAACTATATTTTCCAAACTGTACTTCTACTGCAACTCTGTTTTTTACAAAATCAGTTTGATTATATGAATAGATTGCAGATCGCCCTTCTTCTTCGATTAACTTTTTCTGTTCATCAGGTTTCAAATGCATTGTCCTTCCAATTAGTTTGTAATCATCAGTAACCCAATAGGCAGTCCTACTTTCGAACCACTTTAATGCTTCAAAGTCCTCTTTTATTTTCTTGTTTAAATCTATTGGACTGAAAAGCTTTTTGCCTTTCATGGTCTTTTCTTTACTGATTTTAGTTCGATACTTTTCTGCGTCAATAGCAGTTATTATTCCTTCCATTTCTTCCCACATTTGTTTTTGATGATACTGTATCCATTCAAATCCATTTAAGTGAGAATACATTGCTCCTATTTTCATTAATTGAAAAGTTTAGTGTTGAGTGATGAAAGGAAATACATTCCAGTAAGGATGCTTTTGTAATTCTGTTCAATTTTTTTATTAGATTCTTCCGTGATAGCTGTTAGCAAGCTTGGCTCAATTTCTTTGTAATCAGCGTGCTCCATTATGCTTTCGACATGAACTCCAACTTCATCTAAAAAATTAAAGACATCATTATTAAGTTCTGATGAAGTCCACAATTCTTGGAGTTTATCAGCTTTGTACTTTTTATACTTTGACTCAATTGTCTTAATTGATTTGTTGAATATTTTGTTCTTAGTCGTATTTATTACTGGAGCAAGTGATTCCTTGATCTCTTTGTTTAGTTTTACTTCTTTGATATTTTTTGAATTTCCGTGGAAGAACTTAAACGACCATGGAATTCCTTCTTCTTTTGGGTCGTTTGAAAGTTCAAATCGAACACCACTTCCATATCTCAAATGAGGTACCGAGAATTTAAATTTCCTTTTAGATGGATATTTTCTTTTAGGTAGTCCAAGGTTTGATTCCTTGCTTTTGTAAGGAGGAATTTCATGATAATAAGATGATTTTTTTGGAGATTCAATTTTGGATGCTGGTACTTCTAACATACTTTGAAAAATGTAGTATGTCAAAATAGGTGGTACCGCATTACCTATCATTTTAAACTTTGCATTTAACGTTCTTCCATAGAACTGGTATGTTATTGGAAATCCTTGTATAACGCCTCTTTCTCTAACATTTAGTCTCCTGTATCCTTTTTTTGCTTTTACAATGATACTCTCTCTTGAGACTCTAGTGCAAGTTGCTGTTACAGTTCTGCTTGGTCTATTAAGTCTATCTGGGAATGACATCTTATTGTAAATCGGATGATATGTCTTCGCATCTCTATTAATTCTTTCCTCTTGTGGAGTTAATGAGACTTCATTCTCTAATTCCGTTACTTCCGATTTTAGTAGCTCATATCCATAATTAGGATCTATTATATTTTTTTTGGACAGAGACTTCAAAACATCTCCAAAATTGACAAGTTCTATTTCTTTTTTATATGAGTCAAATAGGTTAACCGGGAAATTACCCGCGATCATCCTTTTTCGGTTTTGTGGTACTCCATAATCGGCAGAGTCAACAATCATTATCGTTTTGACTAAACTTTTGTAACTGGCCAAAGAACCTCCAGTTTCTATTTCTGTTTCCAAAATGCCTGCAACTCTTGGGACATTTTCCATAGCCCAGTATTTTGGTTTTAGATGCTTTACTACATCTAGAAACTTTTTGATATCAACTAATCCGTCATTAATGTCGCCATTACCTCCTTTGTTTGCATAGGAGAATTGAGTACACGGAGGGCTGCCTACTACAAAGTCAATATTCTTATCGTATTCCAATTTCTTAGGATCAATTTTTCTAATATCAATTTCTTTGTGGTTTGTGTTGAAATTGAAGTTATGAGTTTGGTTTGCTTCGTGCCACCATTCATATGAAGCAACATTATTAATTCCTGACAATTTCATACCCATTGTCCATCCGCCAATTCCGCTATATAAATCTATCGAGTTCATTTCTAGTTGTTTTGATTTGTTGAATAAAGCATTTGCTCTTCAGCAACTTGAAGTGCTTCAGTTGGATCGCTAACCTCTTGTAGCAATTGAAATATCTTAGACCCCATCCAAGATGCTTCAAGAATTGTAAAGGGAATATCTAGCATGGAGGACAAGTCTATGACTTGCTTCTTAGTTGCATTCCTTAATCCATTTTCAATTTTTGATATCGTTGCAGTATCAACTTCTAGTTGAGCCGCTATTTGTCTTAAAAGTAATCCTTTAGATTCTCTTGCTTGCCTGATTTTTTGTCCAAAAGTCATAATTGATGTTTTTTGACTTGACAAATATAGGCAAACGAATAGGTTTTTCTATAATATAATCATGATTAGTTTTTCGGTCCTGCATTACCGAGAACAATTATATAACCGACCTTAGTGCACATAGCTCCCACATACATCCCTTATTTTGCACCTCAAGTCGATTAACTAACGATTAAAACTTATCTTAAATTTTAGTGTAACTCTATTTAATAAAAACAATCAATTGAAAAAACATAAACGAGTTTTTCGACTTTAGTCAATGAAAGACAGAAAATATTATTATTAATTTGCTGTTACAATCAACATAAAAATTCTAAACGCTATTTTAAAAATCTATAAACAAATACTTCCAGATATTGTAATTTCAGGTTTTGAAATTGCAGTGTGGCTAACTTATCTGTCCAAATCATTTTCTAACAAAAAAAGAACTCCATCCGAAATTTTGAATGAAGCTCTTTTTAAATATAATGCTCTATTTTGTTTATTCTATGATCGATATTTTGATGAACTCTAAAAAAGAATTGTTTTCATCATCAAAAATGTCCACGTTAATTCCTATTTCTGATCCTACTGATTGCGTTTCAGGAATCACAACGTCGAAACTGTAAGTTACTTCTGCTTGAGAGGGCGTAAAATCTTCCATTATATTAATACCCAAACTTTGTTCTGTTATTTCGATTCTGCTTATACCTGTATCGTCGCTCACCTCAAAATTGAATGTTGCTGACTCGCCAGGTTTGAATGTCAATTCATCAGGAGATTTCAGATCGAAATCTATTCCGATATCATCATTAGAACAAGAACTAATAGTCATTAACAGACATAGCAATGCTGGTAGAAAAAGTAATTTTTTCATATTTTTTTATTTTTAAAGTTTATTAAAATGAAAAGCTTAGAATTTAATAAGCTTAATTGTAGGTTTACTTGTTATCGAAAAGATTCCGTATCCATCATCTATGTTATTAGGAAATGTCACGGGCTCTGCAAATGGACTGTCAATATTATAATTTTCAAAAGCCAATTGATAATCATAAGATTTTTTAGATATCTGATATATGCTAAAAGTTATTTCTGAAAAATCATATTTGCCTCTTTCTCCATAAGCTACGAATGTATGTTCTCTGCCGTTGAAACTTTTGTCGTTTAAAATAGTCATTCGATTCTCAAGAAAACTTTCGTCGATTGGATTTTCAGGAGCATCAAAGAATCTGTATTTTCTTAGATATTCAAAGCCGTTATCATTAATCAAAAAGTTTGCTCTTATAAGATAGTAGTTTTCTTCATCAGCAGGGTCATTTATTGTAATCTCAAATTTATCTCTAGAGAAAAACCTATTTGGTGGTGCTTCCTTTAGGTAAACTTTGACATCGACAAGATCAGGCTGCTTAGGAACAATGGTTTCAGAAGTGATCATGTCGTATCCGTCAACCTCTGCTTCTATGCTATAGGTCTCTCCTTCAATATAATCATTGTAGTCAAATTTCCATAAGGGCAATTGAACGTTTTCAAATTCATTTGGTTCCTTATATATATATCCTTCTATAGCACCTTTATCGGGTGTATATAAAGTCAAAGTACTGCTGTTTCTGAAAGCTTCATTTTCATTGCGAAAAAAGGTATCTGTAATACCTATGCTTTCTGTTAATAATATTCCCGTAGTAGTGTCTCCTTGAAATATTTGTGAATTAAGTACGAGCTTCGATTCATGCGGAGGTAGTTCTATAACTCTGTCTTCTATTTCACAAGAACACATAAAGCCCACTAATGTAAATAATGCTACTATTGTATTAAAATCTTTAATTTTCATTTCTTTTTCTTTTTTTTTAAAATTTAATGTTGTAACTGAAAGAAGGAATTATTGGTATCAAACTTCTTTCTTTTACCACGTTGGTCGTTCCAATTAATGGATCTCCAAACTCATCAGGTGTATCTCCCTCTACGCGTCTTGACTCTAGGTCTAAATAGAATGGATTCTTTCTAAAGTAAGAATTGTAAAAACTGATAACCCATGTGCGTTCATACTTTTTCCTCTTTTTGACAAATGAGATGCTCCAGTCAAGTCGATGTGTTGGTGACATTCTAAATGAATTTTTATCTCCTCCATCTTCAATTGTAATGAGATTATCACTATTTGGGAAAACGCTACCATACTGGTATTGAGGCAGAGTCACGGCATTACCCGTATTGTAAATCCAGTTGGCTGAGAGTTTAACCTTTTCTGAAAGGGCATAAGATAAAACAGTTGAAAAATCATGCCTTCTGTCATAACGAAAAGGGAATGCCTCACCGTTATTGATATCATCAAATTGTCGATTGCTCCAGCTTAAGGTATAGCCAATCCATCCTGTAAGCTTACCTTTTGTTTTTTGTAAGAATACTTCCATGCCATATGACTCTCCTGTTCCTTGTGAGATTTGATCCTCCCAAGAATCGGGATTACTATCTATGAGGTTGGCACCTTCTTGATAAGAAAGGACATTGTTCATTTGTTTATAGTATCCTTCGATTTCTAATTCATATTGTCCTTTTTTGGTACTGATGCCCAATGCTGCTTGCCAGCTTTCTTGTGGTGCTATTCGATTTGTACTTGGCACCCAAACATCAGAAGGAAGACTCAAAGCTTCAGAAGTAAGCAAATTAATAAATTGACTCATTGTGCTATAAGATGCTTTGATAGACATGTTTTCTGTAGCGAGATATCGTAAAGCCAATCTTGGTTGCAGAGATGTGTATAGTTGGTTCTCTACTGAAAACGCAGATCCGTGTATACCTATGTTCGCATTAAATTTTCCAATCTTAATATCATCTTCTAAATATATATCAGTCTCTACGGCCTGAATATCAGCCACTTTTCTATTGCCTCCATTGTCAGCACCTGGTGTACTTTGAATACTCTGGTTTATGCCAGGATTATATTGATGCCTCACCATACTGGCTCCAAACTTGATATAATGAGCGGTAGAAGGCACATAATCAAAATCAATTTTAGCTCCCACGTCTGTAATTCCAGAATTATATAATGCTGCGATTAAACTTGTGTCTCTGAATACTTCTTCTGAATTTTCAGTTCTAATATTATAATCAGAATAAGTCAAGGTTGTATTAGCAAATAATTTGTTGCTGATCTCGTAATTCCACCTTAAAGCAGAAATTTTATTGCCCCAATTGATAAAACTTTTCTGCAATGATATACTATCTCTGAAGCTTGCGCCAAATTTATCCTGACCCAGATATCCACTTAGATAGATACGGTGCTTGTCATTAATTCTATATTGTAGTTTGCCATTGTAATCATGAAAAAATAATGATGGTCTAACATCTTCATTATTTTCTTGAGGAAATACTGCCTTGATAATCACATCTGCATAAGTTCTCCTGGCAGATAATAATAAGGATACTTTATCTTCTACTATTGGGCCACTTACGCTTAGCCTGGAAGATATCAAGCCGATAGAACCCGCACCATGCCATTCTTTTAAATTGCCTTCTTTCATTCTTACATCAACGACTGAAGATAATCTACCACCATACCTTGCGGGGTGTCCTCCTTTTGTCAATGTTACCGACTTTACGGCGTCTGCATTAAAGACAGAAAATATTCCTAGTACATGTGCTGGATTATAGATAGGTACACCATCTAATAGTATGAGGTTCTGATCTTCACTACCACCTCTTACAAAAATCCCACTGGTCCCTTCTGAACCAGACTTGACACCAGGAAGGAGTTGCATGGATTTCATGATGTCCTCTTCACCAAGTATAACAGGAATAGATTTTAGTTTTTCTACAGGTAATACAAATTGACTCATTTGTGTGCGTCGGTGTACAGGCTCGATACTGTTTTCAGCAGTTATAACCACTTCATCTAAAATGGCACTATTGTTCATTTTAATTTCTGTAGAAATATTATCAATTAATTTAAATGATTGAGTAGTGTTGTTGTAGCTTAAATATGATATTTCTATTGTGTGCATTCCAGCAGGAAGAGATATACTAAAGAAACCGTATTCGTTAGTTACTGTTCCTACCGCCTCTTCTTTAGCGAAAACAGTAGCACCAATGAGCGTTTCTGTAGACTCGCTATCCATGACATATCCACTTATAGTATGCTTAGTGTTTTCTTGTGCTCCAGTGTCTTTGTTACTTTTGTAAAAAATAACTTGATCGCTCTTTATCTTGTAATTTACTTCTGATCCGGTAAATAATTGTTTTAAGAATTTGTTTAATGGTTTTTCTTGCACATTAATACTTGTTCTTTTTTCTTCAAGATCTGAAGGATTAAATTGAAATTTAACTTCATAACTTTTCTGTATATCTGATAAAATATCTTCTATGGCTTTGTCTGTGCACTGGTAGCTGATTTCTATTTTATCAAGCGATTGTTGCGCATGACTTTGAGATATATTTATAGTTATGAGTAATATTATTAATGTTGATATATGTGTTTTCATTTGCATGATGGTCCAGTTATAGTAATTATTTCTGAGTTTTTATTTATGTTTAATTCATATATAACTTCGAGTGTTGAGAGAATCTCATCTAATTTATCATCTGTAAATATTCCTGTAAAAGGACATTTGGCAAATCTATTATTAGTCTCAATTGTCACATCGAAGTATGTCTCTAATTCGTCAAAAATCTTTTCTAAAGAAGCATTATTGTAACTGAGAGATTCACTTGCCCAGAACATGTCATTACCTAAGGCATTATCTGTCATAGACATGTTACCAGATTCTCTATTAGCAGTCATATTTTTTGTCAATATTAACTTCTTTGCTTTTCCTTGCTTATCATCTACTTGTACCTTGCCATTGATGACATGCACATATTCACTTTGTACTGTATTAGAGACGATAAACTTAGTACCTAAGACAGTAACATCCATGCCATCGGCATCAATTGTGAATGGCTTATCAGGATTGTGTGTCACTTCATACATGACCTGACCATTCATTTTAATGTTTCTGTTATTAATAAAGTCTTTCTGGTAAGATATCTCAGAACCTTTGCTCATCCACAAAGTTGAATTATCTGGCAACGTGTATTCCATGTTAGCCTCGGCGGTAATGCTTTGGTAATCTAGTTCATTCACACCTAAAGTCAAATATCCAAATGCTGCTACTAAAAGTGCTAAGCTTGCGGCGACGAGATATGGTCTAATGCTTCTTCTTTTCTTACGATGACTTAAAAATTGAGTGCGTTGCAAAACTTTATTATAAGCTTCATCTACATTTAATTGAGCTTCTATTTCTGGATATGTCATTGTACCTGAAGTATCCCACAGATCTCTTAATTTTTGATATTGTTTATCATTGCCATCTATACTTAGCCAAGTTTCAAATTCTATCTTTTCTTGTCCAGTGAGGCTATTCTTAAGAGACTTAAGGATCAATTCAGTATAATTGACATTCATATTTGTAGATTGATTTTTCTTGTAAAGAATTAATTCTATTAAAAACAGAGTATCTCTAAACATAACTAAAGAGATACTTTGTTCGACATACTAGTTAACTTTTATTACAAAAGCTTCCCTAATAAAAGAGCCGCTAATATTTGTTATTTCTAATTCCAATAAACAAAAACCACCACTTGGTGCATTTGCTGGTATTGTCATGTCAAATTCTCGTGTAATGGAGGTAGGATTATCTTCTAAGTCTTCTGAGTATTCTAATCCCATCTCTGTTGATTCTGCTATAATCTTATCCAAGCCTTTGTCGTCTGTAAATTTGATTTGTAATGTAAACGTCTCGCCAGCATCAGCAGTGAGTGCCTCTTGGTTAAGAATTTCGTAGTTGATATTTGTCTCTTCTTCTTTAGAACAAGATGATGTCAAAAGGGAAAATCCGATTACAAATAATAATATATTTAAAGTTTTCATTTTCTATTTTTTTTATTAAATCAATATGATTATAAGTTCAATTATTCAATATCTAAAAAGCGCTTTGTAGATGTCCTATATAATGAAGTAGACAAAATTGATAGATACCCTAGTGAACAATGAAACTTTTTTTAAATAAAATAATGAAGTAATGCTAAGACGCCTATAAAAAGGGCTTTTCTTAGTATCGAAAGGGCTTTTGTAATATGATACTCGACTGTTTTTTGTTTAATATCGATTCGCACTGCGATTTCTTGGTAGCTCATTTTTTCAAATCGACTGAGCATAAATACTTCTCGCGTCTTATCAGGCAGATTATATATTTGTTTCTGTAAATATTCAACTTTCTCATTACCAATAATCTGTGATTCCGCATTCAGTTCAGAAGTAGACAACACGTTATCCAAGACATGTACATCCTCTTTTTCTGTATATTTCTTTTCTTTCTTAATGACATCTAGGCTTCTATAGACTATGGCTTTGCGCAGGTAGGCTTCGTGATTGAGGATGTTTTCATTATTCTGCATGCGCTTCCAGAAATCGACAAAGACATCCTGTACTACCTCTTCAGCTAATTGTCTATGTTTGGTGTAAGCAAAAGAAACTGAGACGAATCGTTTGTAGTTAGACTTAAATAATTTTTCGAAAGCTTGTTCTGATAACATAGAATACTTAGAGGTACTTGATTTTCTTAAGTGTCTAGCAAGCGATTTTTTTGGGTGTGCAAGATATGCATTAATCTTGATAGTAACAGTTTCTTTTAGAGACTCGCTTTATTAACAGAGCCTTTGTCGTCTATCTTATTAATTTTTTCAATTTTTAATCAAAATTTGATTCATTGTTAAAATAACTCAAAGACGTTAAAGTATGAATCAGAATTGTGCAGAATTTGTTAGAAAATATTAATGAAATAATTGTTGTCAGGTTGTAAGGTGGGCGCTGGAACAGATTACAAGGTTCTTTCATAGGTTAAAGACATGATCTTGTTTATCTTGCATTCCTTTACGGAAATAAATGTTTTTCGATATAGAATTATGTAACAATAATAAATGATGGTGTCGATTGTAAAAAGACATTATGAAGAAAAAAGAAAGAGGTTCACCTGACTAAAGATGAACCTCATATTATGATGTTAAAAATCGTCTACCACAAATAAAAATGATGCCAATAGTAATTCATTGCGCTAAGCAATCAGAAGGCACTCAAGCCATAAAGCACATTGATTTAATTACTAAGCTTTCATTAATTCAATAAAATCTTATTGCCAGTAGGATCTTGCACCCATTAACCTTCTGATGTCTTTTCATAGTCATTAAGATTTTCGACCACTTGATTCAATCTCCTATCATACATGTTGAATCGTTTAGCCTTAATGCAATATATTTTGAAAGAGTCTAAAAGACGAGCTAAGACAAGCATTCATTTCACAGTAATTGATGAACCAGATAAAATGTAAAATTTTCGCAAAAGCTAAAAACTAATTTTTATCATCAAATCAATTGTTTGACATACTTTTGTGCAACAAATAGTTTTATTCCTTAAAATGAAGTTAATCATTGCGTTAAAAAGTCTTAATATTAAGTTTGCGATTAAACCAAAGTCTAATTTGTTTTTCAAACAATTGGACTAAAATTCTATCATATGAAAAATATAGCATTCTTATTCTTCGTGGCCACTTTAATAGTGATGAGCTCATGCAGTAAAAAACTCACCTACTTTACGGATGAGCTTTATGATGAAAACAGATGGTCTGAGAAAGAATTAAAGCGTATTCAATTTTACGTTTCTGAAGATATTAAACTGGTAAGAGGTTCTTCTTCTGGCAACTCAAGAATTGAGGATGGGAAAATTAAAATTAAGGCTGACAGGAAAGTCGATGAGATCATTATCGAAAGAGGCACGCCAGGTGTTTTTGTTTTCTCTCCAAAAGAAAATCGATTTGCGATCAGTTTTGATGACGATAATGACCTTTACTTAATGTTTGGCCCCAATAAAAAAGCAAATGGACGGTATGTTTTAATGGCTAAAGAATGGAAAAGAAGAGAGGGTGTAATAACATATGGTGGGGATGAATTTTATACAGGTTCTGAAAGTGCCTATGCTGCTCTAATGGTTGATATTCGCAAAGCACAAAAATCCGTTAAGAAAACCAAAACAGCTTCTGGTCGGACAGTAAGATGATAATCTTAATTTGCTAATTTAGAGTCGTAAAATAAATGCGACTTTATGATTTTCTCATTTAAAGGTTTTATTCCTGTTGTGGACCCCAGTTCCTTTGTGCATCCGCAAGCGACAGTCACGGGTAATGTCATCATTGGCAAAAACGTTTACATAGGTCCTGGCGCGGCTATTCGTGGCGACTGGGGAGGTATCATTATCAAGGATGGTTGTAATGTGCAAGAAAATTGTACAATTCATATGTTTCCAGGCGTAAAAGTTATTCTGGAGGAATCTGCTCACATAGGGCATGGTGCCATTATACATGGAGCTCACATCGGGCGCAATTGTTTGATTGGAATGAACACTGTAGTCATGGATAATGTTAAGTTGGGAGAGGAATGTATTGTCGGCGCTTTAACTTTTATTAAAGCGGATTCTGTTATTCCTAATCGTTCACTTGTCGTCGGTAATCCAGCAAAAGTGATTAAGACTGTCAGCGATGAGATGATCGCATGGAAAACAAAAGGTACGCAACTCTATCAAACCCTTCCCAAGGATTGTCATGAAGAATTAGAGGAAGTTAAAGCGCTGACAGCACTACCTTCAGATAGACCCGATCAAGCGGTGTTGTTTGAAACTTGGAATGAAGTGAAAGAAGGGTAAGAGATGGTTTAATGGCATTAGGGTTTTTAAGTTATCAAGATGAGAATATATTAACAAAATGAAAGGGACGTATAAAATAACAGGGATGACATGTATGGGCTGTGTTAAAAATGTCAAAGCAAAACTTTTGGCACATCCTGGCATCTCTGAAGCTGAAGTTAAATTAGAATATCCACAAGCTGAAATTGTATCTGACATTGACTTAGATATTGAAATACTGAAAGCGCAATTAGGCAAATATGATATTGAAAAAATTCAAAAAACAACTCCTGTTACTGTTTACTCCCTTCAAGAGAAGAGTATAAACACCTACAAACCTCTGATTATTATCATTCTTTTTATTTTAGGTGTAACAATTTTGGCTCAATATCCATTTGCTGATTTTTCTTTTATGTTATGGATGCGTCATTTTATGGCAGGCTTCTTTATAGTCTTTGCGTTTTTTAAAATATTAAATGTTTCTGGTTTTGCAGATTCTTATGCCATGTACGATATTGTCGCAGAAAAATGGAAAGGCTGGGGTTATTTGTATCCCTTCGTTGAATTGACTTTAGGTGTTTTTTACTTAATCAATTTTATGCCAGTCGTAACTAACTTAATAACCATAGCAGTTTTGGGCATCAGTACTATAGGTGTAGTAAGAAGTAATTTGAGAAAAGAAGAAATCAAGTGTGCCTGTTTGGGTGATGTATTTAATTTACCAATGTCCACAGTCACAATTATTGAAGATGTCGCAATGTTAGTTATGGCTATGTTTATGTTGGTTTATTTGAATTGATTATTTTTTTTGGAATTCGGTATTATAAACTAAAGGACTTAAGGATAACATAGATTAAAGAAATTCAGAATCACGGATTTAAAGGATTTCGGGATTTCTCGGATTAGAATTTTGAAATAAGTAAGGAGTATTAAAAAAAATCCGTGTCATCCAATAATCCGCCTAAATCCGTGATTCAGAAAAAAATGAAAATGCAGAATCATAGACTAAAAAGATTAAAGGATAACATAGATTAAAGAAATTCAGAATCACGGATTTAAAGGATTTCGGGATTTCACGGATTAGAGTATTGAAATTAGTAAGGAGTATTAAAAAAAAATCCGCGTCATCCAATAATCCGCCTAAATCCGTGATTCAGAAAATTATGATAAAAATGACCCTCAGCGATAAAACAAATTGGATAAAAGAAAAAGCATTGGAATTGGGCTTTCTTTCTGTGGGTGCATCCAAGGCAGATTTTCTTGCACAAGAGGCGGATAGGCTTAAAGAATGGCTAGGTTTGAAATACCATGGGAAGATGGCTTACATGGAAAATCATTTTGACAAGCGGGTAGATCCCAGAAAACTGGTTGAAAATGCAAAGAGTGTAATATGCTTCACATATAATTATTATACAGAACAAAAACAATTGGATCCTACTGCTCCAAAAATTTCTTCTTATGCTTTTGGACGTGATTACCATAAAGTCATTAAACAGAAGTTGAAGTTATTGTCTCAAGCCATTACAGAAATGTTTGGAAATTTTGAAGGCCGATATTTTGTGGATTCAGCACCAGTGCTTGAAAGGGATTGGGCAAAGAAAAGTGGATTGGGTTGGATAGGAAAGAATACATTACTCATCAATCCTAAAAAAGGGTCTTTCTTTTTTCTTGCAGAAATGATTGTAGACTTTGAGTTGGATTATGATGAAGAGATATCTGATTATTGTGGAACATGTACAAAATGTATTGATGCTTGTCCGACGGATGCCATTTTAGGTGATGGATTTGTGTTAGATTCAAAGCGCTGTATCAGTTATCTAACAATTGAACTTAAAGAGGCGCTGCCAAAAAGCTTTAAGGGGAAGATGGATAACTGGATGTATGGGTGCGATATTTGTCAGGATGTTTGTCCATGGAATAGGTTTTCTAAGCCTCACAATGAAAGTGATTTTGAACCTAAAAATGAATTGTTAGAGATGACAAAAGCCGACTGGGAAAATTTATCACAAGAAAAGTTTGATGAATTATTTTTTGGCTCCGCAGTTAAAAGGACAGCATTTAAGGGATTAAAAAGAAATATTGATTTTTTAGAATGACAAGAAAAGAACGAAACTTTGTATATCTTCATTAGTTCACTCAAATAATAACTTCATGCGTTTATCAATCATTATAACATTGTCCATTTTATTAAGCTTCTCATCAAATTTTTACGCCCAATCAAAAGTCCAGATTCCAAAAAATTCTAATGGCAGCCCTATTGTGTCTGAAAAATTTGAGATGCTTTCTTATTTTATTAATGAAAGAATTTTAAATCAAAATCCTATTTCAACCGAAATAGAAGAATTTGAGGTCAAATTGGAACGCAAGAGCCAAGGCGAGGTTTTAGTAACTTCTGATGGTGAAAATGAATTTGAAATTCATGCAGCTGTAAACCCTCAAAATCCTAGTAATATTGTAGCTGCGGCCATCTCTTTTGACGGTATGAGTATGACCGCTCCTATTGCCCTTGCTATATATGCCTCATTCGATGATGGACAAACTTGGGAAAAATCGACTTTTTCAGGTGACGTCGAGATAGGTTTAAATTTAGGAGGCGGTGATCCGATTTTGGCTTTTGATGATCAGGGGCAGCTCTATTTGACTTGGCTGCTTATAAGTTTTACCGAAACTCTTGATAATGGTTTTTGGGGATTTTATTCCGCTGTTTCGGATGATGGTGGTTTAACTTGGTTACGAGAAGAAGATCCTATCGTAGTAGAAGAGTTTACTGATATTTTATTTTTATCGGATTTAAATCGTGCACCAGATAAACAATGGATGGCTGCCGACATTTCTGATTCTAGCCCCTTCAAGGGGAATGTTTATATGGCTTACACGATGTTGCAAATTGACTCAGATCAAAATGAAGTTGATTATGAAATTACTTTTGTGAAAAAGCCAAGTGGACTGACAGAATTTGAAAAGGATTCTATTGTTATTAATTCTGAAAGTTACATTGTTGCCCAATTTACGTCCATTGATACAGATAATCAAGGAAATATTTATGTCTCATTTTTAGGTGATGATAGCATTCAGCAGGATGAATATTCTTTGTTTTTTATAAAGTCAGAAGATGGCGGAGAAACTTTTTCAAAAGAAGAAAAAATCATCAATATAAATTTTCCAGAAATCGGATCAGGAAACTACGGTATAGATGGTCTGAGAGAAGATAGATTGTATCCTTGTCCACATTTGGCTGTTGATAAATCTAGCGGACCAAATGAAGGTAGAATATATTTCACATTTACAGGTTTTGGGTTTGACCCAACAAATGTTACTGGTGCTGATATTTATTTAATGCATTCTGATGATCAAGGGGATACTTGGTCAATACCGCAGTTGGTCAACAATGATCCAGGGGCTATAGCAGATCAATATTATTCTTCAATAACAGTCAGTGAATTAGGTGATGTTATTGTTTCATGGTATGACCGCAGAGAAGATGCAACAGGTACAAATACAAACTACTATTTAGGTGTATCAAAAGATGGTGGTGAAAGTTTCATTCAGACATCTGTCTCGTCTAATAGTTCAGATTTTGATGTCATTGGAAATTCGAATGAAGGTTTTGGTATTGGAGAATATACACAGGTTGTCAATACTGGAAAATATGCAATACCTTTTTGGGCAGACGGCAGAACCAATGATGGGGATATTGCCATTTACGCATTTATTAAGGATTTAGAAGATTTAAGTGGAACAAATGATAAGCGTGTTCAAATTAATGCCCCATTTGCCTTGGAAGGTCCATTCCCTAATCCGGCTACTCATTTAACTGAACTCAGATTGGATATTAAATCGAATATAGATTTAAGTTATTCTATTTTGACTGTGGATGGAAAAGTTATGTACACTTCAGCACCGCAAAATTATCCACAAGGCTTGCATTTGATTAGTATCGATACTAAAGCACTCGTGACTGGTGAGTATATAATCAACATGCGCAGTGATAAAACTGAACTCAGTAAAAAGTTAATTGTTAAGTAAGTAAATTGTCACCGTGAATATTAATATAGCTTTGATTGCGCATGATGGAAAGAAGTCTGATATGGTTTCTTTTATTCTCAATAATGCAGAATTTTTAGAAAATGCTAATCTTTTTGCTACGGGTACGACAGGAAAAAAAATTAAAAAGGAAGGCTTTAAGGTAACAAGTTTGTTGTCTGGTCCGCTTGGTGGTGATGCTCAAATCGCTACCATGGTAGCCACAGGAGAAATAGATATGGTAATATTTTTTAGAGACCCACTAGATAAGCATCCACATGAACCAGATGTACAAATGTTGATGCGACAGTGCGATGTGCATAATATCCCTTTAGCAACAAATCCAAAGGCAGCTCATTATTTGATTAAAGGGATTGTTTCAGTTTTTGGAAATTGACTTTATCTTGGTGCTATATTTTTTAATTATTAATGACCACAGAAGATTATAAAGAACTTGCACCCAGTATTCCTCACGAACCTGGCGTATATCGGTATTATGACGAGAATGATACGATTATATATGTGGGTAAAGCCAAAAACCTAAAAAAAAGGATTGCATCCTATTTTGGTGCCAAAAAACATCAGCAGTATAAAACAAAAACGCTTATAAAGAATGCTGTTCGTTTTGATTATACAATTGTCGAAACAGAACAAGATGCACTTCTTTTAGAAAATACACTTATAAAAAAATGGCAACCGCGCTATAATGTTATGCTCAAAGATGGTAAAACTTATACATATATAGTTGTTAAAAATGAACGTTTTCCTAGAGTTTTTTTTACACGTCGTGTTTTTAAAGATGGCTCTCATTATTTTGGCCCATATACCTCTAAGTATCGCGCACGCATAGTATTAGAAACAATTAAAAAGTTGTTTCAATTAAGAACATGTAGCTTGAATTTAACTCAGAACAATATTGATGGAGGTAAATTTAAAGTGTGTTTAGAATATCACATTAAAAACTGCTTAGGACCTTGCGTTGGTTTTGAGGATGAAATAGATTATAACGTCAAGATTGATCAAGTCAAGAATATTTTAAAAGGACAGATATCACCTGTAAAAAATTATCTGAAATTGCAGATCGAAATTGCATCAGAAAAACTAGAATTTGAAAAAGCACATGTATTTAAAGAAAAGTTAGATTATCTGCATACCTATCAATCAAAATCTACTGTTGTTAATACAAATATTATTGATAGCGATGTATTTACAATCAGATCAGAAGATGACATGGCTTATGTCTCTTATTTGAAAATTGTAAATGGTGCTTTAATTAATTCAGATAATCTTGAACTGAAAAAAAATCTCAATGACGATGAAGACGACTTACTCGTTTTTTCAATTAATTATATAAGAGAAAAGTTTAGTAGTATTGCGCCTGAAGTTATTCTTTCAAAAGAGCTTAAGTTATTAGATGAGGTAACAGTGACAGTACCTCAACGAGGAGATAAAAAACATCTTTTAGATTTAGCTGAAAAGAATTTAAAATATTACATTTTACAAAAAAGAAAAGATGATGCCACAAAAGCCCAAAAGCAAACTTCTGCAGAGCGTATTTTAAAAACTTTACAATCGGATTTAGACTTGAATGAAATTCCATTCCATATTGAATGTTTTGATAATTCTAATATCCAAGGTTCTGATCCCGTGGCCAGTTGTGTTGTATTTAAAAATGCCAAACCTTCTAAAAGAGATTATAGGAAGTTTAATATCAAAACGGTAGTTGGGCCAGATGATTTTGCATCAATGAAAGAGGTGGTCAGTCGCCGATACAAAAGATTGAAAGAAGAAAACCAAGAATTACCGCAATTGGTGGTTATTGATGGGGGAAAGGGACAGTTGAGTGCGGCATATGAAATTATTACTGATTTGGGTTTAGAAAAAAAGATCACCTTGATTGGTATTGCCAAACGTTTAGAAGAAATTTATTTTCCAGGAGATTCCATTCCATTGTATATCAATAAGAAATCAGAATCTCTTAAGTTGATTCAGCAATTAAGAAATGAGGCACACCGCTTTGCTATTACTTTTCATCGTAATCAAAGATCCAAAAATGCACTGGGAACAGAATTGACAAATATTAAAGGTGTTGGAGATAAAACGGCTCAAAAATTATTGACAAAATTTGGCTCTGTAAAAAAACTAAAAACCATTCCATATAAAGATTTAGAAGAAGAAGTTGGAAAGAAAGTTGCAGAATCTATTACACAATATTTTTCAATCGATGAGGAATGATGAGATGGGTTGTTTTTATTCTTATCGCTATTTGCTTAGTATTAGCATGCAATCCTGAAAGTAAAAAAATGGAGGTGCAAGTAGGTTTTGATACCCCTCAAAATTATGTTTTTCTAGATGCTCCCTATGCTGTTTTAGAGAAGGATATATTCGAACAAGATGGGAGTCCATATTCAGGATATTTAAAAAATACACCTGGAAAATCTCCAAAGTTTTTATTTGCTATGAAAGATGGAAAGCAAAATGGTATTCAAAAAGGATGGCATCCTAATGGTAAGCTGTCTTATGAATATGTTTGTGTAAAAGGGGAGAGGCAAAACTTATATGAAGAATTTTACCCTAATGGTCAAAAACAAATTCTCATAGAGTATGTTGGGGGAAAGGAAAAAGCTAAAACGGTTTGGGATTATGAGGGTAAAGTTATTGTAAATTATGTGATTAAAGATGGGCGCTATTATGGCCTTTTAGGATCAAGCCAATGTATGACTATTTTTAATGAGGAAAAGTCTAAAGCTAAACTTAAAGAATGAGAACAAAGTTTAAATATTTTATTTTCAGTGTGTTTGTTTGTACAGGATTATGGTCATGTCAAGAAAGCAATAGCCAACTACCATTTTTCAATTCAGCTGATTTTAAGCCTGAATGGATTCCGACAAATTCTGATAAATATAATAGCATTCATAAGATAGATGAATTTTCATTTGTTGATCAAGAAGGAAGAACGATTACCAATCAGGATTTTGATGGTAAAATTTATGTTGCAGATTTCTTTTTTACAACTTGTCCGGGGATTTGTCCTCAAATGACGGATAACATGAAAATCTTACAAGAGAAATACAAGCATGACGATAAGTTTAAATTGATCTCCCATTCTGTGACACCATGGCTAGATACTGTAGCTCAATTAAAGAGATATGCAGATTTGTATGAGGTAGATCCTAGTAAATGGCATCTTGTTACTGGTCCAACAGACGCCATTTATAATCTTGCGCGTCAATCATATTTTGCTGAGAAAGAAATAGGCTTACAATTAACGGAGGATGACTTCTTGCACACTGAAAACTTCCTGCTTATTGACCCAAAAAGAAGGATCAGAGGTATCTACAATGGAACTGTTAGTGATGAAATTGATCGCATTGAGCATGATATCAAAATTTTACAAGAAGAATTGTAATAAAGCCCAAAAATATACATATATTTGCTTTTTGTAATATGTAATATTTTAGTTATTACCTAATTACGTCCATTTACCGATCGATTTTTTATATATACACCCTTAAGGATACGATCTAACATCCTAACATTCCCGATTTTACATATCTATTTATTTAGATATGACCTAACCTGCTGTACGAGATAATAGGACTTAATAATTGATTTTTTTCAATTTATTATTGAGTCGGTATATGGTAGATATATTTAATGTTAAAGTTAAGGATGTAATCGGTGAAAAATTACAGAAGTTAATAATTGCTTTTCTCCTTTGTCTCTTCTTGAGTAGTGGGGCATATGCCCACAGCACACAATGGGCTTATTGCATTACAGATGGAGGCAAAATACGATTGTATGCTGAACATTGGCATGGAAATCTTACCGTTGCGCAAACGGCTTCTGCCCAAGTCAACTTCTCAGTATTTGACCCTTCTACAAATACAACCAGCACTTTTTCGACTTTGCCAACTGGTGTTGTATTTGATACGACTATAGACAATTTACAAGGTTGTAAAACAGATATTCAAGTGGTAAGCTCTTGCCCCGGAAGAGCCAATGTATATAATGATTGGGCATACTGGGAGTTCACGCCACCTTCTTGTTTTGTAGCACTACAAATTACAGTCGTCAGTATTTCTGGCTCAGCTTCATATATTTTTGATGAAGCCTGTGGTCCTTTGTTGCCATTTACTTTTTCGGATTCATTTGTAGATTGTGTAGCACCTACTGTAGAATGTCCTTCAGATCTAACCTTTGAAGCAACAGCTGATTCTCCATGTGGAAGACAATTATCTAGTGGACTTGAACCTACTATTTTATTTGATGATTGTACAGCTGAAGAAGATTTAATTATAACTTATAATATAACTGGTGCAACTACCGCAAATGGAACAGGTATTGTTAATGAATTCTTTTTAAAAGGAACATCAATAGTGACTTATACAATTGAGGATGAATCTGGTAAGATGGCTACTTGTTCATTTGATGTGACTGTTGAGGATATGACGCCGCCTACTCTTACATGTCCATCCGATCTGACACTAGAGTGTGATGATCCAGATAAAAGTGAGCTTATCGCTGCATGGTTGAATGCATATTCTGTAAGTGATCTATGTAGTGATAATGTTTCTGTAACTAATGATTATGATGAAGAAGCGTTTTCTAATGTCATCAATGATAAGAATTATAAAGATTACTGTATTGCCCCAGATGCCTATAGTGCTATGGGTAATTTAAGTAATTCGATTATTCATCGCAGCATTGGTGACTTTTTAAATACAATGAAAAAGTCGACCTTTTTTATAAAACTAACTGAAGGTCTCAATGCGACGGACGCTCTCATAACTGGAAAAATAATATATAAAAAGGGAATGGCTGATGACTTCTCAGATATTCTCATTGTTGATATAAATCAAACCATTATTCCTTATCAGATATCTGAAATTAAACATGGTGTTGATGCCAAAATAACAATTAAAGCACCTGAACTTTCTGCAGAAATAAATAATATATTCCATTTATATTATGGAGAATGTCATGACTTTACTGTTCCATTTGATGATTACAGCGAGACCCAATATGAGACCTTCATTGTCTCTGATATTATAGCTAATGTGACTTCTATTAACAAGCTTAATAAGAATAAGGGTTCTAAATCCTCAAGTATGATGAATTGTAATTGTGTAGCAAGTCAAGGTACACAAAGTTTTACCATCAATCCAATTGAAAATGCCTTAGATGATGTGGCCTTTTTCTCTTACGGGACACCTAATGGCGCATCAGCAAATACAGGATTTGAATGTAATGATGCAGTAGTTTTATTCTTATATGAAAATACAATTACGGGAGAGATAAGTCTATTTATTATTATTGATGCTGCTGGTGGTGGTAATGGAGGAAGGGGAAGTATTGATTTTTATTGCTTACCAGCTTCAGCAACTCTTGACCTCTCTGATGATAATGGAGAAATTAGTGGATTATTTCCTACTGTTTCCGCTTCTTGGAGATGGGCTGATTGTTGTACTGATGGAGCGCTTATCGGTAATGTAGGATGCGAAAATACATTTGATTTTTATCCGCAATTCACAAGTGGTATTAATGATATAAAATGGGTTTCTGGTACACTTGCTGCGCCAATATTTACCTCATTTAATAGTGCTACAGATCCAGTAAGAATTCAATGCGGCAGCTCTAATCCTTCTTGTTGTCCTAATTCTAATAGTGTAGCCATTACGCCTGCAACTTGTCCTTCAAGTACGGACGGTAGTATTAATGTGGTCCCCGATGCAAGCGGAGGGCCCTACACTTACATGTGGAGCAATGGAGCAATAACGGAGGACCTGACTAATGTAGGGGTGGGAGATTATACTGTAACTATAACGGATAATAATAACTGTGAGCAGATTAGTGTCTATACTGTCGAGTCGGGAGAACAACCTATGCTTGTCTGTAACACAAGTGAAAGCGTGAGTTTTGATGGTGATTCTGTAACCATTCCTGTAGACGGCCCTGATGCAATATATAGTATCAGTTATCCTTGTCCTGATGCAGTATCAGTGTCATGTATTGGATGTGGTACATTTGCTTGTAGTGATCAAAATACAGTAAAGCCTGTGACCTTTACGGTTACTGATGTATTAGGTAATACAGATGAATGTACTATTAATGTCACATTGAAAAACTTAGCTCCTTCAATTACTTGTCCTGCTGACCTGTCAATAGAATGTAATGATCATGATACGGATGAAATTATTTCTGAATGGACAATGGATGTAGAAGCTTCTGATGATGAAGGCGCTGTAGTAAGTCTTACAAATGATTATAATTCTACAGGATTTAGATTTATAGAACGAGAGGAGTTCCCGAAAGTTTCTGGAAAGCAATCACTTTCATATCCTGAAAGTAAATATTATAGTTTATATGAATCATATGTAAAGAGTATGATGCCATTACCTGATGCGCCAAGTTCTCAAATTGTGACCTTCACGGCTATAGACGAGTGTGGAAATGAATCGACATGTACAGCTACAATATTTATTGTTGATACCAATGAACCAGCCATACAATGCCCTTCAGATATCACAATAGAATGTGGTGATCCTAATAATGATGCCATTATCACCAATTGGCGAGACAATGCCACTGCTGATGACGGGTGCGATATAGATGTGATAATAACGGATAACTTTACAAGTCTGAGCTCTAATCTTTGTGGTGGCATAACAACAGTTATATTTACAGCAACTGACCACGATGGGAATACAGATTCTTGCTCATCTACGATAACTCAAGATGATACGAATGCTCCAGAATTTATAATGAAGCCTCAAGATATTACTGTTGAGTGTATTAATGCTAATGGTGCAAATCCAGCTATTAATGCTTGGCTTAGCGCCAATGGTAACGGAATGTCAATGGATGACTGCGACAGTAATGTAAGCTGGTCTAATGTTTTACTTGTTGAAACACCACTGTGTGGGAATACTTATTCTCGTACATACACCTTTACAATTACAGATGACTGTGGTAATATGTCTACTGCTGATGCAACTGCTACAGTAGAAGATACAACACCACCAGTATTAAATTTAAGAAATGATGATTCAGTAAATTGTGCCGATAACAATCCAACTACCTTAGCTAATAATTTATCAAACTATGGATCTGTAACCGATGTTTGTTCTGACAATAGTTCAGTCAATGTCACTAATATTTTATTTAATACAATCTCTGGCTGTGGCAATACACGCACCGAGGTATATCAATTTACAGCTACTGATGATTGTGGCAATAGTACAATAGACTATTATACATTTACAATTGTAGATAATGTTGCACCATTATGGGAAGATTTACCAGGTCAATTAGACCTAGAATGTGGAGATTTAAGTAATAATACACAAATATTAGAATGGTTGGATGCAATCGATGATGCTATTTTAGATGCATGCGGTGGCCCAACTCAAGTTACTAATGATTGGGACGGTAGTTTCTTGACAGCTTGTAATGCCGCCAATTGGATTCTATTTACTGTAACAGATGAGTGTGGAAACAGTCGGACATTTAATAGACGCATTAGACTTTTAGATAGGATCAATCCGATCTTTTTGAATTGCCCTTCTGATATGACAGTCAATGTAGATGTTGATAATTGTGGGTCAAATGTCATCTTTTCTACTCCCATTGTTTTTGATCAATGTAGCCCTGGTTTAATACCAACGCAAACACTAGGTCCTGCTTCAGGTTCTACTTTTCCAGTAGGGACGTCTACTATACGATTTGATGTCAGAGATAACTGTAACAGATTAGGTAGATGCGAATATAATATCACAGTGGTAGATTCAGATATCCCTACTATTGATTGTCCATCTAATGATGTTGAAAAATGCGTAGGTGCAGGAACTTGTATTTGGACATCTGATGATAGTGTTGCACCTACAACAATGGAAAACTGTGCAACAGCAAATATCACTTATACAATTACAGGAACAACTACTGCTAATGGTACTGGATCAGCGGAAGGTACTGTTTTCCAATTGGGGACAAGTACTGTGTGTTATACAGTAACAGATGCTTCTAACAATACAGCATCATGTTGTTTTGATGTTGTGATTACAGATTGTGAAGCACCAGTGGTTACTTGTCCTTCTGATATGACAGTCGTATGTGATGGCTCGGGAAATACAACTGCCCTTAACAACTGGTTAGCGACTGCTACTGCAACTGATAATTGTAGTAGTACATTTACATTTACTAATATTCCTTTTAATACAATATCAGGATGTGGTGAGGCGAATTCAACAGTATATCAATTTACGGGTATAGATGAAAGTAATAATAGTGCTCAGTGTCTAGCTACATTTGTTATAGAAGATACAACTAATCCTACCATCACAACTAATGCCTCAGATGGAGATTCCGATTGTGATAATGCCAATGCAGATTTATTAGATTGGTTAAATAATTTTGGATATGCGGAAGCGACTGACGACTGTGGAGATGTAACCTGGTCGTATGATTTTAATGGTGCCGCAGGTGTAGGATGCTCTGGTGTCACAGAAGTAGCCGTTACATTTATAGCTACTGATGATTGCGGAAATACAAGTGCCACAAGTGCATCATTTAAAGTAGAGGATAATGTTCCACCTGTTATAACTTGCCCCACAGATATCACTTTAGAATGCGGTGATGTTTTGAATGATGCAGTCATCAATTTGTATTTACAATCAGCGAATGCAACTGATAATTGTACCAATCCAACTATTTCAAATGACTTTCCTGATGACTTTACAGCTGCATGTGGTATAACTGGAAATTACAATATTACATTTGTGGCCAGTGATGATTGTAGCAATTTATCGGAATGCACAAGTGAGATAATAATAGAAGACAGTCTTGCACCTCTCTTTATTACGAGACCTCAAGATTTAATAGGTGAGTGTGGAGATGCTACTATAGACGCTACAGCTTGGTTAAATAATAATGGTGGTGCTATAGCTTCAGATCAATGCGATATGAATCTTACTTGGAATATACAAGAAGGGGATTCATCAAGTAGTTGTGGTGATTCCGAATCAATTGAGTACATATTTACAGTGACTGATGATTGTGGAAATTTTTCAAGTGCTACTGCCAATTACATCTTTGAAGACACGGCGACTCCCCTTGTGATCCCACCTGCGGATATAACTGTAGAGTGTACAGGTAGTGGCGGTGCAGGTAACGAAACGGCACTCTCAGATTGGCTGGCAAGCGTAACTGCTACTGATGCATGCTCTGATGATGTAACAATTAATAACTTTTTAGATAATACAATAAGTGGATGCGGTGGTACTGAGAGTTACACCTATAGATTTGAAGCTACAGATGATTGTGGTTTAACAGGAGTTGGTTACGCAACATTTACAATTGAAGATACAACTGAGCCTGAGGTTACTTGTCCTACGGCGCTAGATATAGCATGCGGTGCACCATCAAATGATCTTGTGATTATTAATTGGTTAGATTCTGCTACAGGTACTGATGACTGTGGTGCAGTCACATTTACTAATGATTTTAATGGCACACTTCCTGCTAATTGTGGAGGTGTTGTTAGCGTCACGTTTACTGGTACAGATGCATGTGGTAATACAGATACTTGTAGCAGCACTATTACAATGGATGATAATTCCACGCCTGATTTTGTTAATTGTCCAGATGATATTACTATCAATGTTGACGTAGATTTATGCGGCAGCAATCCAATATTTTCTACACCCAATGCCATAGATAATTGTGGCGTTACAGTGTCGCAGACGATGGGGATATCATCTGGTAATACTTTCCCAGTTGGCGTTACTCCTATAGCTTTTGTCGCTACTGATGAATGTGGAAATACCGAATCATGTAATTTTAATATTACAGTTGTCGATTCTGATGTACCCGTTGTAGCATGCCCATCTAATCAAGTTACAGCTTGTGCTGATGTTGGAACTTGCTTGTGGACAAGTATTAATATTGGTCCATCATTAGGTCAAGAAAATTGTCCTAACTACAATATCACTTTTACAATTACGGGAGCTTCGAACGGTTCTGGAACAAATGATGCCTCAGGCTTGCTCTTCAACTTAGGAGTCAGCACTGTATGTTATACGATAACTGATGATTCTGGTAATAGTGATTCTTGCTGTTTTGATGTTGTGGTAGAAGATTGCGAAAACCCAGAAGTTACATGTCCACCAAGCCAAACTTTTGAATGTGATGGCACAGGCAATTCTGGAGATCTGATATCATGGTTGGCATTAGTGAGTGCATCTGATAATTGTGAGGATGAACCAGAAATAACAAATAGCATTTTCAATACCATATCGGATTGTGGTACAACAACAACAACAGTTTATGAATTTACCGCGATAGATAATAGCAATAATTCAGCCCAATGTGTTTCTTCATTTATTATAAAAGACAGATTAGCACCTACGCTTAATACTTCTGCAACTGACCTTATTGTAAGTTGTGAAAATGGAGCTTCTAATAATAATGCTTTATTAGGATGGCTTAATAATAATGGAGGTGCTACCGCTTCGGATGTATGCTCTGAGGTATCTTGGTCACATGATTATACTGGTGTCACGGATTTATGTGGCAGCACAGGTTCGACGACTGTAACATTTACGGTAACGGATGAATGTGGCAATAAAACAACATCAGTGGCAGATTTTACAATTAATGATACTGTGCCGCCTGTTATCTCTTGTCCATTACCTATAACATTAGAATGTGGAGATGTGATTAATGATGCTGTCATTTCTAATTGGTTAAGTAATGCGAGTGCTACAGATAACTGTTCTGATGTTCTGATGGCAAATACATATCCAAATGTATATGTAGCAGCATGTGATATGACAGGGACATTTACAGTAACATTTACAGCCACCGATGATTGTAGCAATACAGCATCTTGTTCTTCTCTAATTATAGTAGATGATACTCAAAACCCCGTTTTATTAATTCAACCAGACGATCTTATTTTGGAATGTGCTGATCCTAATACGACAACTTTATTGTCAGCGTGGTTAACATCTAACGGTGGAGCTAGCGCAGAAGATAACTGTAGTGCAGTCACTTGGTCTAATACGGCATTAGACGCCATAAGTTCTTGTGGTAGCACAGCCACAATTCCATATGTATTTACAGCAACAGATGCTTGTGGTAATTTAACAACTGTTACAGCGAATTTTATAACTGAAGATAATACAGCCCCAAGCTTGGCATTACCTGCTGATATGACAGTTGAATGTAATGGCGGTGGAAATTTGACGGAAAAGCAGAATTGGTTGTCTAGTGTTTCAGGATCTGACACATGTCCTAATAGTGTAATAACGGATTCTCAATTATTCAATACTATAAGTGCTTGCGGAGGCGCTAATACAGAAGAATACCTATTTACAGTAACAGATGAATGTGGTAATAAAACTACAGGAGTATCATCATTTACAATTGAAGATAACTCTAGTCCAACAATCATCTGTCCAGAAGATTTAGAATTAGAGTGTGGTGAGTCAGATAATGATCAAATTATTTTACAATGGTTGAATTTAGGAACAGCCACAGATATTTGTAGTGGTGTGTCTTTACAAGCAGATTATCCTGGTATCTTACCTGAAGATTGCAATGGCAGTGTGGAGGTGGTATTTACAGCTACTGATGAGTGTGGTAATTCAACAACTTGCGTGGCTGATATATTAATGGATGATACAACAGATCCTATATTTGTAAACTGTCCACCTAATGATATAACTATAAATGTTGATGTGGATGAATGTGGAGCGAATCCAATTTTCAGTACACCTGTTGCGACGGATAATTGTTCTGTTACTGTGGAACAAACAGAGGGCATGGAAAGTGGTTCGACATTTCCATTGGGTTCAAATTCTGTAGAATTTACATCCATTGATGGATGTGGTAATGAAGCGACTTGTCAATTTAATATAATTGTTGTTGATAGTGATGAACCTATAATTTTATGCCCGTCAGTACCTCTTGAGGTTTGTACAGATAATAATACGTGTAACTGGACATCAGATACAAGTGTTGATCCAAGTGCAAATTTTGAAAACTGCCCAGATGCAGATATTTCATATACCATTACAGGTGCTACAACAGCAAGTGGTAATAACAGTGCAGCGGGTCAGGTGTTCATGATTGGAACTTCAACTGTATGTTATACTATTGTTGATGACTCCGACAACGAAGCAACTTGTTGTTTTAAAGTTATTGTAAGTGATTGTCAAGCTCCTAATTTGGTTTGTCCAACTAATCGTGTTTTTGAATGTGCTTCTTCCAATACATTGGAATTAAATACTTGGCTAAATTCATCAGTAGCAACAGATAATTGTGACATTGGAATTGATAGAACTTTTGATTTATACAACACGATTAGTGGATGTGGCAATACACAAACAGAAGTGTATTTATTTACAGCAACAGATGACTTTGGTAATCAAAGTACATGTGTGCGTTCATTTGAAATTCAAGATAATACCGCTCCAGTTATTTTAACTACAGCGCCCGATGTAACCGTAGAGTGCAATGGTAATGGAAATGTGGATCAATTGATTGCTTGGGTAGAAAGTAATGGAAATATTTTAGATGACGAAGTGACTGAGTTTTGTAATGACTATACTTGGAATAACAACTTGTCTTCAGTAGCGTTTATACCTGCTGCCTCTTGTAATGATGACCTTGGAGCTTATCAAGTTTTATTTTGGACTGAAGATGCTTGTGGGAACGAAAGTAATAGAGTCTTAAAGCAATTTATAATTGAAGATACAGAAGCTCCTATTATTACAGTACCTCAAGACATTACATTGGAATGTGGTAATGCAATAAATGATGCTATAATTGAAGCATGGATAAATGATGTTTCAGCTAATGATCTTTGTGATAATGATGTCACTATAACAAACGAAAATGTAATTGTAGAACAATGTGGTTTGACACAAACAACAACTTATACATTTACTGCAACAGATGATTGCGGTAATGAAGTAGATGAAACGGCAAGCATAACTTTAGTAGATGAAACGGCACCAGAAATTTTGATTGCACCATCAGATTTGTTTTTGGAATGTGCTGACTCTGATAATGACGATTTATTAGATGATTGGACAGATGTAAATGGAGGTGCTACAGCGAATGACCTTTGTAGTGATGAAATTTTGACTTGGAGTTTTGAAGCTTTAGATGCAGTAGAAAGTTGTGGGAGTACTGAAAGTATAACTTATGTATTTACGGTAGAAGATAATTGTGGTAACACAAGTACAGCTACTGCAAAAGTAGTGATTGAAGATACCACTCCACCTGTATTGACTCTGCCTCTTGATCAAGTAGAGGAATGTAAAGATATTCAAGTGAATGTTTTGGATTGGCTAGATGAAGCCATTGCGACGGATGATTGTGGTGATGTTTTGATTGCTGCAGAATTGTGGAATACAATCAGTGCATGTGGTGGGACAAATACAGAAACTTACATATTTACGGCCACAGATAATTGTGGAAATATAACGACAGGATTAGCGGATTATATTATTCAGGATACAGAAGATCCAAGCGTAATTTGTCCTGCCAATCTTGCATTAGTTTGTGGTGATGAAGCCAATGATCAAATCATATTGGCATGGCTCAATAGTGCAAGTGCATCAGATGAATTTGATTGTAGTAATGTCTCAATAGTAAATTCTTTTCCAGGAAATCTTCCAGTTCTTGACTGTGATGCGGGCACAGGGATGATAATAACATTTACAGCAATTGATGATTGTAATAATACAAGCAGTTGTACTGCTGTCATAATGATGGATGATGAGGATGCACCTTATTTTTCTAACTGTCCTTTAGACCTTATTGTAAATGTAGATGTAGATTTATGTGCATCAAATGTAATCTTTAGCACCCCGGTCGCTTTAGATAATTGTGATGAAAATGTCGATGTGGTATTGAGTAGTGACATTGCAAGTGGCGAAACTTTTCCCATTGGAACGACCCCAGTTTTATTTACTGCCACTGATGGTTGTGGAAATACAGAAACTTGTTCATTCAATATTACAGTCGTAGATAGCGACGTACCCAGTATTGATTGTCCGAGTAATGATGTTTACGTATGCACTAATGATGATGAATGTGTTTGGGAAGCAGATGATAGTGTCAGTTCATTGTTTAATGAGAATTGTCCGGCAGAAGGATATACTGTGACATATGTCATAACGGGAGCAACAGAAGCCAGTTCGCCTGTAACAGGTATTAATGACGTAGGAGATGATAACATAGATTTTGAATTAGGCATGAGTATGGTGTGTTACACAATTAGAGATGATGCTGGAAATGCCGCGACTTGTTGTTTTGATGTCGTTGTCGAAGATTGTGAAGCCCCAACAATAACTTGTAATGATCAAATTAATATCGCTTGCGGTTCTGAAGATGTAGGCGCATG
>ENA-ORXM01001155-ORXM01001155.1-marine-metagenome-genome-assembly--contig:-NODE-1155-length-38760-cov-3.874079_pt1 | contig 38760 bp, 30 predicted proteins | sample MGYA00237867_ERZ511480 | MGnify/ENA primary metagenome ERZ511480 (study PRJEB26309, sample SAMN06266103) | marine metagenome | isolation source: Algal blade | place: United Kingdom:Sidmouth, United... | reverse complement strand
TGGAGAAAATCAGCACGATTAAACGTTGGGATAATAACAGAAAAGAAGGGAGGCATCTTTAGTGAAACCACCTTCTACTTTGACAACATTTGAAATAACAACGAAATCTAACTAGGTATCGGAAAATCACATGAGTATCATACGCTTAAAACCGCCTGTACTTTGGATAAATTCTTACCACCCACGGGTGTTGTCACATAAGTAAAAGGGGAGTCCCAGTTGGGATTCCCCTTCTGTGAAAGCTTTAACTTTAATTGAGTCGCTCCGTTACGAACATCGCAGCCGGAATGAAAACGCGCCTAGGTGGTGGATCGTAGCGCATGTATTCTACGTCGTTGAAAACTTTTTTTGCCGCTTCTTCTACCTTACCGCTACTGTCCCAATTCGCCAAAAATGACCAAGAGCTTTCGGCAAAACGGGTGGGTACCATTTTCGACCATTTCCCTGAAGATGCCGGTATACCAGCTCGGGACACGCCGCCGCCAACGTCTCTTGCAAAAGAGCGGTAGCTACTGTCAGTCAAAACAAAACCCGTCAGCATATTAGCAAACTTTTTCATATTAGTATTTGATTTGTAGTAACTGAACCCTTCAAAATGAAGGTCCACAGCATCTTGCACGACAAATCTTGCATAATCTTGAGGCATCAGGTAGTACTCTCTTTTACCCTTAGAAATCAGCCCCCGTGCCCACACGATAGCGGTTCCGTTGCGTGAGGACACTTCTTTAAACTCTTCTTGCCAAAAGACTTTTGCCATACGCTCTGCTTCTCTTGTGTAGGTGCTATTGCCAGTGAGCTTACCCATATAGTGATGCCACTTCATAAATGAATGAATGGTATGAAAACCAATATAGGTAGCAAAAGGAAATCCGGAAGAAATACCATTACGCTTGCGCCACTTCTTTTCAAAATGGTTAACCAGATAGTTCTTCCAGTAGTCAGCGTGAGCCCCATAATTTGCACCAGAAGGACTGCGCAAATCTCGGTTATTATGTAAAGCCCAAGCGATTTGTGCAACGAGGGCATGAGCTTTCAGATCAAACGCCATTTGAGTATCTTTACCTCGGAACTTACTGTTATCGCTCCATTTGTCAACCCAATTTAAGTAGCCGTCACCATTCGTATCGGCAAGCTTACTACGCATTAGCTGACCAAGTCGGTCTACCTCATCAAGCAATCTAAGATCCCCTGTGACTCTAAACGCGGCAAGCAAAGAGTTAATATAGGACTGGAGAAAACCACGATAGGTAAAAATATCACCAGAAAGCGCTAATGATGTTGCATTTGGAATCGGCCTAGCGTTATCTATGGCGTCCCAGAGCCACGCATACCATTTCTGTTCTTCTGCTGACATGCTGCTCACGCGGAAATTTGGATTACCGCGCAATTGCAGATTACCGGTATTTGGGCTTGGAGACGTTGGGCTAGGAGTAGGAGCGGGGCTAGGAGCAGGCGTTGGGGAAGGTGACGGACTGGGGCTCGCCGTTTCACCATCATCAAAACGGATGTTCACACTCTCTATTCTAAAGCCTTCCGCATAAACATGTTTAAAGACAAGCTCATTTTCTCCGCTTAGCCAGATATCCGCTGATGTAGTAAAACTGAGCTTGGTTGAGCTCTTGTAATAATCTAAACTAGCACTCCTACCAAACAGCCTTACAAAACCTTTGCCATTTACGTGTAGTGCACCTTCACCATATCTGTTAGCACCATAAACACCAAGTACGATAGTTGCCTTTTTCGCTCCGTTGGGCTTACTGACATTAACTCTAAGACTCTTTTGTTGTGGCGCTTTGCCCGTTAGGTCTAGAGGCAAGCTTCCTGGCGTAGGTGTAGGACCCGTAGGCGCTGGCGTACCCGTATTCCCGTTTGCCACAGTAAAGCTCTTTGATACTATTTCAGAGCGACCTGAGGCAAATTTAATTTCGGCAGTAATAGTATTAGTTCCATTTTTTAGGCGCCTTGTGTCGAACGCTCTCGCATTACCATTGTCCTCAGTACCCCCAAAATCATATTGAACAATTCGTTCAATTTGCCTTGGGCGATTTGCTCTATTAGCATCATTTAAATAGTACGAAATTTGTCTGACTCTTTCCCGAGGAATTATAAATATGTAAACACTACCAGAAACAGGGTTAGTACCTAACTTGACCGCATTCGCTCTTGTACTCGAGGAACTCACCAAAAGCTGATTGCTCAGTTCATCATTATTATCAACTAAAAAGGTTGCATTAACCTCTCTAACGCTACCGTCAGAATGCCTGATCCGAGCCGTCAACACGTGAACACCGTCTTCAAAAATTTCAGTATCGATAAAGTCAGCGGCTACACTAGTTTCCAAACCATTGTATTTCACGACAGAATATGGTTCCTGACTTAACTCGTCTGAAGCCTTATCTATATAGAGCACTACTTCGGAAAGCCCGAGCGTCTCAGCCATGAAAAGGTAAACTTTACCTTTGATAACAGAGCCATCTAAAACCTGGGCATTATCTCGCCCAAATGACGAACTCACCAAAATCTCTTCAACGAGTGTATTTGCTTCTTGATTAACACCGTCAGGTGTAGTAGCGTCACTTGAGCACGCATTCAGAAGAAATAAGATACTGATTACCATAACCAGTTTTGATACATGCCATAGCTGTTTGCTAAACCGAATGTTTTTCCTCAACTTGGTGACCTCTATTCCTTACAAGACGTAGTTAGAAGAGCCGAACGGTAGACCACGTGCGGTCCAGTTTATAACGACACATCTATACTCCTAGGCTTTTTTCATCACATAGAAAACCAACTGGTCATCATAGGGTTAGCTAAAAGCTTCCCCAATATCCCCTTGCTGCCATCAGACTACCTATCGAAATTATGAAAACCATTAGGTTTCTACGAGATGTCTATGAGAGCAGCTTTAATAGGTAAAAATGCACATCAACGGTAGATTTTCTGTGCTGTATGGAGTATCCACGTCTGTGTAGTCCGTTCACTAGGTTGATAGTAAAATTTAGCACTTCATACAAAGTGCTAAATAAATGAAATCTAAGTTGTGAGTTCTTCTCAGTTCATATGAGATTATTTCGTCAAAGACTCTTTTAAAAACATCCCGACAGGAATTATGACGCGCTTAGGATCCTTGCCGTACGCTTCATTCGAAACCATACTATAGGCAGATTCGGAAACCTGCGCAATCTTGCCGTTAGAATCCGTGTCCCAAGGCAGGATCAACGCCCAACTGCTTTCAGCATACCTGTGCGGTGTCATATTCGCCCAGCTGGTACTCGAGGCAGGAATACCCGCGCGTGATTTCCCACCACCAATATCGCGTGAGAATGTGGCGCTTTTAGCGTCTTTGATAACGAAGGCGGCAACCGAACGTGCCGTTTTTCGTAGTGTCGCATCGTTGGCATACTGCTTAAACCCTTCAAAATGCAAGTCCACAAACTCTTGAACGATATATCTCGCATAGTGTTGCGGCATGAGATAATTTTCCTTCGTTGAAGTCGATACGACTCTCGACCAAACTAAAGCCGTACCTAAGGTAGATGAAGTCTCTTTAAAGTCCTTACTCCAAAACTCTTCAGCCATTCTTTCAGCTTCTTTCGTGTAAGCACTTTTTCCTGTAAGTTTACCCATGTAATAGTGCCATCTCATAAAGGAATGCATTGAGTGAAAACCTATATGTTCGGCAAAGGGGAAACCCGATGGCTTACCATTACGCTCGCGCCATTTGGCCTCAAAATGGTTTACCAAATAATCTTTCCAAAAATCGGCTTGTTCTGCGTAATCATAGCCATCTGGACTACGCAACTCACGATTAACCTCGAACGCATAGGCAATTTGTGCAACATGAGTATGGGCTTTCAAATCAAAAATCAAGACTGTATCTTTACCCATATATTTGGGCGACTTATCAAAACGGTTCACCCAATTTAGATAACCATCTTTAGTCCCATTAGTTCCATCAAGAGTGCCTCGCCAGGAATCAGCAAGCTTGTCACGCATAAGTTCAGACGTCCGCGAAACTTCATCAAGAAGCTCTAAATCACCGGTGACTCTGAAAGCTGTAAGTAAAGCACTATTATATTCATGTAATTGGCCTCTGTATTCGTAAATATCATCTGATTTGGCCAAGGACGTTGCCTTCTGCTCAGGGTTTTTGATGGCTCGCAACATCCGGTCATACCACTTGCGTTGCTCAGAGTTAAGACTGCTTTGAGAGAAGTTGGGATTGCCACGCATTGGGCGTGCGCCCGACGCCGTCGGCGCTGGACTTGGCGCAGGTGTTGGTACGTCGATATCCGTTTCTTCTTCTTCAATACGGGTAACAAATTCGTTTAGTTCGGCACTCGAGAGTGACTTGTTCGTCACAAAAAGTACGTCCAGGCGTGCTCCAGCTTCAGCGTGCCCAACCGAAATCCGGTTGCCGCCCGCTTTCAGGTCAGCCTTAGCAACTTCAACCCATACGTATTCGCCTTTTTTCTCAGGAAAGGTACGTCCGTAATCGCCATTAAACCCAATATAATAGGCGTCATCGTCGTCAGTATTGGCGAACATTCTGGCCCAAAGGGTGTAATTACCATCTTCAGGAGCAAAGAAGTTGACGTGCGCATCCTGGCGTGGGCTCTCGGTATTGCTAATAGTGGAGGGTTGCGTCAGGTAGCGTCCGCCGGAGGCTTTAGAATCACCCTCGACAACTTCAAGTGAACTCGAGACTTTGGCGTCTTCGGCTTCAAAGGCTTCGGCGTAACCGCCCTCGGGTAATGCGCCGCCCTTGCGTGCAAGGCCCACTTTCAGGTTAATCTTACGCCCATCACGCAACCAATATTTTTTGCTAAAGTCAGCGCGACCTTGCGCTTTAACATTTACGGTGTAATAGGAGCCTGGCTGCAACAGGTAGCTCGTGACCGTAGCTGCACTCGACTGTAAGCTAGACTCGTTCTGTGAAAGGACCGTAACATTCGAAAGTCCATCAATCTCAACTGAAGCAGCCCCAGGCGCGACGGTAAGAACGAGGTTAGGGTTCGCAGGCGCAGTCGGTGGCGCACTGCATGCAACGAAGACGCACATTATGCCTACTAACAGGCTCATTCTGAATAGCTTAGCGTATAATTTTAAATTTTCTGTGTCGTTTGAACGCGATTTATTTGGTTGCGGTGCTAACCAGTTTCTCATTACATTTACCTCTCCGTTCCAGTAGGAACGATGTCATTAGGGTTTGACAGAGAGATAGCAACGAAAAAGTCGCTACCCTTCAGCCGGTTGCGCCACTGGCTCCTTCTATCTCAGGCGCCCAAATACGAGATAGAGTTCAACGCCTCTGAGGGGTAGCGACCTTAGTGGGGTCACACCTTTTTCCTCAGCTAAGACTCAGATTAGAGGAGCCCATTATGAGGACCATTAGTCTTACAAAAAAATTACAAATCGCCAGAATATGCGTCAGTAACAACGCTACTGGCATTCAAAACTCAAATTTTGTTCTTAATGTTGGTACTAATATGAACGTGGAATGTGAAATTTATTACTCCTTCTCCCTCCGTTCTCATGTCATGGGTCCACCGCATTGGTCAACACTCCAATAAATTGTCGTTAGAAACTGGTGAGGTTGTAACGTTTAACTAGACTTGATTCTGGCCCTCGAGTCTCGGTGCGTGGTAAAACCTTGCCATGACGACTCGAGCTTTCCGCACAGCGATTATCGGCGCAGGCCCCTCCGGATTTTACGCAGCAGACGCACTGCTCAAGAATTTAGAGAGTGTTTCGGTTGACCTTTTTGACCGCCTGCCGACCCCGTTCGGCCTCGTTAGATACGGGGTTGCACCTGACCACCAGAAAATAAAATCGGTAACGCGCCTTTACGAGCGCACGGCGAAGGACGAGCGCTTTCGTTTTTTGGGTAATGTTGAATTCGGCAAAGACCTGAGCCATGAGGACATTCGACATCATTATGACGCTGTTATCTATACAGTGGGTGCGTCAGCGGATAGAAGCTTAGGCATTTCTGGCGAGAACTTAGCGGGGAGCACCTCCGCCACAGAGTTCGTGGCCTGGTACAACGGGCATCCAGACTATACAGAGGCGTTCAGCGAAGTCTCCGCCAAGCAAGTTGCTGTGATAGGCATGGGTAATGTCGCGGTGGATGTCACGCGGATTCTGGCAAAATCTGTGGACGAGCTAAAAGAAACCGATATTGCCGACCACGCCCTCGAGGTCTTAAAAAACAGCCAGGTAGAGGATATTTATATGCTCGGACGGCGCGGACCTGCTCAGGGAAAATTCACCACCAAAGAGCTGCGCGAACTTGGTGAGCTTTTGAACGCTGACATTGTGGTCGACCCCGCGGAGATGGAGGTTGATGACGTAAGCATGAAATCTATCGAGGGCGACGTAATTGCCAACAAAAATGTAGAGGTCCTAACGGCGTTCGCTGAGCAACCTTTGAGCGGTAAGCCGCGGCGCGTCCACATCAAATTTCTGTCCTCCCCCACTGAGATTCTTGGGGAGGACAGGGTTGAAGCGATTGTGCTCGAGAAAAACCGACTCGAGCCTACCGATTCAGGCTATATCAACGCAGTGGGTACAGGCGAGACAAAAACCCTACCCGTGCAGATGGTCCTGCGTTCGGTTGGGTATCGCGGCGTCGCCCTGCCCGGCGTTCCCTTCGACGAACGGCGCGGGGTTATTCCCAACAAGGACGGCGCTGTGCTTGACGCCCCTAATGGCGAACCCGTTCAGGGTGAATATGTCGCTGGCTGGATAAAGCGCGGCCCCTCGGGCGTTATCGGGACGAACAAAGCAGATGCAATGGCAACCGTTGAGGTTTTACTGAAAGACTTTGAGAATGCAACCCTTGCGGCTGATGACGCCAAGACGCCAGAAGCGGTGACAGCTTTACTCGAGGAGCGGGACGTAAACTTCATTACCTTTGAGCACTGGCTAGAACTCGACAAATACGAACTCGGCCTCGGTGAAACGCAAGGTCGACCAAGAGTCAAGCTTACCAACATTCAGGAAATGCTCGAGCGTATCAGGGGTTAAGAGGACACCTCCACAAACGCGGCAAGCTCACGCTTCATTTGCTTGAGCGAGGCTTCGTGCACGTACATCATGTGACCCGCGTCGTAATATCCCATCGAAATATTTTCCTGTAACTCAGGCTCTATCCCAAGGTGATTAAACGTGTACTCCGTGGCGAAGTACGGCGTCGCCAAGTCGAAATAGCCGTTGGCAACATAAATTTTCAAATGCGGGTTGAGATTCATAGCCTTGCGCAGGCTCTCGGCAACATTGACGTATTCGTTGTCTTTGTCCCATTTCCAATCTTGATAAAGTCCTTTCAGAACTTCGTAGGGAAGGTCGCTTTCAAACCCCAATTCTTCACGAATGTAGTCATTAAAGGTTCCTGCGTAGGGTCCGAGAATCGTGCCTAAACTCGGGTCGAACTCGCTCTGCTCGCCCGCTGCATCGGGGTCGTAGCCCTTGATGCGGCTGTCCAGACGCCCAACCGTGCGGCGCTCAGCGCGCAGCAACTCTTTGACAAAACGGTGAATGTTGATGCGTAAGTTCGTCTGCTCGAGATAAACCTTGCTCAAACCCGTATAGCGCATAAGCTTGTTTAAAATACTCTGCCGTTCTTTATCGGAGAGGCTCGAGCCTTGCATAAGTGCCAGCGTATAGTCACGCATAGCGAAGGTTTCGACCTCATCCAAAACCTCTCGAAGCGGTTTATCTTGTAAGGGTTTAGGCAATTTACCGTGATACCAGGCGGTTGCCGCGTAGGTGGGCAAAAACAGCGCATAAGGCAAATCATTGCCCGCCGCAAAGTGAAGGGTTTGAAAGTTGAGGACGCTCGAGATGAGCATAAGCCCATTCAGGTACATCCCGTGCCGCATCTGCAAATATTCAGACAGCGCTGAGGCGCGGGTCGTGCCGTAGCTTTCACCAATAAGATATTTAGGACTCGTCCAGCGCCCGTACCGGGTCGTATAAAGACGGATAAAGTCACCCACCGACTCGATATCCTTTTTCAAGCCGTGAAACGCTTTGGCCTTTTCACCCGTTACGGGCCTGCTATAGCCTGTGCTCACGGGGTCGATAAAAACGAGGTCGCTCACATCGAGTAGGGAATGCTTATTGTCTTGTAAGGCGTAAGGCGGCGCGGCGGGCTCCGTATCGGCTGCAACAACGCGGCGCGGTCCGAGCAGACCCAGGTGCATCCAGATAGATGAGGAGCCCGGACCACCATTAAACGAGAAGGTCAGCGGACGCACGGTTTTATCTTTGACGTCGTCCCTAGTGTAAGCAATAAAGAAGACTTCTGCCTTGGGCTTTTCACCCTCGAACTCACCATCTTTGTCACCCTTTTTCTCAGACTCTTCTTTGAGAACGATGGTGCCTGTTGTAACAGTATATTTGAGGGTCTTTTTCCCAAGCTTAATGCTGTGCTGGGTGGTAACGAGGTTGTCGGTAGGTGTAGGGGCGACGTCGCCCTCCGTGCTCTCACTTTGTTTGGTGTTCATGAGCTATTCTACGCCAAGCGAATCAATTCGAGGTGTAAGGCTCAGCTATTATTTCTTGGATATAAGTGTCCCTAACTATCTGAGGGCATGAAAATTTCTCGAGTCGTTCTGTCCTGGTCATAGTTATCAAACCAGCTGGACATCATTCCCTTTTGCTCCAAAGCCACCTTCACAATGCCCTGGTTAAAGCTATAAACATCGTCACGGCTTAAAAACTCGTCCACGGGCATCCAGCGGGCCTCAGTAATTTCCTCTTCTTGCAGGGTAATCTCAAAACTGAGGGGGGTGAGGCGGCAAACAAAATAAAAGTCTGATTTGCCAAAGCGGTTGGCGTGCCAGTGGCGAAAACAGGCAACAGATTCGAATTTGGCGCGAATTCCCGTTTCTTCCCAGACCTCACGTTCGACCCCGTCTGCTAGATGCTCACCTGCGTGGATATAGCCTCCGGGCAACTTGAAAGGTCGCGGACGGTTGTCGCGCTGCACCTTCTCCCGGATGACCAGTAAATCATTCGCCTCTGAGACAACGACCCCACCTGCACCAATGTAGTGCGAGGCAAACGGCAATTCGACCACGTCTTCCCGAAGTTTGAGGCCGAGCATCAGGTAGTCCCTCGAGCTGTGGTGAAAGTGGAACCCCTGCTCGACAGCGTGGGGAATGAAGCCAGACTTTGCAATAGGTAGCTCGAGCCAGACATAGCCGTACTGGGCGTCACGCCACGCGTCCAAAGAAAGGTCAAGCCGCTGCGCAAACTGGTCGCCGTCTTCGGGCAGAGCGTCTACATCAACGACAACCGCGTTATAGGGATTTGTTGAAAACTCGAGTAAGCTCACGCCGCTCACGCGGTGCAGTTAGAAAGTACGTCAATCATAATGATACGGTTCTGCGTGATATCGAAGGTGAAGTAAAACCCGACAGGCTGTATGAGGTTCAGCGCGTCATCATAACCATAGCTAAAGTAGCGCAGATTTGGGTCAGTACCGACGACCTCGGTTAAACCGGCCGCCTCTAGCTCGTCAAGGGTTGACGAAAAGCTGAGCCCAAAAGGGGTCACAAGATTTGCGTTTGCTGGGTCAGAAAACAGCAGCCTCGCCTGGAACAGCATATTGGTTGCGTCGCACACATAAAATAGGTTCTCACCACCAGGCAATATATAAAGTGTGCTCGGCGGGGTTGCAAAAGATGCACCGATGAGCGCACCCTTGGCAAGCAGACTGTCAACCGTTTCACCGATAGCAACCAAATTTCCTACCTGCCCCTCGAGCGTCACTGGCACAGCAGCATCGGCAGGAACTGGCGCGGGTGTCACGGTAGCGAGGGGCGGGGTAGGCGCGGGGGCGGGTGTCGTTGCTCGAGTGCGGGGGGCGCAAGCGCTTATCAAAAGAATGACCGTTAGGAATACCATCGAAAGTTTCATATCGTCCAAGCATACCAAGTCTATTGGACGAGTAGTTGAAGGATTTACACGGAGCGCTCGAGCATTAAGATTAGACAGCGCTGAGAAAATCAGCTAGCCGTAGGTCTCTAGCATTTCTTTGCTATAACCATAGCCCTCGAGCCAACCCTGCTTTAGCCCGTCACCTCTTAAACCCAGACGGACAGCATACTTGGTAGCGTCACCCACCTGGTCACTTGCTAATGCCTCGTCAACCGACCACCATCCCCCGGCCTCGAGTTCATTCTCTTGCAAATGAATGTCTGAGCTTAAGGCTTTTAAGCGAAATACGAAATAGATATCTGAGAGGGGGTGGCCTTTGCGAAAAATGTTGTCATGGACGTGGCGCAAAAAGACAAGTGACTCGACCTTTGCCTTTACGCTCGTTTCCTCGAGAACTTCTCGCACAGCAGCATCTGCAAGATGCTCACCTGGGTCAGCAAAGCCGCCAGGAAAGTGAAACTGTGAGCGTCCTCTATTTTTGACGAGCAGAACCTCATCACCCTTGAACACAAGCCCACCAACGGCGACAAAGCGTGTGGGTGAGGGCACAAGCGGCGCGTTCTCAACAAGCGGCAAAACTAGCATGAGGTAGTCAGGGGCGCTGAAATGAAACACAAAGCCCGCCACCACAGCAACAGGAATAAGGCTTGCTTTAGCCAAAGGAATCTCGAGCAAAACAACCTTGCAGCCCTCTGACCGCCAAATTTCAAGGGAGGACTCGAGTTGTATCTGAAACGTATCGCTGTCGTCTGGCAATCCGTCTGCCTGGACGTCGTAGCCACCAAAATGATGCTTCGTGCAGCTAAGCTCGCTCACGTGGTTTTACTCAAAAATAGCTGTGGGCTTACCATCTAAACTTGTCTGATTTTTCTCTTGCCAGTATTTTTCGATGCCTTCTGGTCCCTTATTCGCTGACCAATTCTTCAAATCATCACGCTCACCCGCGTAGTCGAAATAGGGAACGGCCATACCACAAGACGTTTGCACCAAATCGAACTCGAGTTCAAAAATATTTCTCGTACCGGGTAGCGTCGGAAACAGCGCTAAACGCTCCTCCCACCCTTCATCCCTTGGGTGATAGGCGGTGGCACTGCCGTAGAGCCGCAAAATATTGGGGCGACCCTCAAAGGCGCACCACATCAGAGTCATTCGCGGGTGCTCGAGCAAATGCGCCGCGGTTTCATTGCCGCTGCCCGTCACATTGAGCCACACAACTTTGTTCGGACCCAAAACGCGCAAACTGTTCATCCCTTTTGGTGAAACGTTTACGCGACCATCTGGCGCAGCGGTGGCGACGAAAAAGATGTGTTGGTCTTCGATGAATGTTTGTAAGGTCGGGCTGAGTGAGTCATATTGTTTTCCCATAGCTTTAGTTTAAACCTTTAGCCTCGAGATAGCTCGCGACCGCCTCTGACAACGTCAATTCATCCTTGTCGATTACAGGCAAATAAGTCTCGAGAAAAGGATTCAAATGAAGGTCGGCCGTACGCAACTCCTGATAGAACAAACACACCATCGGCCCACCCAGCTCAAAATAATCTGTCTCTTCAAAACGTTTTAGCGCCGCGTCAACGTAATAAGGAACAAAGACTTTTTGCCACTGCCAGCCGTCGCCATCATTTTCTAGAAGAAGATATTGTGCCTCTCTGCGACCATTGAGCGGCAACCCTAAAGACGCCATGCTGATAAGCTGCTGGCCTCCAAACGTGCGCTCGAGCCAAACATGGTTATGGCCTCGTACTAGAAACGACTCGAAGGTTCCAGCAAACATCTCTTCTATAACGACATCCGGTGTGCCAGCCAGCACAAGCCCTTGGTCACTGTGTGGTGACGAGTGGACAACAAGCAAATTCTCGAGCCTATACGTCATAGGTAGCTGGCGCATATTGTCCAAATCATTCTGAGAAAATTGCCCCAATGCGAATTGCAAAGGTTGAAATCTATCCGTTGCCCAGGAAGGGTCAGCCTGGGGCGTGCCGTAGTCGAACAAATAACGTTCGTGATTGCCGCGCACCACTGGGCAGTCTAACGACATCACCAAATCCCAACACGCTTTCGAGTCGGGCATGACATTAACGATGTCACCCGCTACAACAATCTGGTCGACGTTCCGTTTCGAGATGTGCTCGAGAGCAGCCTCGAGTGCGTGCAAATTGCCGTGAATATCCGACATGACCGCTAAACGCATAGTTTTAAGGTGCGGGGAACGGCTTGCCAAAATTAAAGGCTTCGGCGCTGGGACCGTGAGTTGTGATGTGCTCGAGCCGCTCCATCGCCTCTTCAATCGTCGGAATATGACCCGCAGGCACCCACCACATGACCATGTGCGGCTTGCCAAAAACCTCAAACCATTTCTTGCGCTCTTTGAGGAGTTCTACGTGGAGCGATTTGTAGGTGTAGTCCTTAAGCGCCTCCACACTTTCCCACACCGACATGTTGACAATCATCAAATCATTCTCGAAATAGCGTAGCGAGGTGGCGTCCCCCTCATCACTTTGTAGGCGCCACACGAAACCCGGCGCATTATCTGCCAGGGCGTTGATTTCCTCGAGCCGAGATACAAACCCGTGCATGATGGGGTCGTCCATTTCAGCGCGGGCGACGCCGATATTCAGTTGGGCTAAGTGGTGGGTCATGGTTTGCCTTTCGGGGAACAAGTTATTAGTTTTTGGTCTTTAGTTGTTAGTTTTAAAAGCTTTGCTAATTACTAAAAACGAATGACTAACAACTAGCTTTTAGTCTCTATGCTTCTTTACCCATTCATCTCGTAAAATCGCATAAACAAAACTATCACCCCAAGCACCCTTGAACAAAACATCCTGAACATAATGTGCCTCACGCCGGAAGCCGAGGCGCTCAGCCAGGCGTGCGGAGGCCGCATTGAGTGCATCCATTTCGGCTATAGCGCGGTGTTTGTTTAGCTCGAGAAAAACATAGTCGAGCAGCCCTGTAATCGCCTCAGTCATATAGCCCTTTCCCTGATTTTGAGGGGCGAGGGTGTAGCCGATTTCAACCTGGCGCTCATCTTTCAGGGTATGAAGGGCGCAATCCCCTAACAATTCACCTGTGCTTTTTAGCTCGAGGGCGAACTGTTGCCAACTGTCAGGCGTGTTGGGAACGAGTGCTTGCTGCCCCTCGAGAATCTCGAGGGCGTCTTGCATAGAATAGGATGTTTCCCAATTTTGATAGCGAGCGACTTCGGGCTGTCTTCGGTACGCGATGAAGGTTTCTAAGTCCTCTTCTTTTAGAGGTCTGAGGATGAGGCGGGGGGTCTCCATGGGTATAGACTAATGTATCAAAACCTTTTGACGTTTGGCGCTTAACCCAATGTCAAGTTCATAGCGAAGAGCGAGGAATCCGTGGCGTGGCACGAATCAAGCTCTGTGACAACGTGAGAAATCATTTTCAACCACAACTTATACATTCAGCATGGTTTTTGCAAGTTCATAAAGGCTAAGTGGCTCGAGCTGCTTTGTTTGCTTTTCGCACAAACCTAGCTGATGCTTGGACAGTTCCTGCTCGAGCCGTGCTAACCGCTTGTTTACCTCGGTTGTATAAGCGCCTGAAAATGTAGGGTGCTTTCGTACTAACTGAAGCAAAACGAAGGCGTCTTGGGGAGGTCTTTGCATAGTCTGTGCCTGCTCTAGTTTAAAATCAGCCAGGCTCAAGAAAAATACCGATGTATTTCTCAGGTTATCTTTTTCTTCTAAGTAAGATAGGGCTTCAACAAGGTCGCTATATGCCTTGTCCAAATTGTTATAAACGCCGATGTTTAATTTCGCCCGCACACTTAATATTTCCACAAGCGAAAAACGTGGCATTTTTTCAGCAGGCTGTGCTAGTATCTGCTCGGCAATTTGCTTGACTTCTTCATTAGCACCTTGTGCCAGCGCAACCTGAATTAACTCTGAGTAATAATGCGGCAAAATGCTCTGGACATCATGCTTTATGGCCAGGCCGAGACCTTCTTCTAAGGTGTCTCGAGCCTTGCTATAACTCCCTTTAAGTTTATACATCCCCCCCAAATTACTCAGCACGGTAAGTTGAATAAATAGCGGACCATTACGGCGCCTATAGTCAAGTACTGTTTCTAAATATTTGCAGGCCTCATCAAAATTGCCAAGCTGACCTTCTATGAGTGCAAGCGTTCTTAAAGCTAGATGGTCCCTACCAAATTTCTTTCCAAACTCAAGCGCGTCTAAACACACTGCCCTAGCTTCTAAAGAGCGACCCTGCCGGTTGCGAAGCTGGGCCTTCATAATCAGTATTTCAAATAGAGTTGCAGGGTCGGTACTATAACTCGAGCTAATATCAGCCGCCTGCCAGGCGAGTTCAAAGTGAGTTTGGTGGGTGAGAAGTCGCGCTTTAGAAAAATAGACTTTCCCAAGCAAAGCCCGCACCTCTTGTTCCTTGATAGTGCGCGGCGTTTGCATACCTTCAAATTTGGAGATAGCTGCATTAAGTAAATTGAGACCCTCTTGCAAATACACGAGTTTTTCATGGATATAGCAAACGGCCTCCGTGACTTCTGTTAATAAGCCTAGTTCACCTAAGTCAACATGTAAATGCCAAGCCACGGCCAAATTATCCATTTCCTTTTGTAACGTTCTTAGAGGTGCAGAACTTGTATCGAAATCGCGTTGTTGTTCCAATAAAAGATCAAAATAGTAACGCGCGAATCTTTCTTTGACCTCTTCTTTCAAGTCGGTATCTTCCTCGAGCTTTTCCAGAGCAAACGCTTTGAGCAAAGGATGCCAATTGAAGCGTCCTGTAGTGCTAACCCACAATAGAGATTTATTAACAAGTCTGATGAGCTGCGACAAACTTAGACTCGCGACCCTTTTAGCGGCTTCGCGTGTAAAGCCCCCTTGAAACAGCGCTGTATTCAAAAGCTGAGTTTGTTGCTCTGATGTCAGCAAGTTCCATGAGTAGTCAAACGTAGCGCGTACACTTCTGTGTCGCTCGGCTAAGCTGCGAATATCGGCGCTAAGTAGCTCTTCCTGGTGGAGCAGGTCACGAATTTCCGAAAGAGGGAGAATCTCTAGCCACGACGCAGCAAGCTCAAGCGCTAGAGGATGTCCCTCAACTTGCTGGCAGATACGCAAAATATCAGTATAAGCAGCGTCATCAAGACGTGCAACTCGGCTACGCTCCATATGCGACGTAAACAGCTGAACGGCGTCTAGGGATTGAATAGAAGCCAGATCAGGTGAGGATACCGGAGGCTGATAATCTAGCCCAGACAGTCTGAACTTCGCTTCGCCCTGTAACGCCAGAACCTCGCGTGAAGTTACAACTAAACTAAGACCAGGACAGTTACGCAACATAAGCGTTAGGCTTGAAACTGAGTTCATCATATGTTCAAAATTATCGAGCAGTATTAATACATTCTTATCCGCTAGGTAATTAAGAACAGCGCTCAGGGGAGTTTGTTCATATACAGCCACAGAAAACGCCTTAGCAAGCTCTGTATGAAAGCGCTCAGCTGTATCAAGCGATTCTAGGAAAACGACGAATACCCCGTCCTTATAGCGGCGTGCATCACGAATCTGACGCGCTAGCTCGAGCGCCAAACGCGTTTTACCGCTGCCGCCTATTCCTGTAATCGTTACGATGCGACGCGAATCTATTAGATTTTTGATCCGGTCAACCGCGTTTTGCTGACCGATAAAGGGAGTCAAGTCGGCAGGTAAATTATGCTGTATTTGAGACTGGGCAAACGACGCGCACGATTCGGCTGTGTTAAGGATTATACCCAGATCGTGCGCTTCGTTTTCGACAACATCAGCCACTTTGCTACCGCACGTTTTAAAAAAGAAATATAGACGTCTTATTTCTTCAGGTTCAAAATCAGCCATAAACCCTAAATCCACAATTTTTTTGGCGGCTTTCTCAGCGTCAGTGAGTCGCCCTTGATCTATAAGTTTTTCAGCCTCATTGAGCAGCGCACGCCGCAATTGCCCAGAAAAATATTCACGGGTGCGGTAAATCCACTCTTCTAACTCTTCGCCCCACTGAGTTCTGCGGACACCCAACAAAAAAGCACCTTGGTACAAATCTAAAGCGCTGTCAAGGTCTCGCCTCTCTAAGGCTTCCAAAAAATCAGACGCGTCTAGGTCTACCTTTGCGCTCACACGGTAATTATCAGAATCAATCAAGTCAGGGTTGATTTTACGCAGGTGCGACAGGGCCATTGACAGATTGCTGAGCGGCTTAGCTAAGTTGGGCCAAAAAAGCTCAGCAACATAGCGGCGGTCCTGTTTGCCTTCTAAGCCTAAATAGGCTAGTAGTAAAAGTGGCACAGGCCGCCGAAAACCCGAAGCCTCGAGTGCAAGATTACCCAAGGTTTTTAGCCTCATGGCGACCTCTCAACCATAGCTAGAAGACAGCTTACGTAAGACGGTAACTTTACCTCGAAATAGCCGACGAATTTCGTGGGATGAGTTCACGTTTGGCGCGTTCGCTTCCTTCTCTAACTCTCATTCACTGAATCACCGAAATGAAAACGTTCGCGTGGCGTCAATAATATTCATGGGCTTAGAACGACATCGAAAAGGTTTTGTAAAGACCCCATCTTTCATACTTATAAAAGATTCTTGGTCTCGAACGGAGTGAAAGAATGTACACTAGAGAACCTGAAGTAAAGCCTATCTCGCAGAATTTGCGTTCCTTTATCACCGAAGCGAATGTACTTTCACACGGATGCTCTGTAGAGCAGCTTTATCATCGTTATCAAATGGGACATGCGCACTGTGAAGGAAATGCCAACTTAGAAACGTTAATACTTTTAACTATTTTTGACCTTTTTGACGAAAAATCAACAGTAGAAGAAAATAAAATACGCATCGCTTCGGCTCTTGACCGAAGCGCAGCTCGACTTGAATGCGTTGTCAGATATATTGAGAAGAACAGCAGGTTAGGCAGCCCAAGGTGGGAAAGAAATCAGGGTGGCTGAATAGCCTTAGCAGGCTATATTGCCGACAAGTCTAATCAATACTTCGGACAGTTTTGATTAGGTTCGACCAGCACGGTAACATTTTTAAAAGTCCGAAAAGACTTAGGTGAGATGTGTCCCTGACGCAAAGCATGTTGACGAAAAGTGTCCGAACCATTGTCTAATAGCACTCGAGCTTATGAGGGCTCTAACCTCTAGGCAAGTAGTGAGCAAACTAGAAAGCCAATTTCAACCCTGTAAACCTCGGCAATCTTTAGTGTCTGCGTTTAACCTTAGCAGGGGTGTTCAACCTAAAACGTCCAACGCTTCTTCATCACTCACCTTCTGGTCAACCTCCTGCCGCCGCGTCGCCCACGCTGGAAAAGGGAAGTTCAGCATCATCGGCGTCGGCACGTCAGGTTGATGAACAATCATCGTACCTGGCGAAAGAATGGTTGAGCGTCCCAAAAAACTACGCGGCATAAACTTGTACTCAGGGCGGTCAGCTTCGGCGGCGTCCAAGCGCCCGACAATCCGCACCGCTGCGTTTCCCACGACTCTGCGCTCGACTTCCGAAGCGGTCTGCTGCGCCCCAATTAGAATAATGCCCATGCTGCGCCCGCGCTCGGCGATGTCTAAAAGCACGTCTTTGATGGGGCTATCGCCCTCGCTCGGCGCGTACTTGTTCAATTCGTCAAGAATGACGAAGGTTTTACGCCGCTCGGTGCCCTCGTGCTCTTCAAAAATCTGGCGGAGTAGTACACCCACCACGAACATCTGTGCTAAGGGGGCAAGGCGATTTATATCTACGACATGTACCTGTTTGTCGCTGTTCAAAATATCTAGCTTGGCTCTTGCAAAGGCTTTAGGTGGCAGGTCGCCCCGCACGATTTGGCGCACATATTTTGACGCACCCCGCAAGCGCCGGATAAGCGCCTCTCGCGTTGCCTTAGCCTGCTGTGCCGTCCATAAAGGGTCTCCCCCACCCTTACCCTCATCGTCAGACGCACCTTTGTAAAGCAGCTTGTACTCGAGATAACTCACCACATCGTCAAATGTTTTGAGTTTGGGTCGCCCGGTGCGCGTCTCTAAGTCGCTAAAGCCAAAGCCCTCATCGGGCTGAATAGGCTCTCCACCCATAAAACCCAATTCTTGTTCGGGGTTAAATGCCTCATCACCTTCTTCAACCTCGAGCATCGGCCCGCGTTGCGAGCTGGCAAGTTTATAGAGTTTCTCCTCTAAGTGACCGACTAAAAAGCCCAAATTCGTCATGGCGTCGCGCTCGGTTAGGACAAAGGGCAGCATGCGGCCCTTAGCAAATTCGTGTAGCGTCCAAACGTAAGGGCTCACCCCTTCACGCTGGCGCACATCCGCCATTAAATTTTCACCGTCTTTGGCAGGTGCGTGTAACTCGACGCTCTCGAACGCTCTCGCAGGCAGTTCACAAATGTCGTAACGCGTTTGGGCGCTGCGGCGCTTGTCTTGCCATTTGCGCTCCTCTTCCAAATAACGCATGTTGGGCTTATCTAAGAAGAGCAGGTCTTCGCCTTTAACATTAAAAATAATGGCCTTCGTTCCGTTAGGGTTATCAATCAAGCTGCGATTGGTTTTGCGATTGGTCGCGTTGAAAATGCTGTAGAGCAGAAAGAGAGCGTAACTGGTTTTCGTGGCAATCCCCGAAATGCCTGAGATGTTGATGTGTGCGCCCTTCGTCCCGTTGACAAAGTCGAAGTTGACAAAGCCAGGTTCACCGTTTCGCAAGACGCCTGCGGGCAGGGGCGCTTCCATGTTATCTAAATAAAGGGCTTTCTCGAGGCTTTCCCCCGCTGCCATAAACACGGCGTCACCCGGTCCAGGGGGAATAAAATCTTCGGGTTCGACTCGAGTAACCAAAACGTGGGCAGCGTAGGTGATATTCGCAGGCATAAGCCCCTGAACAACAAGCTCGGTGTCACCCTCGAACTGCACGCCTTCGAAACTGCGGCGCACCTCATCCACAACGCCAAAAAAGCGCACCGTGTCGTTGTTGCCAGATGGGTCAGCAACCTCTATAAAAACGATGTCGTCGAGTTGAACTTTGGTGCCCTCTGCAACGGCGAACCAAAAGGCCAGGGGGGTCGCGTGCTCGGTGCCGAGCACCATACCGATAGCTGACACGTTTAGTGTCCGCTCCAGTCAAAGGGCGTTTCGGAAAACAGCGGCGTTACCACTTCTCCCGGCGAGAGGGTCAGGTGCCGCCCGTACCTTCCGCCTCCGGGTTCGCGGTAGACCTCGAGCACCTCGTCCTGAACGTTCCTGAGCCAAACCTCGGGGATGTTTGCCTCGGCGTAAAGGCCGAGCTTGCGGCTACGGTCATAAGCCAGCGTCGAATCAGACACCTCGGTGATTAGGAGTACATCTTCTGCCTGAGGTTTTCTCTCTAAATATTGGGCTTTGGGTAATTTCAAGACAGTAAGGTCAGGTTCGGGTTCGGAATCTGCCAGAAGTTGAACTGAACTTTGCGATATTGTCCAGGCTACACCCTTGTACACCTCGAGAAGCCGTTCGGCAAGATCATTGGTAAGAAACTGATGTTTGTTGCCCATTGGTGCCATATTGACTATCTCTCCCCGCATCAGCTCGACCTTGTCATATTTGCTTAGAATGCCTGCTTCGATCATGCGGTTATAGTCCTTGAGACTGAACCGGTGCACCGCACCCGCTTGCTGGGTTACTTTTACTGCCGTCAGTGCCATGACAAAAGTATAGCAATTAGCTCTCGGATAAATAGCTCATAATCCGTCTGCGAATAACGCCTGCATCGCCCATACGCCTGCGTAACTCGCTCTCGAGCCCACGAATCGGTAAAAGTTGCTGCGGCGCACGCGGGTCCTGGTGCTGGTGGCTGGCGAAGCGCGGCAAGGTGAGGGCTAACCAGTCCGCAAGCGCACGTACCTCATCCAGACGGTTTTCAGGTTGTTGCGAGGCGTAGGCTTGTAAACGGACGATGCCTGCCAAACTGTAAAGCCAGGGGCGTGGGTCGCGCAGGCGCAAAAACCACTCGAAATACTGTTGGCTTTTATCGTTGCCTGTGACTAGATAAAGCGGTGAACGCTGACCTTGCTCGAGCCCCCGTACCACATTAAGTTGCTCTTCAGTAATAGGGACTTGGTGAATCGTTTTAACGTAACCAACGACATTTTTGACAAAGCCCATACGCGGCAGCGGACCATCGGTAACAACAAGGGCGTCGGGATGGGCGCTGATTAATCGGGAGGCTAACTTACCCTCGGCGCGGAGCATGGCAAACTGAATGCGACGCACCACGGCGTCAGCGTCGCGTTCTTCGGTGGTTTCGACCTCGTACTCGAGCTTTCCCAAACGGTGGCGCAGCCCACTCTCTAGAGCAAATATAGGCAGCGTATGACCGCTACTCAGGGCACAGATACGGTTGACCATTTTTATGCCGAGAGTGTTCAGGTCGGTGTAATTCGCTGCTCGAGACCCACTCGAGCAGCAATCCACCACACCAATTCCGAAACTGCCCAATGCGCCAAAGGCAACCTGTTTGCGCTCATCTTCTAGTAAAACGCGGGCCTCTAAACGGCGTGTACCATCCACAAACAAAAACTGATTAAAAGGAGACGTCTGCGGGGTTTTGGGCGTAACCGCTTCCCAATCGCGATATTCAGGGGTCGCATCTACGTTTTTTCGTTCTTCCTCAAGAATATTTTCCGCGTGAAAGGCCGTATTGTACTCGGTTGCCCAGGGGTCGAGTCGTAGTTTTATCACTGGTGCTCATCGTAACAGGTATGCGGGTGTCTCGAGACCCCCCAAGATAACGCGCGTTTAGAGCAAACCGTACTGTTCTAAGTAGGGTAATATCACTTTATCTGTTTCCACCCATAAAGATTCGTCGATGACCGTCTTGAGTTCGTTGTCGGGCGTGACGATAACATTGACAGCTAGGCCGTGCATAGTCGTGAGCAATTTAAGTAGAACCATGCTGAAAACGTACTGCTGCGCTGTGTTAGGCACCGCGCCGCGCCGCCGTAAGAAAGTATGAACCGTTCCTACCATACCTTCATCTAAGGGCTGTTGGGTCGCGCGTATCGTATCGGCAATACCGCGCACAACGTACAAAATAGCGGGCAGAGCGGGTGAGTTAAGGTAAAGCTTTTTAATAGCCCTATGCGCTTTTGCGTAGACCTCTCGAGGGGGTACTGAAACGTCAGCCTGTCCTATTTCACGGTCTAAAACTTCCAATAACTTTTGTTTTTCGGTAACGGCGATACTTTCAGCCAGGGCCTCGCGGTTGGGAAAAAATTGGTAAAATGAGGATTTAGCGATGGGCCTCTCACCTGCCTCTTTAGCAATCAGATTTGCCCGTTCGACGATGGCTTTAGCTTTGGTCGCAGGAAACCCTTGCGCAACGAATAAACTGATTGCTGCTTGGGCAAGGTATTCCCGGCGATTACTGCTACGACTGAGCGATTGGGCCGTCCTGTTTGTAGGTTTTGCCACTCGTAATATCCTCCGTTCCTCAGCGTACACCAGAGTCATAGTTAGAACTTAATTAACACTAATTATTAGTCTTGTTTGACAAAGTCTAGCTTCTTATTTTAGTATACATGTAGTTTACAAACTGATTTTTGGGTTTAGATATGAATATTTTGGAGAAGCGTATGAACCTTACTAAATTCTTGCTTTATCGCGCTTTCAGCTCTGACTTAGTTAGTAGGTCCTAGCACCAGGCATAGAGCACCTACTCTCACTGTTTCTACACCTCAATAAACCCAACACAATACAAATATATCTGTTTCTCAAAACATTTTTAGGAGATTGGAGCCATGCGAAGAGTCATTAACTATTTACTATTAATTGTCTTAACAGCTTCGACCTTTGCACACGGACAGACGAACGATCGTCACACCTATTTTGGTATAGGTGCAGATATGATCATAGCAAATGCCAGTACCACTTCTGTAAACAACTGCCTCTTTATTCCTGCCCCAAGTTTGCAGTTTGGCAGCTCTGTTTCACCACAGTTTGAGGTGCGTGGCGCATTTGCAACCCTTATTTACGTTTCTGTCGTAAGTGCAGACGCCCTTTACACTAATCATTTTTCGAACCCTAGTTTGCGCTACTACCTCGGTGGCGGACCCGATTTGGCTCTCATATTGCCGATTCTTGCCGACGAAACATCATCTTTGCGTTACTTCGCCTTACACCTGACTGCCGGGCTCGAGTACCGCGCTAGTAGCGTTATTGGCCTCTACGCCGAAAGCCAACCTTTCATCATTTTTAGCACCAATATTACGCCTGGCGTGCGTTTGCGGACAGGCGTGAACTTTCACTTTTGAGAGATTTTCATCCACCTGAGCTTATCTCTGCGATTTGATGAACGGTAGCTGCGCCGTCTCAGCTTTTAAAACGCCCCAGGGTGCATGAACCTCAACAGCAATATTTTCGTCAGCGTAGGGCGTCTGTAAAATGGCTATGCCGATATTTTTTTCTAGCCTTGGTGAATACGTGCAAATGGTCAGCTCACCAACTGGTTCGCCCTCTTTAGTAACAGTCCAGCGCTCCTCATTGCCCCTTATCTTATCGCCGTGAATAACAGTGCCGATACGCTCTTTTTTCACACCTTTATTTTTGATGGCGTGGAGGGCCTCTTTACCGATAAAGTTTGCTTCACTGTTTAAGTCAACCACCCAACCCAGCCCAACTTCAAATGGATTGTCGTTCAAATTCATATCGGTAAGGTAGGACATAAGACCCGCCTCAATACGTTTAATTTGAGAAGGCGCACAGGGGGCGACCTTGTAAGGTCGCCCCGCCTCCATAAGGCGTTCCCAGAGGGCGTCACCAAACTGCGAATCGCGCAAGAAGATTTCAAAGCCGACCTCACCACTCCAGCCCGTGCGCGATACGACAAGTGGCATACCTTCAAAGTCGACTTCTTTAAAGTGATAGAACTTAATGTCATTGACCCAGTCACCAAATAAATCGGTCATGAGTAGCTTGGCTTTAGGCCCCTGAACTTGTACGGGGGACACGTCTGGCTCCGTCACGCTTACGTCGAAGCCGTGGCACATCGCAATTGCCTTTGCCCACAGCAGTATGTCGTAATCGGCTAGCGAAAGCCAAAAATGGTCTTTCGCTAATTTTAACATCACGGGGTCGTTTAGTATTCCTCCCTTTTCGTCGCAGATGAGTACGTACTTAGCTTGACCCACCTTGCATTTTGAGAGGTCTCTGGTGACCAACATTTGGGTAAGTTTGGCAGCGTCTTTACCCTTAATCTCAACTTGTCGTTCACCCGCAACGTCCCACACGGTGACGTCGTTGACAAGGCTGTGATAATCCTCTTCGGGCGACTTGTATACAGTGGGCATGTACATGTGATTATAGACAGTGAAGGCTTTTGCACCATGACGCAAGGTTGCATCATAAAAGGGCGATTTGCGGACTCGAGGACCAATACTAAGTGCTGGCATAAAAAAGTATAAACCGCCCGCCTTAGCGGCATATAGGGTGGTACCTAATTCGTGCTAACACCGAACCACTTATCGTAAAGGGTTCGGTACTCCCCACTTTCGATTAGCTCGAGCAGCGCGACATTAATCGGCTCTCGGTAGGGGCTATTTTGCGGCAGAGCAATACCGTAATTCTGCTCCTGAAAGACGAGCCCTGCAAGCTTGACACGTCCTTTACCCGCTGTAGCAACGTAGTGCTGCAAAACGGGGGCGTCATAAACCACCGCGTCGACCTCACCGTCATCTAAGGCTTCGTAAGCCTCTTCCCTATTTTCATAAAGGAGGCTGGCAAGTCCTTGGCGCTCGAGATATTCCGCCGCTGCACTTCGCTCGATGGTGGCGACACGTTTACCTGGTAAGTCTTGCGGACCGTTGAGGCTACCGCGTAATTCTTGAACGGTAAAAATGGTGGTGATGCCTGCCGTAAAATACGCCAGCACGAAAAGCCCCGCGAACATCCAGATAAGACCGAACAAGCGACCAATGACGCCTTTGGGCGTTTTGTCGCCGTAGCCCACCGTCGTTGCGGTCACGGCAGACCACCAAAACGCCTCCCAAATACCTTGACGATAACCCCTTGGAAATTCAGGATTGTGACGCCGTTCAGCCAGCCATATGATGTGCGCAGCTATAAGTAAGACGACCAGCAGCACACCGATAATACGCAGCAATTGGGGCGCAAACACCACCGAGCGAAGCACCGCTAACGAGTCACCGATGACACTACTCCCCGTATCCGACACCAAGATTTGCAAACCAGATTCAAAATAGGGGTGTGAAAAGTTGAGATTCTCTTCACGCTGCGCCGTAATACCGATACCTGCTACCGCCAGATCAGCCGCGCCCCGCTCGACCTCATCAAGGAGTTTGGCGACACTGTTGACGCCGTAAAGTTCGTACGGAACGTCCATTTCTTCGGCAATTAAATCCCAAAGTTCAACACTGAACCCTAAATAGGCACGGTTCTGATATTGCACGAACGGCTCGAGCGCCATCGTCGCGACGCGTAAAGGCGCACCCTCAGTTGTAGGGTTCGCATTAGCGTCACTGCTTTCCGCTGCACCAAGCTCAAGCGTCGGGTCGAGCGCCGCAGCCTCGCTCAACCATGCCGAAACAACCGCTTCATTTTGGGTCAACCACTCTTCCGCGTGGCGCTGAATAGCCGCGCTATCGCCCTCACCTGACACAAGTAGCGCATTTTGAGCGTTGATGGCCTCGAGCGGTATTTTCACCGACTGAAGCAAACTTTTGATGGCTGGATTGCCGTTAAGAAAAGCCTTATTCGCCACTGCACGTATATCGTTAGGCGCAAAGCCCATAGCGCAGGGGTTCGAGGGACAACCAGGCACATCCTCAACCGCAGCAACATCACTTTCGGGTAGCTCGAGCCAGATGACATCTTCACCAGGAACGAGGCTGCCAATCGTCCAGTTGGGGGTGAAGGTATAAAACAGAACGGGTTCACCCGCTTTAAAACGCGCAAAGGTCTCGAGCATCATTGGTGAATAGTCACCTTGAACCTGTTCAACCGTGCCTGACAAATCTAAGTTTGCCAAATGCTCTTCAATAAGCGCCGCGCAACTCCATCCCTCATTACAACCAATCAGGTCAGCCTTGCCGTTGCCATCTAAATCAAAACGTTCAGCAACATCAGGCCGCACTAAATCTGCTAGCTGGGTAACGCCCAATGACTGGGCCGTTCCCTTGTCCATCAAATACCCCTGCAAGGCCCCACCCTCGACCTGGGAACCCACGACCTCGAGCTTATCCCTGGCAGCCTCATCTTCGACAAAAGGTGTATGTAATGGAAACCAGCCATTTACCCACAGGTCAACGTCTCTCTCAGCAACGGCTGTATAGAACTCTGGATTGTCTAACGTCCTGGGACCCTCGACCGCGTAACCAAGGCGTTCAAAGAGTTGCTTATAAACCTCGGCTTGAAACCAGCCCGTATCCCAGGTCGCTCTCGACATTCTAATCACGCGGTTCGTATTTGCGGACGCATCCGTCTGTGACCAGGCCAGGGTCGAACAGGCTAAGCAAATTAGCGTTGCGATTTTTAAAATAGCCTTTAGTTTCACGTTATACCGGCCCCAAACAAAAAAATAATGTATAAAAAACTCGAGCCACTTCCAAATAAAGATAAGTGGCTCGAGGCGCTCAATCACATGGCAATCCGTTAGTCGGCAGCGGCAGCTCTCCCGCCCCTTGCCATCGCCTCTCGGTCACGTTTCAACTCGGCCCGTAGACCGATAAAGACACTCACGACCATGACAAGCAGCACGGCGGCAAAGGGTAAGCCGGTCGAAACTGCCATCGCCTGAAGCGCAGTGAGACTTTGTGAGCCACCAACGAGAAGCAGCGTCGCTGCAACAACGCCCTCAAACGTACACCAGAAGACGCGCTGCGCCACGGGCGCTTCGGTTTTGCCCCCTGCGGTAATCGTGTCGATTACGAGCGAGCCTGAATCCGATGAGGTAACGAAAAACACGAGCACAAGAACAATACCGATAAACGAGGTAATTTGCGCTAAGGGCAGTACCGCAAGCATTTCAAACAGTTGCAATGGTAGGTCAGCTGAAGCTACAGCAGCTCCTGCGTCGGCAACAACTTGACTAATCGCGGTTCCGCCAAAGGTCGCCATCCAGAGCACACAAACAAGAGTGGGGATAAGCGTGACGCAAATGACGAATTCGCGCACGGTGCGGCCCCTCGAGACCCGCGCGATAAACATACCGACAAAGGGCGACCAGGAAATCCACCAGGCCCAGTAAAAGGCGGTCCAGCCCTGCGAAAAGTTTACGTCAGCCCGACCAAAAGGATTTGAAAGGGGAATGATTTGCTTAGCGTACTCCACCCCACCGACAAAGAACGACCTGAAAATGTCGGCTGTCGGGCCTACGAAAATGACAAAGAGCAGCAGTAGTGCCGCCAGACCCATGTTCACTTCGGAGAGTACTTTAACACCGCCGTCGAGCCCACGAATAACCGAAACCAGAGCAACTGAGGTGATTGCCGCGATAAGAATAACCTTAGCAACACCACCTGTCGACGTGCCGAATAAGAAGTTCAGCCCGGCCAACGCCTGTTCTGTACCAAAGCCTAACGAGGTCGCCAGACCAAACAGCGTTGCGAACACAGCAAGGATGTCGATAATGTGCCCAGGCCAGCCCCAGACGCGGTCGCCCAATAATGGGTAAAACGCCGAGCGAAGTGTAAGGGGTAAGCCGCGGTTATAGGCAAAAAAGGCCAAGGCTAGCGCGACCACAGCGTAAATTGCCCAGGGGTGCAAACCCCAGTGAAAAATTGTCGCTGCCATACCCAGGTTACGCGCACCTGCCGCACTTTCCGCCGCCGCACCTAGCGGCGCCCAGTCGGAGCGTATACCAGTGCCGCCCTCGAGCGCCGTACCACCAAGTGACGAGGAAAAGTGCGACAGCGGCTCGGATACACCAAAAAACATAAGCCCAATACCCATGCCTGCGGCAAAAAGCATAGCGAACCAGCCCACATAGGTATAATCGGGTTTGGCGTCACGTCCACCCAGGCGAACGTTACCCAGAGGCGTAACAATGAGCATTAAACAAAAAAGAACAAAGATGTTTGCTGCTAAGAGCAAAAATGAATCGAAGTTAGACAGGACGCCCTGCCGCATACTGCCGAAAAAGGTAGCGGCTCCGTCCTGAAACATTAACGTCAAAATGACAAAGGCGACAATAGCAACCCCCGAAATAAGAAAAACAGGATTATGAATATCGAGCCCAAAGGGCTGAATATTGTCCTGTCCAATCTTATAGTCGGTGGGGGCTCTATTGGGGGGGACATTGGTTTTGGAGGATTTAGCCATATTCGTTCTCCCTTTCGCATCTTACAAAAATTATTTTGTTACCTTCTTTGTGACCAGTGTGAGTGCTTGTCGGTAGTCATAGATTCCAACTGTGAAGGCTCGAGACTTTACGAAAATCCGAAAAACATCCTCCTATCTAAAAGCAAATTTCTACGTCTGTGAACTAGTTTAGCTTAAAAAGAGTCTCTAGGCTACAATTCGTCTTTTCTTAGCTTTTTCATTTTCCGAAAGGTCCGTCTACGTTAGATACTTTCTCGGTGCTCAGACGATTTTGCGGTTTGCAAGCTCAGCTTCCAAACTCGCCCAGCGACAACCTCGTCTAGACGTGCTGCGGGTGACCCAACGAATTAGAGTCATCTCCATACCTCCTAAACGTGCGCCCCCACCTATTGACAGACCGACCTGATGGGCACTAGACTAACACAAAACATCTGCTAAGTGAAGTTGCTCCGTATTACGGAGCTTATTCATACACGAACGGAAGCTATGCAATCTCTCGAGCGCGCATTTGACATTCTAGAAATAATCGCTCAGCGTCCTGAGGGCGTAAGTTTTAGTAAGATCGCCGCTGCCTCAGGCTTACCGGAGGGCACCGTTGGAAGACTTTTAGCGGCGCTTGACAACTTGGGCGCGGTAGAGCGCCTAACTACGGCAAAGGGCTACCGCATTGGCAACAAACTGGTCGCGCTCAGCAGCGGCGTTTCGTTCGAGCGGCAGCTCAAAGTGATGGCGCGCCCCTACTTGCTCGAGCTTGCCGACGCGACACAAGAAACCGTCAATCTAGGACTTTATGCGGGCCGCCAAGCCCTCTACATCGACCAAGTTGACAGCACCTATGACCTGCGCACCAAAGACTATACAAGTCTGCGGTATCCGCTACACGTCGTTTCAACAGGTAAGGTTTTTTTGGCCTATTTTAGCGAAGCACAACTAGGCGATTACCTGGCAACGCCCCTCGTAGCCTATACGGACCGCACTCTGACGGAGCCAGACGCCCTTCGAGAGCAGCTTTCCCGAGGACGTAGTAAAAGCTATATTGAAGCGGTTGGCGAAGCTGAGGAGGGTTTAAGCACCTACGCCGCGCCCATTTTCACCCAGAGCAAAACCGGAGACAAAGTCGTGGGCGCAATATCGGTCAGCGCGCCGACCTTCCGTGTTACAGAGGCTAGAAAAGAACGTATCGTCAGCGTCTTAAAACAGTGCTGTCAAAACCTGAGCAGCTTACTGCGACGCTCGCCTTTACACGCGCACACCAACCTTATTCCTTAATGCGGAGACTTATGCCCTACGATTATCCTAAACAACGTCGCCTTCAGGACTACGTGTCGGAAGAAACGTACCGCTACACCCGCGCTCCTGTGAACATGGCGATGACGCTGATTGCCGACGCCTACCGCGATGAGGCATTTTTCGACCTCGAGCAAACCCGCGTTTACAGCTCGAGCTGGGTGGCCGTGGGCTATTTGGAAGAGGTCAAAGAAACAGGGCAATTTATCGTCCGTGAGGTCGCGGGGCAGTCGGTCATCATCACGCGTGATAAAGAGGGCAAACTACAAGCTTTTTACAATACGTGCCGTCACCGAGGGGCGAAACTCTATCAGGAAGATGGTCAAGTGATGCGCTTTCGCTGCCCGTACCACAGTTGGGGCTACGACCTGAAGGGCGACTGTATCGGCACGCCGCTATTTGAAGGCTCAGATATTCCCGAGGATTTTCAGGGGATTTTCGATATGTCAGAGGTTAAAGCATTTGACCGCGCTGACTACGGACTTTTTAAAGTTAGGGTAGCGAGTTGGGGCTTTTTCGTTTTCGTAAATTTGGATGGAGATGCAGCGCCACTCGAGACCTACTTAGGTGACCTCCCCGAACGCCTCAAAAATTATGATCTAGCAAACTGGCAAATCGTCCGCCGCAAAAACTATGAAATTAAGGCCAACTGGAAGCTCATCGCAGAGAACTTTATGGAGTATTACCACCTGCCTTGGGTTCATCCTGAACTCGCTAAGGTCTCGCGCATGGAAGACCATTACCGCTACCAGGGAACAGGCATGTACACAGGCATGACAACCACACCCATATCGGATAATTCCGGCTCGGGGGGCTGGAAGGGCTTGCCGCCAGTCTCGAGTTTGAATGAGCGGGAAGCGGTGAGTGGGCGTTTCATATCGCTATTTCCCAATATTTGCTTATCAGTTTTGCCCAACCACTGTTTCGTGATGATGTTTCAACCGCAGTCGGTAGGGTTTACGCTCGAGAGGTGCGCCATTCTCTGCCACCCTGATTCAGTAGGACAAGAGGCAGAGGAGAAACTCGAGCAGCTCCTTAAATTCTGGGATTTAGTAAACCTTGAAGATATTGAGATTGTCGAGGCGGTGCAAGAAGGTCTAAAGACGAAAGCGTACATGGGCGGGCGAATGTGCTTTAAATTTGAGGAGCCTGTACACCGTTTTCAAAACATGGTCATTGACCGTATGGTAGGAATAAACAACCGCATTCCCGAAGGTGACGGAACTGAAATGGTGCGGATGTTTGGTCCACCAGACGGCGCGAGTTCAGGAGATGACTAAAATAGGCTCGAGACCAACAAAAGAATTTAAAAAGTACTGTGAAACACTCAAGGTTCCACAGTACTTTTGAATGGTTTGTCAATGCCTAAGAAAGACCGACAATCTCACCATCTTCGTCAATATCTATATCGAACGCTGCGGGGTGTGAACCTAAACCGGGCATAGTGCGCATGTCGCCACACAGCGGATAAATAAAGCCTGCCCCTACTGAAGCGCGGACTTCGCGCACGGGCATGGTCCAACCTGTCGGCGCACCTTTGAGTTTCGGATCAGATGAAATCGAGAGGTGGGTTTTAGCAATGCAGACAGGCAAGTTGCCGTAGCCATTCTCTTCGTAAGTTTTGAGTTGTCGCGAGGCTTTCAAGTCATATTCGACATTCTCTGCGCCGTAAACTTTTTTTGCCACTGCCTCAATTTTTTCTTTCAGGCTAGCGTCATCGGGATAGAGGAATTGGAAATTACTTTCTTCATTGGCAGCTTCAGCCACCGCTTCGGCAAGTTCAGCAGCGCCCTTGCCACCGTCACCGAAGTGGCGTGATACAGCGACTCTGGCGCCCATTTCTTCCGCAATTTCACGAATCGCGGCGTGTTCGCTGTCATGGTCACCTGGAAATGCATTGATAGCGACAACGGGCGACACCCCGTGAACGCGAATGTTCTCGATTTGCTTGCGAAGGTTATCCGCGCCTGCGTGAACATCATCAGGGTTTTCTTTGAGCATGTCCTCGGGTAGGGGGCGACCTGGGCGCACGCGGAAACGGCCCGAGTGGGCTTTGAGCGCGCGAACTGTTGCGACCAGTACGGCGGCATCTGGCGTCAAACCTGAGTTACGGCACTTGATGTTGAAGAAACGCTCCGCCCCCATGTCCGCACCGAAACCAGCCTCAGTTACTAAAAAGTCGCCAGTATGAATGCCGATGCGGTCAGCGACAATCGACGAGTTACCGTGAGCAATGTTGCCAAAGGGTCCAGCGTGAACGAGTACCGGGGTGTTCTCTAAAGTTTGCATCAGGTTGGGCTTGATAGCGTCTTTCATAATCACGGTCATCGCGCCCGCCGCCTTTAGCTGCTCGGCGGTTACCGGTTCGCCTTTGGTCGTATAGCCGATAACAATACGCCCCAAACGCTCACGCATATCTCGTAGGGAGGTTGAGAGGGCTAGCACCGCCATGACCTCGGACGCAGGCGTGATGTCAAACCCTGTCTCGCGCGGAACACCATCGGCGCGCGGCCCTAAACCTGTGATGATGTTGCGTAGCGCTCTATCATTTACGTCAAGCACGCGCCGCCAAGACACTGAATGTCTGTCTATGTGAAAAAAGTCGTCGTTGTGGTGAATATGGTTGTCAATGATGGCACCAAGCAGGTTGTGCGCCGCTGTGACCGCGTGCATGTCGCCCGTCAAGTGAAGGTTCAAAATCTCCATCGGCACGACCTGGCTGTAACCGCCACCCGCCGCGCCGCCTTTAATGCCGAAGGTCGGTCCCATCGAGGGTTGGCGAATCGCAATAGTCGCCTTTTTGCCGATATGTTTAAAAGCTTGTCCCAAACCTACTGTAGTGGTGGTTTTACCTTCGCCCAGCGGTGTCGGCGTAATGGCGGAAACGACCACGTATTTTGCCTTGGGTCTGTCTTGCAGGGCTTCGATGGCTTTCAGGTCGATTTTGGCAACGTTGCGCCCGTAGGGCTCGAGCCACTCATCTTCTAGACCCATTTGACCGGCAATATCACTGAGCGGTTTTAACTTGGCTTGTTTGGCAATCTCTAAGTCGGACGGAAAACTCATGCAGGGGCTCCTAGTTCGCTTAATTTATCTTTGCGCCAGCGTTCGGTTTTTTCTAACTGGTTAAAGGTATAGATATGAAAGGCTTCAACGTTATATTTGGGGTCGCCAAATAGGGGCTCGAGTTCAGCCAATAGTTCGTTGGGCTTATAGCCGCTCATCAGTTGCAGCACTTTGCCTGCGTGCTTACTCAGGTAGCGTAGCGAATCGCCCACACCTATGCGCGTGGCAATTTTAGTAAGTTTGATGATATCCACCACACCCGCAACGCCAATTTGAATGGGAAGGTCGATGCCTGAGGCGCGCGTTTGCTCAAGCCACTTCTGAATCGTCCCACCCTCGAAGCAAAGTTGGGTCGACATGAACTGTGCATAGGGCGCTTTTCTCGCCAAGTCCTCAGCTAAAACGTTATCGGGGATTGAGGGATGTCCCTCTGGGTACGCCGTAATACCCAGGCGAATATCCGTGTCGATATCACGAATCGCTTTAACGAGGTCATAAGAACCCTTGTACGGTCCGGCGGGTTCGGCGGCGTCACCACCGACGATGAACAGCTCTTTCATACCCATGTCTTTCACACGCTCTAAAATGTGCTTGACATGCTCTTTGCTTTCGACCAGGCGCGCCGAAACGTGCGGTGTAATCTGCTCAGGCGCAAGGTAATTCGTCAACGTTTCAGAAAGAAGCAGCGTCGTATCTATACCCTTGGTCGGTGACACCGTCACGCTGACTTTGGCATTTTTAGGGATGAACTCGAACGAGTTCTCCACCCGCTTCATGGGAATAATTTCGTACTTGGGTTGCTCGAGTAACTGTCTTAAGCTCGAGCCTGACTTTTTTACGGCTGTATCCATACTGACCTCAAATCCTTAAAGCCCCCAGTAGACGGGCTAAGTTGCCTTTGGCTCAGGCGTAACCCTGCTTTTTCAATTCTTCGCTAATCGCGGGCAGAACCTCATGCAAGTCACCAACCACCAGATAATCCGATTTGCTGACAATCGGCGCTTCTTTGTCGGTGTTTATTGCCAGAATGTGCTTGGCGCCTTTGCAGCCGATATAGTGCTGAATCGCGCCGCTAATGCCTGCGGCAATATAAAGTTCAGGCGCGACCCTTGCACCCGTTTGACCCACCTGGTCGCTGTGGGGTCGCCAGCCGTGACTCGTGACCGCACGGGAACAACCCACCGCCCCGCCCATCAGCCCGGCTAACTCTTCTAACGGCGCGAAACCCTCACTACTGCCCACACCGCGCCCACCGCTTACGACAAGCTTAGCGTCGGTGAGCGAAATCTTATCGCCCTCAGCAATATCGCGCCGGGTTACTTTAACGCGGAAATCTTTATCACTTAGCTCAGGCGTGACCTCATTGACGGAAAAACTATCGGCAGCTGAGGCTTCAGCAGGGACCAGGTGCGGCGCAACGCTTAACAACTTGATGTCACCAGAGAGGTGTGCGTCCTCGAGCAAACTTCCACCCCAACGAACCCGAGTGACCTCGAAACTATCGCCAGGTTTTACCGCGCTGCAATTTGCCGCCATCGGTAAGTTGAGGCGAGCAGCGACGTGAGCGAGCACCTCATTCCCCTGCTCGGAACCAGGCGTAACGATGGCCTCGGGATTTAGAGATTGAGCCAGTCCAACGATACTCTGCGCCCAGGCTTCAGGCGCAAAGTCATCAAGTTTGTCATGCAAAACGAGGTGCGCTTTCGTTGCGCCGTAGGCTTGCAAACCCTCGGTCAAGGGTCGCGCATTCTCACCTATGACAACGGCCTCGAGACTCGTTCCCATCTCACCTGCAAGCTTTCGCCCGAGAGTCAGAGCCTCCAAAGAAACCTCGTTCAACTTGCCCCTATCGTGATCAATCAAACATAAAATCATGCGATCAACCCCAACTCCTTCATAATTTCAACGACCTTGGGCGCGGCGCCGCCGCCTTCACCAAGCACATCAACATGACTTACCTCTTCAGGGGGTACGTGTAGCTTGATTTTTTGAAAGCCCTCGTCGATAGGCTGCGGCGAAAGTGTTTCGATAGGGGCTTTTTTAGCCCGCAAACGCCCTGGCACCGACGGATAACGCGGATAGTTAAGCCCCTCTTTTACGGTGACTACCGCAGGTAAGACTACTTCGTAAACCTCATGCCCACCCGAAATTTCTTTTTTAGCAAGGACTTTATCGCCTTCGACCTCGAGCCCTTTAAGACCCGTGACGCAGGGCATGTCGAGCGCGTGAGCCACCCGCACACCAACCTGATATCCACCCGAATCTGCTGACTCGTTACCGAACATGAGCAGGTCGAAGGGACCGTGCTGCTTGACCGCTTCGACAATGGCGTTCGCTGTCGCCATCGGTCCCCAGTCTTCCCCGTTCGTCTCTAACAGGATTGCTTCTTTCATACCCATCGACAGGGCGTAACGCAGCTGCTCGTTCGACTCGTCCGAACCGAGGGTCAGCACGGTTGCCGAACCGCCATGCTGCTCGAGAATACGCACTGCTTCTTCAACAGCGCACTCTTCGTGCGGGCTGAAAGTAAAACCTAAATGCTGCGTGTTGATAGCCTGCGCGTCGTCGGTCAGGACGATTTTTGCCCCCGTCATCGGCACACGCTTGATACAAACGAGTATGTTCACGCGGGCACACTCTCCTCTACGCCGCGCATACGGTTGTTGTCGGGGTCGAATAGTGGCGTGCTACCAGCCACGGCAACGGTTACCGGATACTGCTCACCCATGTATTCGACTTTAAGCTTCGTACCCTCTTTGGCATATTCCGGTGGTAAGTAACCCATAAGAATGTGTTTACCAACACTCGGTCCTGCCCCTGCGCTCGCGACAAACGAGGTGCGCCCGTGGCTATCACGGATAATCTCGCCCTTTTCGGTGAGAATCGGTTCGTTGCCGAGCATGTAGCGCTTTTGACCCGTTGAGGAGCTGTGGTCGTCCACCGTGAGCGAGCACAGAATGGCAGCAGGACCCTCTTCCCTAGCTTTTAAAAACGCCTCTTTACCGATAAAGTCAGCGCGCTTCGTTTTCGGACGAGCTAAACCTGCTTCGATAGGGTTGTATTCACTCTCGAGTTCTGCGCCGTACAAACGGTAGCCTTTCTCGAGGCGTGCTGTTGTGCCGTAAACCCCAATGCCAGCGGCGACAACGCCGTGTTCTTGCCCCGCTTCCCACAGACGGTCCCAAACATAGAGACCCGACTCCATAGGAATGTGAAGCTCCCAGCCGTTTTCCCCAACATAAGAAATACGCAGCGCCCACACGTCCACCGTACCGATACGGATATGTTGCGCCGTGCCGTAGGAAAAAGCGTCCATCGACAAATCAGCTTTCGTGACAGCCTGCAAAATGCTCTGCGCTTTCGGCCCCCAAATGCCAACCGCCGTGTGTGCTGAGCTTAGGTCGGTAAAGGTCACCGAGCCGTCTTCGGGCAGGTGCTTTTTGAACCAGAACTTATCGCGCCCACCGTCGGCACTGCCGCTAATAACGCGGAACTTGTTCTCACCTGTCCGGGTAATGGTCAGGTCGGCTTTGAACCCACCGTTATAGGTCAGCATCGGCGTATACACCGCGCGGCCCACTTTCACGTCCATCTGGTTGACGGCCATTTTTTGGATGTACTCGAGCGCCCCCAGACCTTCGACGTCAAAAATGTTGAAGGCGCTCAAATCAATCATCGCGGCGTTCTCGCGCATGGCGAGGTGTTCGGCGTTGATGATGGGTGACCACCAGCGCGAATCCCACTCAGCTTCGCGTTTATTGATTTTGTCGGCATACTTCTCTAGAAGAGGTTTATTCGCCTCGTACCACTGCGGACGCTCCCAACCCGCCGTTTCAAAAAACACCGCGCCAAGTTCTTTTTGCCTTAGGAAAAACGGGCTAAGGCGCACGTTCCGGTTCGACTCGTATTGCTCACCCGGGTGAACAATGCCGTAGGTCTTAATAAAACTTTCCGTGACGCGCTCACGCACGTGATAGTCACAGCGCTGGTGCTCATAAAAACGCGCAATATCTGAGGTATGCGGGTCGATTTCCGAAACGCCGTCGGTAAGCCACTCAACGACCATACGGCCCACACCAGGGCCTTCTTTAATCCAGACAGCTGCAACTGACCAGAGATTTTTGACCTCGGGGGTTTCACCTAATATAGGATTGCCATCGGGAGTATAGGACAAGAGGCCGTTAATCGCGTAGCGCACACCGACTTTTTCGTTGCCCAAAATATCGGGGATAATCTCGAGCGCGTCCTCCATCTGCGGGTCGAAGTCATCTTCAGTGAAGGGCGCTTCGGTGGGTGACAGTGAAGACTCTTCAATGGAAGGAATCTCATCAGGGTCGTGCAAGATCGCGCGGTGTGCGTAACTGCCGACTTCCATATCCCCACCGTGTTGCCGCTCGTACATAAGCGTGTCCATATCGCGGATAATGGGAAATTCAATCTCGCCTTTTGTATCTTCAAACTGCGGTACGGGTCCAACGCTTATCATCTGGTGAACCGTGGGTACAAGGGGAATCTCTGCGCCAGCCATGCGGGCAATGCGCGGGCTCCATAAGCCGCAGGCAATCATCACGTAGTCAGCCTCGAGCCGCCCCTTATCAGTCACTACCGCCTTGACCGCGCCGTCCTCTACTTCGACATCCTCGACCTCGGTCAGCGGCATGGTGGTCAGTACACCCTTTTCCTGAGCATACTCGCGCATAAGCGTACCTGCACGTAGCGAGTCAACAACGCCCACCTCGGGCGTGTAAAAGCCGCCAACCAAAATCTCTTCGTTGACAAAAGGAACGAGTTCCTTAATCTGCTCAGGGGTCACCATTTTAGACTCGATGCCCCAAGCTTTCGACGAAGCCATGCGGCGCGACAACTCTTGCATCCGGTCTTCAGTTCGCGCGACTTCGATACCGCCCGACTCGGTAAAGACCCCAAGTTCCTTGTACTGTTCCACACTATCCAGCGTGAGCAGCGTCATCTCTTTAGAGTGGTCGACCAAAAAGAGAAAGTTCGACGCGTGTCCCGTCGAGCCGCCCGGATTAGGCAGCGGCCCCTTATCGACCTGAGTAATATTTTTCCAGCCTTTTTTCGCCAGGTGATAGACAAGGCTGTTGCCGACAATGCCTGCGCCGATGACGACGACCTTGCTGTTTAAATCCGGTTTTGGGTAGTTCACTTGCATCCTCCTGAGAAAAATAGATGGGAAGAGGGGGAGAAAAGGAGAAAGGGAGAACAATCTCCTCTGCGCCCTCGCGTCCCTACATCTAAGCTTTTCGAATAATTTTGCTCGTTAAAAATTAATGCCATAACAGTTACCCCCCCTGCCACTCTGTCCGCGGCTTTTTCGCTCGAATCTCTTCTTTACGGTGCGCCATGAATGCCTCGAGTTCCTCTTTCTTAGCCTCATCGAGTGCAGGAGCTTCGTATTCGCTTAACATCTTTTTCCAAATACCATTTGCACGTTTATAGCTATCAACACTGCCCTCCTCTTCCCATTTTTCGTAGTTGTCCATATTAAAAACCTTATGTTGATAAAAAGCTGTTTCGTAGTGGCGCATTGTATGCGCAGCGCCCAAAAAGTGCCCGCCCGGACCAACTTCTTCGTAGGCGTCCCAAGCGAAATCCTCTTCTTCGGTGGGAACGCCGCGCATGTAGTGCTTCATCATACCGAGCGTTTCGCAGTCGAGAATGAACTTTTCATAACCTGAAATCATGCCGCCCTCTAACCAGCCCGCCGAGTGCAGGACAAAGTTCGTGCCCGCCTGAACGGTAGGCCAAATCGTGCCAGCAGACTCGTAGCCAGCTTGCGCGTCGGGGATTCTCGAGGCGGTAAAGTTGCCCCCAGCCCGGGACGGCAAACCGTAACGCCGCGCCATCTGTCCAGCGGCATAGGTGAGCAAAATGTTTTCGCCGGTGCCAAAGGTTGGGGCACCGCTGCGCAAATCTACCACCGAGATAAACGCGCCCATAATGCAGGGGGTACCTGGGTTAATCATCTGCGCATAAGCGATACTGATAAGTGCCTCAGCGGTGAGCTGCGCCAGAGTCGCGGCAAGCGTGGTGGGCGACATGGCACCGACCACAGTAAAGGGCGCCATAATCATCGCCTGTTTAGCTTTGGCGTAAACGTCGATAACGCTGAGCATCCGGTCATCGTGACGTAGAGGACTCGAGACATTTACCAAACTGAGCAAGGCCGGTTGCTCCTCGATAGCCTCTTGCCCAAATAAGATTCGCGCCATCGCGACCGAATCTGCCGCGTTATCCGCGTGGGTAACACTGCCCATAAACGCTTTGTTATGACAGGTGATGTGCGCCATAATCATGTCTAAGTGCCGCTCGTTGACGCCAACGTCATTCGGCTCGACCACCGTTCCGCCGCCGTGCTGTAAGGCGGGCGTCATGTGGTTGAGCTTGAGGAAGTTGTGCATATCCTCGAGCGTTGACTGTTTGCGGCCGCGGTCATGGTCGAGGACGTAGGGCGGTCCGTAGACAGGGGCAAAAACGATGTTCTTGCCACCAATTTCAACACTATTTTCCGCAGCCCTAGCTCGTTGCGTAAACGTTTTGGGCGCCATGTCAACAAAGTGCATCAGCGTATCCTCGTCTAGTTTGACAAGGTTATCTTCAACCTTAGCTCCATTTTGCCGAAATACCTCAGACGCGCTCGGATAGTCGAGAATTAAAAAGCCGATGTCACTTAGTAGACGCATCGCCGCCTTGTGAATTTTCTCGACGCCCTCTTCGTTAACAACTTCAACTAAAGGAAGCGTGTTGACGAGCGGGTTAATCGAGCCGACATGCCGCTCTTGCCTCGAGGCACGTAGAGATTCGCGTCTCGAGCCCCGGCGGCCCGCCCGCTCAGACCGAGACACGACGCCTCCTGGTGGGAAAATTGAAAATTGAAAATTGAAAATTGAAAATTAGAACCTCAAAATCTTGAATCTTCAATCTTAAATCTTCAATCGCCCTTCTCACGCCGCGACTCCAGCACGGCGCTTCATTAGCAAGTCTCGAGCTGTTTCCACCGCGACAGCAGCGTCGCGGCAATAAGCGTCAGCGCCGACCGCCATCGCAAATTCTTCATTGACCGGTGCGCCGCCAACGAGAACAATATACTTGTCGCGCATACCGCGTTCTTGCAGTTCATCGATAACAACTTTCATATA